>k87-62605_pt1 | contig 11487 bp, 5 predicted proteins | sample MGYA00084031_6733416 | MGnify analysis MGYA00084031
CGCGTACCCTTGGGACGTTTGCCCAAATCTTGGCTCTCCGCTCTCGACATCCATATAATACGTATGGTACGTTGAGGAATCCTCACGAATCAAATATGCAGCGGATTGCCGGGCATGGCTTATGGCAGTACGACGATATTTCGGTTTACCGGTTTCTTCAGTCGCCCAATAGAGCAAAGGCAAATTCATGCAGCAGTCGATGATCATCCTGCCGCGCTGAGACGGTTGGTCCAGCTTCCCCCAAGCCTGAATGATGCCGGCTTTCTCGAAAAACCGCTCCATCAATAGGTCTGCGGCGGCCAAGGCAACCTGTCTTGCATCTTCGTTCCCGGTCAATTTGTATGCAGCCACGCAGGACAAGGAATACAAAAAACCCAGATCATGCGTCTCCGTTGCGATGCGCTGCTCCACACGCTCCTTGTAGCTGTGGAGTTGATGCTCCGCGGTCGAGCGGTACTTCGCATCACCTGTAACTTCATATGCCAACCACAGCATCCCGGTCCAGAATGACGAGGTCCATTCCGTGTTGCCGATTGGCTCGTAGATATGATTACGGCTTGCAGGGGACGGAAAACGGTCCGAAAATGTGTCCAAATTTTCATCGATCTTATGCAGCACGAATTCAATGGCGGCTTCGGTCCTTTGACGCGTCCAAGTCGTGGTCACGCCGTATTTTAATGGTTCCTGGATCGCTTCCATGTCTAATTGGCCACTCCTCTTCACGTTCAAGTTTAATGCCCGCTTGCACTCACCCGATATTTGCCGGGTGTTACCCCCTCCAATTTCTTGAATGCCCGGATGAACACGACATCGTTTGTATAGCCGACTAGTTGGGCCAGCTGCGCATTGGTCAGTTCCGATTGCTCCATCAAAGTCTTCGCTTTCTCAATCCTCGCGCGGGTAATATAGTCGGTGATATTGCATTGATTCATCTTCTTAAAGAAACTCGAGATATATTGCGGCGTCATGCCGAAATGGTCGGCAATCATGCCAAGTCCTAAATTATAGTCAGTTAAATTCCGGTCGATGAATACCATCAAATCCTGCTGCAGCTGGATGCTGTGATCGCTGTGCTCCGTATGAAAGAGACGGGACAGCTTTTCATACAACCGCTTGGTCTCGGTATGCATTTCATCGCTTGTGGAACAACCGAATATGTGTTTTACGGGATCAAAGCTCGGGCCTAGAAGGCTTTCATGATCCGTGTTGGTCAAATTCAGTATTTTCAGAAATGTGCTGATAATGTTGAAGAACAAGCATCTTCCCAGCTCAGGGGTCATTCCCGATGAATTAAAATTCATCGTATAAATATTATCCAGCAGCTTAGCGACGTTTTCCGTATCTCCGCTTCTCACATGGTTGACAAGCTGCGTCTCGAATTCGATCGGATAGTAATAATGATGCTTAATGTCCCGTACATGCCCGAAGTGAATGATTGAATTTCTACCGCTGAACATCCGGTAATCCAGGGCTGCCATTGCTTCCAGATAAGCGCTGCCGATGGTTCCGTTTCCAGTGTGTACGCTGCTGACGGCGATCGTCACGGAAATATGAAAACGGTCCTCCAAGACCCGAAGCAATCGTTCTGCGATCTCATGAAGGAAGAGTCCTGTTTCCACCTCTTCAACCGGATGGAAATTGATCAGGATCGCTACCCGATCGCGTTCCAGATCGACAGCGAATCCCTGATGTCCCGAATTTGCAATATCCGTGCCGATATTCGAGATGATAAACCGAATTTGCGTCCAGTCTTGCTCGGATGGCTCTGGCGACAGCCTTGTAATATTCACTGCTTGAACAATGATGACTGCAAACTTGTCGGACGCGAAGTGTATGCCCATCGTCGCTAATGACGGCCCCCCGTGATCGCCCGCATGTTCCGGATCAATGTATCCCCGAATGAGCCTTGACAGAAAATCGGCACGGATGACAGGCGTCTGCCTGAACAATCGCTCTCTCAGATGCCGCTGCTCAACGAGCGAGCCTTCGATCGTTTGCAAAATAAAATCATATTCGTTTGCGGCCGGTTTATCCTGAACCGGCTTTCCTTGAAGTATGGCATCAACCACCCGTTTGACGGGACTATATTGTCGGTATGCAAACCAACAAGCAATGGCCGCCCCCGCGACAAGCGATACGACTAACACCGTGAGCGCCATTCTCTTTAGCTGCGATACTCGTTCCATAACGCTGTCCATCGGCATGACGGACACATAATGCCAGCCGGCTTCCTTGGATTCCGTAAAGGTTATCATGCTGTCCGTGCCATTTAATGTAGTTTTAAACAATCCCGATGGACCAGCCAGCTTTTCCGTCACCTGTAATGACAGCTCCGAGCCAGAGGAGCTTGCGATCACGCCCTGTTCCTTGTCGAGGATATAAATCTCGCTGTCGTTCGCGGACTCGATTTGCCGGAACATCTCCTGAAGCTGCTGCCCATCGATCATGATCACAAGCGTTCCGCGGATATTGGAAACTTCATGGAACGGAAGGGACTGCGCATAAGTGATGACATCCGCCGGGTTGCCATTTGCTTGATTCGGGTCCTGCAGCAGCACATTGGAGGGCAAGAAAGCCTTGTTGTGGTAGCTGCCGAGCAACGTCCGCTTCCAAGTTTCAAATTCCATATGCTCAAACCGATAATACTTGTCGTAGAAGGTTCTTGCATCCGTCCGCATTCCCGGCTTCAGAATGACGTCTCCCGCTTGCAGATGAACATAATAGTCCTTCACGAATCCGCTTACAAAAGATTGATAGCGGTTCAAGTAATCGCGGACGAATTCTACCTGGCGATACGCCCCGGCTGGATCTTGCCTATCAAGATTCAGCAAATGAGCCAGCTTCGGGTTAAACATGATTTGTTTTGCCAAAATATCCACTTCTTTAAGCTTGCTGTCCATTGAAAGCCGCAGCTGCTCCAGCATTGCCGAATTTGAACGCTCCACATTGTTTTCCATCACGTTTTCCACCCGTCCATATAGAAAAAGCCCCACGGTCATAGGCAATAACAGGATGAGCATGTACGAAACGATCATGGTTTTCAAGACGCGTCCCCGGCTGCTCCTCTTTCGCTTGCCGGGAATAAAGCCGGGTATCGAGATCATGGGCATTCCTCCAAGAAAATGTATGGAAACCTATTTCTTGAATCCTTCGCCAAACGGACTAGCAATCCCTTTAATAAGTCCGGTCATCCAATGAGAGGAACCAATCGAACCGAACGAAGCTTCACGGCTGCCGCCTGCCAAATTTCCGGTCCGAAAGGCTTCGGTTTCGCAAGCTTGGTTGATAAGGTCAACGCATACGTACCCGGATCCTCAATTACGATCCGTCCGACAGATGAATGAACCTCGGTGTACGGATGCTGACAGGATATGGAGTCGTTGACGACCTTATCCTCTTGGGGAATACATGAGATCGTCTGCCCTGCCGCCCGTACGGTGACCTCATGATCGTATTCCTTTTCCCAAACGGCACCGGATTTTTTGAAATTAACAAGCATGACTTCGTAAATGCCGGAAGATGAGGCCTTAAAGCTCCACCGTGCCTCGTTCATCTCGCTCCCGGTCGTTATCTCTGACAGTACAAGATCCAGCTTAATGGAGCCATTCGCCTGTTGGATAAACCCCCGATCTACATCGATCTTGCCCTCGACTTCCAATGCAATAACCGAAACATGGTCTTCCGGGGGATGCTTGGGCAGTCGGATCCGCATCGCGTGATGGTCCGTTTCCGGTTGATAGCTCTGGTGCACGGGAAGACTGCTTGTCGTCGGATCCGTGAGCAGATATGCATGTTTAACCGTATTTCTCACCCCGTTCAATGCCAGTTCTCCCTCTGGCCAATATCGGTTGTATACATGAAGGAAGAGAATATCTTCTTTAACCGTAACCGCTCCCCACTCCAGCTCATAAGGGAACGGGCTTGCGCTCGTACCGTAGACCGCCTCTCCATTTCGAGCAAGCCATTCGCCAACTTCCTTCAGGCGCAAAGCGGATTGTTCCGGAATTATTCCTGTTTCCGTAGGGCCGACATTGAGCAGCAGATTCCCTCCCTTGCTTACGATATGCACCAACTTTCGGATCAAAGCATCCGTCGATTTCCACACTTGATCCTTGGTGCTGTACCCCCACGATTGATTTAGGGTCATCGGCGTTTCCCATTCCCTCGTTTCCTCGCCATACATCGGGATTTCGTTATCGCCCTTGGATTGGTAATCACCAAAATCAGGCCAATGGCTCACTCTGCTGTTAATCAGGCAATCGGGCTGAAGCTCACGAATCATGTTGACCATCGCTTCGCTCTCCTTCTTCGACAATCCCCCGGATGTATCGAACCAGAGCAGTCCGACGGGGCCGTATTCCGTCAGCAGCTCGCGCACTTGCCCCTTTGCTTTATGGTTCCAATAACTGAAGAACGCCTTCTTCTCCAGCTCATAGTCCCACAGATTGTTAAATGTATCGTGAAGCGCATGCGGATGATGCCAATCAATCACATGAGAATAGTAGAAGCAGAGCCTGATTCCTTCCTCCCTGCAAGCTTCGGACAGTTCCTTCAACGGATCCCGGCCGAATGAAGAAGCATCAACAATATTGAACGGGTCCGTCCGCGAGTGGTACATGGCGAAGCCATCGTGGTGCTTGGCCGTGATGACGATATATTTCATGCCGGCCCTTTTGGCGCATTTCACCCAAGCTTTGGCATCAAACTGTGTCGGGTTGAATTCCCCGGCAAGCTTCTCATATTCCTTTACCGGAATTTTGTCGGCATACATCACCCACTCTCCTTTGCCGAGCAGCGAATACACCCCCCAGTGGATGAACATGCCGAATTTGGCATCCTTCCACCACTGCATCCGGTTCTTGCTTTCCGCTACGATATCTAATGATGAATCAGCCATCGTTCTCCTCCTATTCCTTAATGGCGCCGATCAAGACACCTTTGACGAAGTATTTTTGCAAAAACGGATACAGAAGCAGTATCGGTAATGTGGACACGATGATCGTTGCATATTTAATCGTGTCCGCGATCGCCATCCGGTCCCCGGAGGCTTCCGTCATCATGTTGTCCGTCGTATTGGTTATGAGAATTTCCCGGAGCACAAGCTGGAGCGGGAATAACTCCCGGTCCCGCAGGTAGATGAGCGCCCCGAAATATGAATTCCAGTGTCCCACGGCATACCATAGAATCATTACGGCGATAACGGGCATGGACAGGGGGATAATGATTCGGAACAGAATGATCAGGTCGTTCGCACCGTCGATTTTCGCTGATTCCTCAAGACTTATCGGTACGGACTGAAAGGCAGTCCGCATAATGATCATATTAAATGTCCCGATCATCCCTGGGATGAGCATCGCCCAGATCGTGTTCAGCATTCCCAGGTTATTGATCAGAAGATAAGTCGGGATCAGGCCGCCGCCAAAAAACATGGTAATGACGATCAACATCATCAATAGATTTTTAAAGTACAAATTTCTGCGGGACAACACGTATGCGCCGATCGCCGTGGCCACCAGATTGATGGCTGTTCCCGCCGCAACGTAGATCAGCGTGTTCCGATACCCCGTCGTAATCATCGGATTGTTAAACACCGCCTTATAGGCTTCGAAGTTGATATCAAGCGGCGTGAACAGCAGCCCTCGGTGCTGGGCTAACGAAGCGGGATCGCTGAACGAAGCAAAGGCAACGTACACGAATGGATATAAGGTGACGAAGCAGAGACCGGTTAGAATCAACGCATTGAACCAGACGAATATGGTCTCTCCGGCGGTTCGTTTATTAGCCATAACCGCCCCCCTCTCTACCAGAGTTTATGTTCGCTGACCCGCTTGCTGATCGAGTTCGCGAGTACAAGCAGAATGAAGCTGACCACCGAATTAAATAAACCTACAGCCGTCGTAAAACCGTAATCCGTCTCCAGAACCCCTCGCCGATACACAAAGGTCGAGATCACGTCAGCCGTTTCATAAGTTAGCGGGCTGTACATCAGCAATACTTTTTCGCTGCCAACGCTAAGCATGGAGCCCATATTTAAAATAAAAATAATAATGATCGTCGGCAGCATCCCAGGCAGCGTTATGTGCAGCATCTGTTTCCAGCGGCCAGCGCCGTCCATCTTGGCTGCCTCGTAAAGGGTCGGATCAATGGTTGCGATGGAGGCAAGATAAATGATCGAACCCCAGCCTACGCCTTGCCAAATGCCGGACCCGACATATAGCGTACGGAACCATCCGGCCTCGCTCATGAACGGAATCGATTCGATGCCGAAAAAGCCCAGTATCTGATTCACCAATCCATCTCTTGCGAGGAAATCGAACATGATCCCCGTAACCACGACGATGGATACGAAATGCGGCAAATACGATATCGTTTGAACTGTACGCTTAAACAGCCGGCTGCGGATTTCATTCAGCAGCAGGGCAAGGATAATCGGTGCCGGAAACGCGAAGATGAGCTCATAGACATTGATCAGCACGGTATTGCGCAGAAGGCGTTCGAAATAATAGCTGTTAAAGAAATTGCGGAAATGCTCAAATCCGATCCACTCGCTTCCCCAAATGCCGTCCGCGATACTGAAATCTTTGAAAGCCATCAATAGACCGTACATCGGTCCATAGTGGAAGACGGCATAGTATAGAATGACGGGAAGCGCCAGTATGTAGACGTATTTGTTCCGTCTTAAATCTTTCGAAATCGTTGTCCAATTCCCTTTACGAGACTCGAAGGGATGTTCCCGTGCAGCAGACAATCGGATTCCTCCCTCCAACTTTTATTTATTGTGCCGCACCAAGAGCGACGGGAACTGCATATTTTCCGCCGCTCTACGGCGGTTAGCCTTTAATCTTTTGCCTTATTGCTTCCTACCGCTTACCGTAACGCTCCAAGGCGTTCTGCTGGATTTCCAGGGCTTCCGCTAGACCCATGGATTCAATGGTTTTCACATACTTATCGAACTGATCCAATGGCTCGGCGCCCATGACGAATTTCAAGTACATCTCGTCCTTGTACGTGTTAATGTCTGTCATAATTGAAGCATAGCGGCTGCTCTCGGCTTGAGTCGGCGTTGTGCGCGGCATTTTCTTTTCCATGGTCGGCTCAGCCCAGATGATCTTGGACTCCAGCTGATCAGGCTCGGTCGTATATTGCTCATCGAAACGAATATCGAGCATGAACGGCCCGCTGAAGGTTGCTCGGTTATGCTTGGACATGGATTGGATCACTGGCAGTCCGGAAGGATCATTTAATACTTCGGGTTTGAATTTGGGCTTGCCGTCTTCCATCGTATAGCTGACGCCCTCTTTTCCGAAGTTAAATAACAGGGTCCCTTCCTCGGAGTAGCCGTAATCCAGCCACTTTACGGTTTCGATCGGATTTTTGTTGCTGGTCGTGATCGCCGCCCCGATTCCGTTAAATGCATAGTCCTTGTAACCCCAGATTTGCTTGTCGCCTTTGTTCATCACAGGGTAGGGCGCTGCCACCAATCTGAAATTCGGATCTTTATCCTTCATGAGCGTTCCATACTTGCCGATCCCACTGCCGGTGTATAGAATCGCTGATCCGATTTGCCCGCCGGTAATTTTGGCCTCCAGCATTTTCTCATCGGTCGTCGCAAAGTCTTGATCGAGTAAGCCTTCCTTGTACCACTGGTTCATGAGTTTCAGGAACTCCTTGAACCTCGGGTCAGTCGGGCCGTATTTAACCTGTCCTTCCTCTTGATAAAATCCGGCGTTAATTCCCCATGCTCCGAGAAAAGCGGTCGTTGTATCGACATCTCCCTTCGTCAGATATAGTGGGATCTCATCCGCTTTGCCATTGCCGTTCGGGTCTTGTTCCTTAAAGGCCTTCAACACGTTGTACCATTCATCAATCGTCGTCGGCATCGAAAGCCCCAGCTTATCGAGCCAATCCTGCCGGATCGTCGGTCCGAGAAATACCTTAAGCTTGTCGTCGGTACGCAGTAACGGGAACACGTATATGCTGCCGTCATCGGTCATAATTTCCTTCTTCCACTCCGGATGCTCCTCGAGCACCTTCTTAAAGTTTGGTGCATGCTGGTCGATCAAATCATTGAGTTTGATGATTTTGCCATCCTTGATCGCCTTCTCCGGTCCCCCAGGATAGCCGGCCCAAGAATATTCGATCACATCCGGAAGCTTATCCGAGGTCATCATGAGGTTAAACTGCTCCGTGGCTTGCTGGCCCTGCGGAGGATGCTGAAAGTCCACTTTCACTCCGGTTAAACTCTCCAATTCCTTATAAGCCTCGATTTCGTTGTAACTCTTCATCGTAGCGGACACCTGGCTAACGATTTGCACCCAATACGTCAGTTCCGATAGAACCGGAGGGGATTCCGGGTCCAACGCTGCCTCCGGTTGTCCCTTGGCAGGGCCTCCGCAGCCTGCCGCTGTCATGGACATGGTGGCGGCAAGCAAAACAATCCAGAATACTTTAAGCCTGTTGACCTTCATTATCTTTGCCTCCCTTTTCATTTGCTTGTTGTGCGGATTTCTGGTTTGTTAAGCACCACCTTACAGAACATTTTGGCGATTGAACACCGCCGTATTTTCTAATTGTGCAGTATATTTTTAAAGCAGTACATTGTCTAAATTTAATCTTGGACTGATTTATTTCATGATGGACGGTCACTACAGAAATAAAGGGCGGCCGAAACGGCCGCCCTTTGCAAATTATAAGCTGCTATGAAGCCGAGACTTGGTTTCGGATGTAGTCCATGTCTCCAAGAAGCAGCTCCGCAAAACCGGAATCGATGTGCTTGCCCCGTTGTGCTTTGATGGCGTTCTCCAGCGAAGTGAGCGCTTCATCGGCTCCTTCGCTTCCAGGAGGATGCTGCTGGAGATCTGCAATTTTGGCCAATAGGCTTAGCGTGATGCCGTGATTATCAATCCAGCCCTTTTCTTCCCCTGCTCTCACGATATCGTCGAGCTGTTCCTGATCGACAACAACTACGATCGGATATTCACGAACCGTGACATTCCCGGCCGTATCTTCTGCCGTTATACGAAGAATATGCGGTCCGGCTGTCAGCGTTAATGGCTCTCTAACCAGCGTTTCGGAAGCTTCCTTGCCATCCAGCTCCAAGCTAAAGTCCGATACGCCGCTTAATGTGTCCGTGATTTGAGGCGAAATGGTTAAACGCTCGGTTTGGTATACGGACTGTGGCACATTTGCCTTTATTTCCGGTCCGCTCCGATCAATCCTCACTGTCTTGGAGGTTTCGTCACTTGTCACGCCAGACAAAGCGGCCATTCGGGCATATACGGTTGTCTCTCCCTCTGTTTCCAAGAGTATGGGAGCCGTATAATTCGTCCATGTGCCTTTGGATCCTAGCTTAAATTGGCTCCGCATGCCTGCAGCTTCAGCTTCCGGAGTCATCGCGATGGAGACCTGCACCGAGTCACGGTTCCATTCGGTTTCCGAATCGACCTTGATTTCTGGTGGGTCTTTAAGCGAATGCGTCTCCCTCAAGCGCCACAATTCCTGCGCAGGGGACGGTAAGTTCAACGCCTCGATGCGGGATTTAACCTCCGCTTTGGAATACGGCAGCGCCCACTTATCGAAGAACTCCGTCAGATTCTCTCCTGCCGTAATGGATGCCATCACGACAAACGTATCGATCTCTTCCTGGTTCGTCGCAGGCAGCTGCGATGCCGGCAGCTCTCGGTACGCCTTATGAAGGTCAGCGTAAAAGTCCCATCCATAAGCCAAGGAAAGCTGGCGGAACATCACGAGATAGCCGAAGAGATCCAGCTGGCCGGAAGCACCGAACGACTTACCTGGAAGATCGCTTTCCATATATTCAAACGCTAAATCATAGAAGTCCTTTCCATCGGCATTGCGAATCAATAAGTTGCTGCTGTTGCCGAATTTCTCCTGAACGTAAAGGGAGTAAATATTAACCGTGATTTCACCTGTTACGTTCCAGTTCCAGGCTCCTTGCTGATATTCATGGCCCGTCTCGTGCCAGAAGCCCCATCCTCCCTGTGTAACTCGAGATATGTCCACGGCGTGGCCCGCTGAAGGATCGATGTGAAACATGATCGGATAGCCCGCATGCATGTAACCAGCACTAATCTGTCGATCCGCAACATAACGGAACGGAAGGTCTATACTTTTGTGCGGCAGCGGTTGATCCGGGGAAAGCCCCGCAACTTCCTCTGTGTAGTCCACGATCGCATCCCACTTCTCCACTAATTGCTGTGGATCTTCTAGCTGCCTGATATACTCGGACGGCAGCGTCAAGATCACCCTGCGTCCCTGAAGCTCCGACCAGGGGGCGGGATGATGCCGAATCGTATCTTCCCATTCGGCCTTAGAGGTCTCGCCAAGGATATAATGCGGTGCGCGAACTCCGCCGCTGATTTCAATATCCTTCGCAACGCCAGGCTGAGGCTTGGTTGGAATCAAGTAAATCAGACCGCCAAAAGGACTGCGAATCCGATTCTCACCCGGAGAGAGGGTCTTTCGCTGCGTTATGACCGGCGGTCGTTCCCATTCCGTTTTACTTGTCAGATTGTCCGTGTGCGCCCCAACCTGAACGTCTAGATGCTGAGTGCCTTCGGGCACACGAACCGTTACCCATTCTCCGGCCGGCGCGTACAGCCCTGTACTAATCCAATTTTTAGGAACCGTCCCTTGACGCAAATAGTCAAAGGTTGAATAATCAAAATTCACGTGGACGGATTGTCCCGTCACACGAGGGGCCTCTGCTGGAACGGCTCCGGGGAATTGATCGGCATAAGGGGATTTGGGGGCCGTCAGGTCATTTCCGATCCGTCCCAATTGAAACGCTAATAATGCGCTCGTATAGGGCGCTTTGGAACGGTCGAGCGGAAACGTAAGATTGGATTCCAAATCGCTCGCATCCTGCTCGATCACGGCATACAGCGGACTCTGCGGAGTGATGCTGCTGACGGTTCCACCGGTCACCGAAGCGATGACTTGCAGCTTCTTATCCGCGCCGGCACCAGGCCGCCCGACGTTTACCTGATCCGGTGACAGTGTCCCGGCCTCAATTGCTTCGGCCTGTTCCAGCAGCTTTTGCGAATGATAATTGGCGGATTGCTCCGGTGTCAATTTGGGCAGGGTTTCCGTTCGAGTCGATGCCGTATTGTTCATCAGACCAAGACCCATCCGGTTCAATAGGCGCTGCACCGGGTAATCCTCACTGAGCTTGCCTGAAAGTCCCTGATATTCATTCCCAAGAAAGACATGCGGATATTGTTCCATCACCCATCCCTTTAAGGGGACAACGACATGACCTCCTTGCGCGACGTAATTCTCGACGGCGTCGACCTCGCTATCCTTCAGCGTCCCGTCAACATAAGCTACGGGGTAGCGGGACGGATCCAACTGCTCCGGCGTGAATTGGTCCAATCGGACCAAATCGATCGGTACATCGGTTTCGATGGAATAATTCTTCCACGTTGCGGACAACATGGGTAATCGACCTTTGCCTTCCAATGCCTC
>k87-41350_pt1 | contig 11486 bp, 7 predicted proteins | sample MGYA00084031_6733416 | MGnify analysis MGYA00084031
CGCCCGGACGTACTGGTCGCTCCAGGCCGCGGCCGACCAGGAGAAACTGGCGGTGGCCCTGGGCGCCCACCGCGACCTGGTCCGGGCCGCGGCAGGGCCCGACCCGGTCCCGGCCGTGGTGCGCACCCTGGCCGGGGCCCTCGAGGGCTGGGCCGCACGGCTCGGCACGTCCGGCGAGGTGCTCGAGGTCTGGCCGCGCGAGCGCCGTGACAGTGCCCATCGGGTCGCGGCCGAGGTCGCCCGTCTGCGGGTCGCCGGGCCGCACGCGTCGGCGACCTTCCCGCTGGACGGCGAGGAGGTGGTGCTGCACCCCCTGGCCGGCCGGGGCCGGCTCAGCGGGTTCATGACGACCGGCTCCTCCCGCCCCATGCGCGGCGCCGACCGGCAGCTGGTGCTGACCGCGTGCGCCCTGCTCGCCCTCCAGAGCGAACAGCAGCGCCGTGGAACCGCCGCCGCACGCGCCTCCCGTGCCTGCGTGGCCCGGCTGGTGCTGACCGGGTACGTCGACGCGGCACGGTCGCTCGCCGCCGAGCTGGGCCTTCCCGCACTCCCGCCACGGGTACGCGCGGTGGGTCTGGCCGGCCCCACCGGCTCCCCCGACGAGGTTCTCGACGCGCTGGAGTCGGGCGCCGCCCACGAGCACCGCCCGCTCCTCGCCGTGGCCGAACCCGACGAGCTGTGGACGCTCACCGACCCGGCCGATGCCCCGGCCGTCCTGGAGGCCGCCCGCCGTGCCCCGGAGGACGGCGGCACGGTACGGATCCTGCTCGGTCCCGAGACCGACCTCGCCGAACTGCACCGCACCCTGCCGGTGCTGCGCCGCACCCTGGCGACGCTCCCCGCGGGCGCCGTCCGCGACCTCGGTGCGGACGGCAGCCGGTCCCTCGCCACCGCCCCGTCCCTCGAGCCCTTGCTCTCCTACCGCCGGGCCGATCTCGTCCCCAGCGTCGCCGCGTATCTGCGCCATCGCGGCCAGTGGGAACGCGCCGCCGCCGATCTGGGCGTCCACCGCAACACCCTGCGCTACCGCATCGCCACCGCGACCCAGCTGCTCGGCGCCGACCTCGACGACCCGGACGTCGCCAGCCGGCTCTGGCTGACCCTGCGCACGAACGGCTTGGCCTGACACTCCCCCGCCGTACCGCTCGAAGGCGTCGGCCTTCTTGTGCGGGGCGTCCACCTCCGCCGCACCTTTGGCGGCGATCGCAACAGCCTCGGCCTCGCCCTCGATTGCGGACGGCCTCGGCGAGCGCCGCCCGGAGGAACGCGCCGACTTCTGAATCGCCTGGCGGAGCCCTCCATGCCACGCACTCACCCCACACCGGAGACAGCCGTAACCGCACGCCACCCGCAACCCCGGAAACGCCCTCTGCCGCGCGGCCCGTTTGCGCAGCTCAGCCACACACCCCACAGCGGCAGTGACATGCGCCACACCTACTCGGGTACGCTGACACACGACGCCGCGCACCGGGCATCATCACTGCAGGCTGCAGGCCTCTCCTCAGACGAAGGGTTTCACCGAAACTGACGCCCGCAGGGCATAGAAACCAGGGCCCTGACGGACACCTGCGTGAACTGCTGGAGCCAGGCGATTTCCCCGAAACGACGCCCGCAGGGCATAGAGCCAAGTGGGCCACCGCTGCGGGCGTGCTGTCCGGTTTCCGGCTCTGACGGGGTGACAGGGAATCAGGGGGCGAGCGCAGCCGGCTGCCGCCCGGCAGCAGGTCCGCGTCACGTGCGGCTGCATTCTGCCCAGACCGTCTTGCCGCCCGGCGGATACGGCTCGTAGCCCCAGGCGTCGGCGAGCGAAGCGACGAGGAGCAGACCTCGTCCCGACTCGCCATCGGCGTCGGCGTTCGGGGCGTTGCGGGAAGGCGGTCGCCTCGCGCGTCGGTGACCTCGATGCGCAGGGTGATGGGCGTGAGGGTGAGGGCGAGGCGTGCGTCTCTGCCCTGTACCCGGCCGTGCAGGGCGGCGTTCGCGGTCAGTTCGGCTATGAGGAGGGAAGCCGTGGCCGCGCTGTCGTCGTCGGGGTCCGCCCATCCCGCTGGGCGGCGAGCCATCGCTCGGCGGCCAGGGTGGTGGTACGGCATGACAGTGCAGCCGGGCAAGGGGGCTTCCACGAGCAGCGAGGCGGACGACATCGACGACGTCGCGGACCTGTTCCGTGCTCTCGGCCGGCAGATCAAGGTCGCCCGGGAACGAGCCGGACTGAGCCAGAGAAAGCTGGGCGACCAGCTCGGGTACGGCGAGGAGACGATCTCCTCCGTCGAGCGGGCTCAACGCACCCCGCAGCCCGAACTCCTCATCGCAGTCGACCGATTGCTGAACTGCGGTGGCTTGCTGGAGGCCGCGGCGGAGGATGTGCGGCGGGCGAAGGCACGGCGACGGGTGCGGCACCCGGAGTGGTTCCGGGATTACGCGCGGCTGGAAGCGGATGCGGTGGAGATCTGCTTCTACAGCACACTGACGATGCCAGGCCTCCTCCAGACGAGGAACTACGCACAGACGATCTTCATGGCGCGGCGCCCGTTCCTGGATGAAGAGACCATTGAGCAACGGGTGGCCGCACGACTCGGGGGATCCGCTCACCGGCCACGGCGCGGGCCGGCCGGACCGGCCCGCGCCCGCACTCCGCCACCACGTCCGTCGCGTCCGCCGCCCACGGCCGAGTTCGTCACGGCCCCGAGGTGGCACCGGAACCGACCGGCCCACCTCAAGCCTCGACGCCCCAGCCCGCAGCAGCTCCCTCCCGAACGACGAAGCCCGGACGCCGGTCGGGCGTCCGGGCTCCCTGCTCAGCTCGGTGTGAGCACCTCGTTCCAGGTTCTACTCAGTGCTGTCGGCCTTGTGGTGGGACGCCTCGGATGATTCGGATGCTGCCGGAGTCGACGGCTCGACCTGCGCCGGGGACTTCGCCGGGGCCTTGGCCGTGCCATTCGTGCCGCGTTCGGCGATTCCCTGGAGGAGCCGGGCGAGGTCGACGCCGGTGGTGGAGCTGAGCAGTTCCAGCCCCTGAGCGACGTTGTCGGCGACCGCGCGCGGAAGCCGGCCCGCACCGTCCGTGGAGACGACCGTCAGCTTGTCCACCGCCGACAGCGGCTCGGCCGCCTTGCCGACGACCTGCGGCAGCACCTCGACCAGCATCTGGAGCACCGCCGCATCGCCGTAGCGTTCGAAGGCGTCGGCCTTCTTGTGCATGGCGTCCGCCTCCGCCGCGCCCTTGGCGGCGATCGCGGTCGCCTCGGCCTCGCCCTCGATACGAACGGCCTCGGCGAGCGCCGCGCGCCGGGCCTTCTCGCCCTCACCGGTGAGCCGCGCCCGCTCGGCCGCCGCCTCGGCCTCCTTGACCAGGGCGATACGGTGGGCCTCCGCCTCCTGCTCGGCCCGGTACCGGGCGGCGTCGGCGGGCTTGCGGACCTGGGTGTCCAGTTCGCGGTCGGTCAGGGCGGCCCGCCGGGCGGCGACCTTCTCCTGCTCCTGCAGGACCTCCTGCTGCCGGGCGGCCTCGGCGAGCGGGCCGGCGGCGTTGGCGCGGGCGGCGGCCTCGTCCGTCTCGGCCTTGATCTCGGCCTGCTTCAGCGCGAAGGTGCGCTGGGCGATCGCGATCTCCTCCTCCGCCTTGAAGCGGGCCTGCTCGGCGGCGCGCCGGGCGACGGCCTCGGCGATGTCGGCCTCCTGCCGGGCGCGGGCCGCCTCGGGGCGGCCGAGGTCCTCCAGGTAGGAGCCCTCGGTGGTGATGTCCTGGATCTGGAAGGCGTCCAGCACCAGCCCCTGCCCGGACAGGCTGGCCTCGGCCTCCTCCGCGACCTGTCCGGCGAAGGCGGCCCGGTCCCGGATGATGTCCTCGACGGACATCCGGCCGACGATGGAACGCAGCGCGCCGGACAGCACCTCCTGGGTGAACCCGACGATGCCGTCCTGCTGCCGGAGGAAGCGCTGGGCGGCGGCGCGGATCGAGTCCTCGGTGCCGCCGACCTTGACGATGGCGACGCCCTCCAGGTTGGCCTTCACGCCGCGCAGGGTGACCGCACCCCGGACGGCCACCGGGATGTGCCGGCTGGACAGGTCGAGGGTGAACTTCTGCTGGATGAAGGGCACGACGAAGACACCGCCGCCGACCACGACCTTCTGACCGCTGTTGTCGGTGAAGATCCGGCCCGTCTCGGGGTCGGTGGACCTCTTGCCGCGTCGTCCGGTGACGATGAACGCCTCGCTGGGACCCGCGACCTTGTAGCGGGTGACGACCACGAGGGCCAGCAGAACCAGGAGTACGACGACTCCTGTCACGGAGATCAGTACAGGGCTCATGCGTGCAAACCCCCTCAGCCCTCCCGGGGGACGGCGAATCGGATCGGGTCAGGAACGGGTCGGGAGCGGATCGGGAACGGACGCGGAAGAAATAGAAGGAGCAGCAGCGGTCGTGCGGGCGCCGTGGTGCGGCGCGTCGCCCCGGTGGTCAGCGCTCCACCGGCCGGACCACGACCGAGGTCGCGGAAAGCGTCGCCTCCACCCAGACCTCAGTACCCCGCGCCACGGGCACCTGACACTTCGCGGCCAGCTTCAGCGGCTGTCCGGCGAGATGCACCAGCACCTCGCCGTACCCCCCTGCCGGAATGGCGGTCACCACGGAACCGGAGCTGCCGACGAGGTCGCCGCCCCGTGGAGTGGCATCGCCGTGGTCCCGCATCAGAGCGCGGCTGAGTTTCCACGTCAGCCAGCCCGCGGCGACGCCCGCCACCACGCCGATCGCCGTCGCCGCCGTGACCCCCAGCCCTGTGACGCCGAGCACGATCGCCCCGCCGAAGCCGAGCATGGACACGAATCCGGCGATGACCGGCAGCGACAGCAGCCCGTCGAACAGTCCGTCCAGCACCCCGTCGAACAGGCCTTCCAGGACCCCGTCGAGGACCAGCGAGAGCACCAGCAGAACCAGTCCGGCGATCCCGAGACCGATAAACCAGTTCATGCGGGCCCCGCTTTCCTCGGCGACTTCCCCCGCACTTGCATGGTGTCACGTCGGCGGGCGACAGCACACTGCCCGGCCCCGGCAGCCTTTGTGCGCTCCCGATGCCGCCTTGCGGCACTTTCGCCAGGACGACGAGGTTCCGCCGCGGCTCCCGGACCCGGCGCATGGACGCAGGGAGCTCGACGACGGCGCGGGCCGCCCTTGTCCCCCTGCGGCTCCCTGCGCCCCTCCAGCGCTCCCCCGCCGCCTACGCACGCCAGTAGCCGCGGCGGAGCAGCACCACCAGGGGAACGAGCTCGATACGGCCGAGGAACATGAGCGCGGTGAGGATCGCCTTCGACAGCTCCCCGAACGACGCGTAGGAGCCGAACGGGCCGGCCGCGCCGAACGCCGGACCGACGTTGCCGAGACATGAGGCGGCGGCGCCGAGCGCGGTGAACGCGCCGGCACCGGCCGCGTCCTCCCCGGCGTCGAGGGCGAGACCGAGCGTCCCGAGCCCGAACGCGGCCAGGTAGAGGAGGACGAACACGAGCACCGAGCGGAGCGCCGGGCCCTCGACCACCCGGCCGCTCACCCGCACCGGGACGACGGCGTCGGGGTGAACGGCCTGTTCCAGCCCGTGGCGGGCGAAGCGGAGGAGGGTGAGATGGCGGACGACCTTGATCGAGCCGCTCGCCGACTCGGCGGAGGCCCCGACGAACATCAGCGCCAGCAGGGTGAGTGCCGCGAGTGTGCCCCAGGCCGACCAGTCGAGCGTCGCGAAGCCGGTGGTGGTCATCACCGAGACCGCCTGGAAGGCCGCGTGCCGGATGCCGCCGGCCCCGTCCACCGTGCCGTCGGCGAACAGCTCGGCCGCCAGGGCGGAGGTGCCCACGGCGAGCAGGACGAGATACAGGCGCAGCTCCTCGTCGCGGGCCACGGCCCGGATCTGGCGCAGTACGGCGAGACGGTACAGCCGCAGCAGGTTCACCCCGGCCACCGCCATCAGCCCGCACAGCACCCACTGCGTCACCGGCGCGAGGCCCCGGGCCGAGTCGTTCTGCGGGGTGAACCCGCCGAGGGACACGGCGGAGGTCGCGTAGGAGAACGCCTGGAAGAGGTCCATCCGCCGGTCCAGCCCGCTCCATCCCAGGGCGGCCAGGGTCACCACGCCGATCGCCGTCACCGCGAGGTAGACCTTCCAGAGCCGTCGGGCGGTCTCGCGGATGGTCGCGCCGAGCGACTCCAGCTCGACCGGTCCCGGCAGCTCGGAGCGCAGAAGTTCGCGGCCTCCGATGCGCAGTCGCGGCAGCACCGCGAGTGCGAGCACGATGACTCCCAGGCCGCCCAGCCAGTGGGTGAGCTGGCGCCAGAACAGCATGCCGGGTCCGAGCGCGTTCACATCGGTCAGGACGGTGGCGCCGGTGGCGGTGAACCCCGACATCGCCTCGAAGTAGGCGTCGACCGGGCGGGCGAGCTGCGGGACGCGGCCGAGCACGAACGGCAGCGCGCCGAACGCGGGGACGAGCAGCCAGACGGCGACGACGACGAGGAACCCTTCCCTGAGGCCCAGCGGGGGCCGCCTGCCCGTCAGACGCTTGAGCGCCAGCCCCGTCGCAGCCGCGGCGAGCCCGGTGACGAGGAAGGGCCGCGGGGACTCGCCGGCCGCGAGGGCGACGGCTGCCGGTGCGGCGAACGCGAGGGCGAACCAGGCGAGCAGAGTGCCGACGACACCCAGCGCGGTCCGTACGTCGACACCGATCCGCACGGCCCTCCCGATGCGTCCGACGCGTCCGAGCCGCCCGGTCCGCCCCGTCCACCCGGTCCGCCCGTGCGGGCTCCGGCGGCGCGGGCACGGCGGCAGGCGCGACGGCGTCACAGGTCACGCTCGATCGTGGAGGCGTGCTCGGGCTCGGTGAGGACGACGACGCGGTCCCCGGGCCGCAGTTCCTCCTCACCACCGGGGAAGAGCACGGTGCCGTCACGGACGATCGCGCCCACGCCGATCCCGGGCAGTGCGTCGATGGGGCGGTGCGCGAACCGGCTGCCGGGCCGGACGGTGACGTCGAACACCTCGAAACGGTCGTCCTCCAGCATCGCCACCTGGTGGGTGCGCTCGCCGAAGGTGAAGCGGGCCATCTTCTCGGCGGTCTCGTCCCCCGGGTCGATCGTCACGTCGACACCGGCTGCCGCGAAGACCTCGGCGGCGGCGGGATCGTTGAGGACCGTCAGCGTGAGTCCGATCCCGTGGAGCCGTGCGAGCAGCGCCGCGTGCAGGTTGCGCGAGTCGTCGCCGCCGGCGAACACCGCCGCTCCCGCCGTGCCGATGCGCTCGCGGTGCAGGAACGCCGGGTCGAGGCCGGTGGCGTGGAAGACCCGTGCCCGGTCGAGTGCGTCGGCGGCCGCACGTGCCCGTGCCCGGTCCGGCTCGATCATCCGTACGGAGATCCCCTTGTCGAGCAGCACCCGGGCGATCGCCGTCCCCACGCGCCCGGCGCCGAAGATCACGACGTCGTCGACGGGCTCGGCCCCGGTGACCAGCCGTCCCCAGGTGCGCGCGGCCGGGAGCGACGCCGCCACGATCAGCTCGTCGCCGGGCCGCGCCTCCTCGTCCGCGGCCGGCCTGATCCAGCGCCCGTCGCGTACGAGGGCGACCACCCGCGACGCCTCGGACAGCGGCGCCTCGCGCGGGAGACGGCCGGCGCACCACGGCGGCCGGGTCTCACGGACGCCGACGCCGAAGACGACCACCTCGCCGCCGACGAAGAAGTCCACGTGCCGGGCGCCGGGCACATGGAGGACACGCGCGACGGCGCTCGCGGTCTCGAACGCCGTCGAGACGAGAAGGTCCACATCGAGATCACCCGCACGCCAGGCCGCCAGATAGTCCATTCCGGTGGCGCGCACGGCCGTCCGCGCCGACGACAGCCGGCGGGCGAGCATGGCGGTCACCAGGTTGACCTCGTCCCGCGAGGTGCAGGCCAGGACGAGATCGGCGTCCGCCGTGCCGGCTTCGAGCAGGGTCTCCCGCCGGGCGCCGTTGCCGTGGGCGACCCGCACGTCGTAGGTGTGCGAGAGGGCCTCCAGACGCCTCTCGTCGATGTCGATCACCGTGCACTCGTGCGTCTCGGCGAGCGACTTGACCACGGTGTGTCCGACTTGTCCCGCACCCACCACGACGACCCGCATGTCTGCATCGTGGCATGCGCGGGTACGGACTGCGCGGCACGTCGGCGGCGGGTCCACGGGCACGGCGGACCCTCAAGGCGTGCACGGGTACGGCGGCGGGTATCCCAGGGCGGGTACGGGCCCGGCGGGTCTCCCAGGGCGGGTACGGGCCCGTCGGAGCAGCGCGAGCCCTCTGACCGTGCCCGGCCGGGACCTGCGGACTGTGCCCCCGACCGGGGGCGGCGGGCCCGTGCGTGGCGCGCCCTCATGGACCGGAAGGCCGTACTGTGAGCCTGATGCCGGGAAGGAGTGCGGATGTCCCACCCTGTCGTGGTCGGAATCGACGGATCCCCGGAAAGCCGTGCCGCGGGCGAGTGGGCCGCCCAGGAGGCGGAGCTGCGAGGGCTTCCCCTGCGTCTTGTGCACGCCGTCGAGGCTCCCGCTCCCGGCTCCGCCGATCTGCCGGTCGCCTTCCTGTGGCGGCAAGGAGGCGAGGAAGCGCTCCGGCACACCGAGGCCGACCTCGCGGCGCGGCATCCCCGGGTGACGACGAGCAGTGTGCAGGTCACCGGCTCCGCCGCGGCCGCCCTGCTCTCCGCTTCCGCGACGGCCGGGCTTCTCGTCGTCGGGGCACGGGGAGAGGGCGGGTTCGACGGTCTCGCGGTGGGCTCGACGGCGCTGGAGGTGGCGAGCGGCGCCTCCTGCCCCGTCGTGGTCGTGCCCAAGGACCCGTCCGCCGTGCGCCCGGAGGCGGAGGTGGCCGTGGGGGTCGGGGGCGGACCCGTGGAGGAGTCGCTTCTGGACTTCGCGTTCGACGCCGCCCGGCTCCGTGGCGCCCGGCTGCGCGCGGTGCACGCATGGGCGCTTCCGGGGGTCCCGCTGTCGGCGGCGCTGCTGGTGCCCGAGGAGGACCGGGGGGCGTGGGAGGACCAGGAGGTCCAGCGGCTGTCCGACGTCCTGCGGGGCTTCACGGACCGGTGTCCGGAGGTCCCCGTGCTGCCCGACGTGGTGCTCCTGCATCCGGCCCAGGCGCTGGTGCACGCCTCCCGGCGGGCCGGTCTGCTCGTCCTGGGGCGGTTTTCGGGCCCGCGGGCGGCCGAGCGCCGGCTGGGTCCGGTGGCCCACGCCGTCCTGCACCACGCCCGCTGTCCGGTGGCCGTGGTGCCCCGGGCGTGATCCGGCGTCAGGTCTCGAAGGGCGCTTCAGGCCCCGCGCGGGAGCGCCTCAGGTCCCGAAGAACACGTCGAACTCCGCGTACAGCTCCGGCGGGACCTTCTTCACGCCCCGGGTCGCGTCCGTGAGCGGGACCCGGACGATGTCCGTGCCGCGCAGGGCCACCATCGTGCCGAAGTCGCCGTCCCTGAGCGCGTCCACCGCGTGCAGTCCGAAGCGCGTGGCGAGCCAGCGGTCGTACGCGGACGGTGTGCCCCCGCGCTGGACGTGGCCCAGGACCGTCGTCCGCGACTCCTTCCCGGTGCGGTCCTCCAGTTCCCGGGCCAGCCAGTCGCCGATCCCGGACAGGCGCACATGTCCGAACTCGTCGCTCGACTGGTCCTTGACCACCAGCTGCCCGGCCTTGGGTGCCGCGCCCTCCGCCACGACGACGATCGGCGCGTAGTTGCTCTCGAAGCGTTTCTCCACCCAGGCGCACACCTGGTCGAGGTCGAAGGGGATCTCCGGGATGAGGATGGCGTTCGCGCCTCCCGCGACGCCCGCGTGCAGGGCGATCCACCCCGAGTGGCGCCCCATCACCTCGACGACGAGGGTGCGTTTGTGCGACTCCGCGGTGGTGTGCAGCCGGTCGATGGCCTCGGTGGCGATGCCGACGGCGGTGTTGAAGCCGAAGGTGTAGTCCGTGCCGCCCACGTCGTTGTCGATCGTCTTGGGCACGCCGACCAGGCGCACCCCGGCCTCGGACAGCGCGGCCGCGACCCCGAGCGTGTCCTCGCCGCCGATGGTGACGAGGGCCTCGATCCGGTGCGCGGCGAGGGTGTCCTTGATGCGGTCGATGCCGTTCTCGAGCCGGAGGGGGTTGGTGCGGGAGGAACCGAGGATCGTGCCGCCGAGCGGCAGGATGCCCCGGACGGTCGGGACGTCCAGGGGCACGGTCACGTCCTTGACCGCACCGGACCATCCGTCCGCGATGCCGACGAACTCCCAGGCGTACTCCTGCACGCCTTTGCGTACGACACTGCGGATCACCGCGTTGAGACCGGGGCAGTCGCCACCGCCGGTCAGCACTCCCACCCGCATGGCTTCTCTCCTTCGCCCGTACGGACCGTGCTGACGCACAGGGCTCTCCCTCCAGCTTGACCCCGTACGGGGCGCGGCGCACGGTGTCGCCGCCCGCGCCGTCGGCGGCCTGCCCGCGGGCCGGTCGTGCCGCCGTTCAGGCCGCCGCCCTCCCGGCCAGGGCGGTCCTTCGCGCCTCGTCGTCGGGCCGCTGGGCGAACTGGGTGCGGTACAGCTCCGCGTACCGGCCGTTTGCCGCGAGGAGCTCGTCGTGGGTGCCGCGTTCGACGATGCGGCCCTCCTCGACGACCAGGATGAGGTCGGCGGCGCGCACCGTGGACAGCCGGTGGGCGATCACGATCGCGGTGCAGTTCTCCAGGGCCTCGGCCAGCGCCTCCTGGACGGCCGCCTCCGAGGTGTTGTCGAGGTGGGCGGTGGCCTCGTCGAGGATGACGACCCGCTGACGGGCCAGCAGCAGCCGGGCGATGGTCATGCGCTGGCGCTCGCCGCCGGAGAGGCGGTAGCCGCGCTCGCCGACCACTGTGTCCAGGCCGTCGGGCAGGGAGCGGACGAGGTCGTCGAGGCGGGCGCGGCGCAGGGCGTCCCACAGTTCCTCGTCGGTCGCCGAGGGGCGGGCCAGGAGGAGGTTGGCGCGGACCGAGTCGTGGAAGAGGTGACCGTCCTGGGTGACCATGCCGAGGGTGGCCCGCAGGGAGGCGAAGCTCAGGTCGCGCACGTCGATGCCGCCGATGCGTACGGCGCCCTCGTCGACGTCGTACAGGCGGGGCAGCAGCTGGGCGATGGTCGACTTGCCGGCGCCGGAGGAGCCGACGAGGGCCACGGTCTGTCCGGGCTCGGCACGGAAGGAGATGCCGTGCAGGACCTCGGTGCTGGCGGGGGTCCCCTCCGCTCGAGCGGAGCCGGGGGCCTGCGGGAAGGCGTCGGGGCTCGCGATCTCCTCCAGGGAGGCGAGGGAGACCTTGTCGGCGGACGGGTAGCCGAAGCGGACGTTGTCGAACTCGACCGGGACCGGGCCGTCCGGCACCTCGCGGGCGTCCGGCTTCTCCTTGATCAGCGGTTCGAGGTCCAGCACCTCGAAGACGCGCTCGAAGCTGACCAGGGCGCTCATCACCTCCAC
>k87-375302_pt1 | contig 11479 bp, 7 predicted proteins | sample MGYA00084031_6733416 | MGnify analysis MGYA00084031
GAAAAGGAGAATTTTTTATTTTACTAGGGCCGAGTGGCTGTGGGAAATCTACGTTACTGTCGATGATTGCTGGTTTTATTCAAAAAACTTCAGGTGAGCTTATTGTTGATAATGAAGAGGTTAGCAAGCCGGGGAGAAACCGGGGAGTGGTGTTCCAACAAGCAGATGCAGCGCTTTTTCCTTGGTTAACCGTAAGAGAAAATGTTGAGTTTGGCTTAAAAATGAAAAAAACGCCAAAGTCAATTCGTCACGAAACATCAGCTTATTTTATTGAGCTAGTTGGCTTGAAAGGACATGAGCAAAAGTTTCCGAAGGAGTTATCAGGAGGAATGAAGCAACGTGTTCAATTAGCAAGGGTGTTAGCGAATGACCCTGACATTTTGTTAATGGATGAACCGTTCGGTGCTCTTGATGCTATGACTCGTCGCACAATGCAAACTGAGCTTGTACGGATATGGAAGGAAACGAACAAAACGATTATTTTCGTCACTCATGATATTCAAGAAGCTCTATTGTTAGGTGAACGAATTGGTGTGATGTCAATAGGACCATCATCAAAAATTGAGACGATTTATTCGATTCCTTTACCATATCCTAGACAGTTTACCAATAAAGAGTTTAATACGTATTATCAAAAGATACAAAACCATTTTGATTGAAGGGGGGATATAAAGTGAGTGTAGTAAATAGTGAAGTCGTAAAAAAAGAGGTAGCTTATCCAAAAAAGAAACCACAATTTCAGACGATTATCAGCAGGTTATTAAGGACTGGGGTAATTCCCTGGGCAATTGTACTAATCATTTGGTCATTAGCAGCTAGTTTGTCGGATCCACAGTTTCTACCTGGGCCGATAGCAGTGTGGCAGGGTGCGTTGGATTTGACCCAGGATGGCTCTCTTTTCTTGTATATGTGGGTAAGCTTCCTAAGGGTTATTTCTGGATGGCTGCTAGGAAATATTGTTGCGATTCCAATAGGTTTATTGATTGGAAGAATACCAGTATTAAGAGCTCTCGTTGACCCGATAATTAATTTTGTTCGTTTTATTCCACCGCTTGCTTTTATTACATTATTCATGCTCTGGTTTGGCATTGGTGAACAATCGAAAATATTTTTAATCATGTATGCAACATTTTTCATTGTTACAATTAACACAATTACGGGTGTGCAGGCAGTGGAAGAGGATAAAATTCGTTCAGCCAGGAGTATGGGGGCATCTGAAACTCAGATCATGTTTCATGTCATCATTCCTGCAACACTTCCTTACATATTCACAGGTGCGAAATTAGCAATGGGCTCTTCCTTTATGGCTATCGTAGGTGCTGAGATGGTTGCGGCCAATGAAGGGATTGGCTATATGATTTGGAATGCGAGATTGTATTTTAAAACCGATTGGATATTTGTAGGACTCGTCATTTTAGGATTAATGGGATTTATTATGGACCGCTTATTTAATCAATTCGGAAAAGTGTTGCTAAAGCGATATAACGTAGTGAAGGAATAGAAGGGAAGAGGACGAAAATGAGTATATATCAAGATGAAAAATTTCAAGGTAAAATCGGAAAAACTATTGACGATTCGATTCCATGGTGGCCATTAGCAGAAGAATCCTCGGAAAAAAAGCCGAATGTTGTTGTTATTCTATTAGATGATCTTGGCTTTTCACAGCTAGGTTGCTATGGATCGAGCATTTCAACACCTGCAATCGATCGATTAGCTTCAGAAGGACTTCGATATAATAATTTTCATACAACCGCGATTTGCTCTCCGACAAGAGCGGCTCTATTAACAGGAAGAAATCCACATTCTGTCGGCGTGTCTTTTGTATCAGAATATGATAGTGGATTTCCACATAGCCGAGGGAAAGTCAGAAAGGATAGTGCATTGTTAAGCGAGGTTCTTGTTGATAGAGGCTACAATACATTTGCAGTTGGAAAATGGCATTTAGCACCTGGGAAGGAGCAAACAAATAGCGGACCGTTTGATAATTGGCCATTAGGTCGTGGATTTGAGAAGTTTTATGGATTTCTTCCAGGTGCTACGAATCAGTGGAATCCTGACCTAGTTGAGGATAATCATCGCATCCGTCAGCCAAAACCAGCAGAAGAAGGCTACCATATAACAGAAGATTTAACAGACAGAGCAATAACATATATTAAAAATCAAACCTCTGAATCTCCTAATAAGCCATTTTTTCTCTATTTAGCGTATGGAGCTCCACATGCTCCACACCATGCTCCTGAGGAATTTATTGCTAAATATAAAGGGAAGTTTGACAAAGGCTGGGATGTGATTCGAGAAGAATGGTTTACAAACCAAAAAAAGCTTGGCCTTGTTCCACAGGATGCGGTTTTACCAGAGCGAAACCCAGATATAAAAGCATGGGACGATTTATCCGCAGAGGAGAAAAGGCTTTATGCACGATTACAAGAAGCCTTTGCCGGATTTTTAGAGCATACAGACTATCATATTGGCCGATTTATTTCGTTTCTGGATGAGATTAATCGCTTAGAGGATACCCTTGTCATACTTTTATCAGATAATGGAGCATGTGCGATGGGGGGAGAAGAAGGGACAGTGAATTCGTGGCACGGTGGCGGTGAGTCATTGGAAGCAAAATTAGCCCGATTAAATGAAATTGGTAGTCCTAAAGCAAATAATCATTACCCAAAGGGCTGGGCTTATGCTGGAAATACTCCGCTTAAATGGTATAAATCCTATGTGCATGAAGGTGGAATTAGAGATCCGTTAATCATTCGATATCCGAAAAAAATTAAAGACCCCGGTACGGTTAGAACACAATACCATCATGTAACAGACATTGTTCCGACGGTGTTAGAGTTATTGGATTTAGATATGCCAAATTATTTAAAAGGCATTAAGCAGCAACCTGTTCATGGCACGAGTATGCTTTATACATTTGAAAAGAATGATAAGACCCGTAAAACAACACAATACTATGAAATGATAGGGAATCGAGGAATTTGGCATAATGGCTGGAAGGCGGTATCTGCGCATACTCCTAATGGGGATTTTGAGCATGATGAATGGGAATTATACCATACTGATACAGATTTTACCGAAACAAATAACCTAGCAGAAATTTATCCTGAAAAACTGCAGGAATTAATCGAGCTTTGGTGGCAGGAGGCTGAAAACTATGGAGTCTTTCCACTCGATGGTCGAACGCTTGATAAAAAGCTAGCGGGATTGAAAAAAGTTAAAACAACAGAGGTTGAACCATCATTTAAAGTGTACTATCCATCACGGGCACCCTTCCACGGTTCAGTAGCACCTGATTTGCGGAATAAGGATTTTGACATTACTGCCGAAGTAAGAATAACTGATGATACAGAAGGGGTAATTTTAGCTCACGGTGAAAACAGTGGGGGGATAAGCATCTTTATTCAGGGTGGTAAATTACATTTTTACTATAATCATAAAAATATTGATAAATATCTCGTACGTTCTGATAAAAGGCTTTTATCAGGTGATCATCATTTGAAGATACGACATCATAAACGAAAAGACGATCAAGGTATGATTCGTTTATATGCAAATGATGAACTTATTGGTGAGGGGATAATCGGTCATATTCACGATTTAGGCTTTTTTAATGGCTTGTATCACGTTGGATATAATGAATTAAGCTATATCACGCCATATTACAAGGAGCCTTTTTCATTAGGAGATCAGTTAAAAAAATTAAAAATTATTACAGGCTCCTATGAAAAGGATTTACAGGAAGTGATTGAAAAAGAGCTCGCAATTGAGTGATTGATAAACTAATAATGGAACAGAGGCACTAGTAAACCTGAGTATTTCTATAGGGGAACATAACATGATAATCGACCGAACAATCGGAGATTCCACTTGCATTTAATCTTCAATGCAAGTAGAATCTCCATTTTTTGTAGAGTAATGAGAAGGCTACAAATGTAGGTTTGTTATCAAAAAGAATATATATGTCTGATTGGACGACCAAAGGACACGAAAATTTATATTTCGTGTTCTTTGTTTAGGTAACGATAAAAATCTTAAACCTGCGGGATAAGCACTCACGTATCCAGCTTTCAGTGCCTAGCCCGTCTTTGGTATAAGCTAAAGGCTGATCAAGGCGCCCTGAGCTTTTGTTCATGAAACGAATTAGGAGGGAGCATTATTGAGAAATTACTTATTTAAAATTGTCGCTTTCTTGATTGTTCTAGTATTAGCCGGTTGTGCAACAAGTAATGGGGAAACGATTTCGAGTTCAGCAAGCAAAGGAAGTAAAACGAGCCAAGTTAGGTTTGGGATCGATGCGGGAATTTCAACACTTCCATTTAGAGTATCAGAGGAACAAGGCTATTTTGAAAAATATAGCTTAGAGCCAACGATAGCTAGTTTTGCCTATGGAATAGATACGATTAATGCACTTTTTACGGAGCAAACGGATACAGGGTTTGCAGCAGATTATGCATTATTAAATTCATTAGGAAAAGGAGATTTAGTTATTCTCGGGACGATTACTAGAGGAACTGAACAATCCAATCAAGATATTACACTTTTAGTAAATGGAAATATACAATCTGCTCAGGATTTAAAAGGAAAAAGGTTAGGTGTTGCTAAAGGAACCGTCTATGAATATATTTGGGCCAAATATTTAGAGAAAAATAAGATTGCTGAAAAGGATATCAAATTTGTTCCTTACAGCTCGCCTGATGAAGCGATCATAGGAATGAAGAATGGTGATATTGATGCAGTTTGGGGAGGTGGTGCACTAAATGAAAAATTTAAAAGTATTGAGGGGGTGAGGCAAATTGACGACTTAAATGGGGCAGGTGTTTCTATCAATCTTTATCTACTTGCAAATAAATCATATGTTACGAAGAATCCAAAAAATATCGAAAATGTGTTAAAGGCTTTAAGTGAAGGGATTGAGTACATCCAATCAAATAAAAAGGAAGCAGCAAAAATCGCGTATAAACAAATCAAGCTACCCGAAGCTGACGTGCTACGTGATTTAGAACATACGAATTACGTACTTGGTTTTACAAATGAAGATGTTTTGCATCTTGAGGAAATGAAAGAATGGCTAGAAAAAAGAGGCACATTAACTGATAAATATGAAGTGAAAGAGAAGCTCTATATCGAGCCGCTAAGAAATGCTTTACCTGAAGCTGTGACATATGAAGAATAACGAAAAAGATTACATTTTCACCAAACGAAATAAGAAGCAATTTAGTTTGAGGGGTATTTGAAAAATCTAACTCGGCTATGAGTTAAGTAAAACATGGGAGGAAGTTTAAAATGACAACAATTCAAACAGAAGGAATCAAGGTATTACCTGTTGCAGGGAGAATCGGAGCAGAGGTTCAAGGAGTTAAATTAAGTGGTGACATTCATCCATCAGTCTTTGAAACAATAAAAGCTGCTTTAGATGAATACAAGGTTTTATTTTTTAAAGGTCAGAACCATTTAGATGATGCAAGCCAGGAGGAATTTGCAAAGCGACTAGGTGAACCATATGCACATCCAACTGTACCTGTAAAAGAAAATTCAAACTACATCTTTGAGCTTGATTCAGAGCATGGTGCAAAAGCAAACAATTGGCATACAGATGTAACATTTGTACCTGAAGTTCCAAAGTACTCTATATTAAGAGGCGTTACAATCCCTAGTGTAGGTGGTGATACCGTTTGGGCTAATACAAATACAGCATATGAGGATTTGCCTAAGGGCTTGCAAAAGCTAGCGGATGAGTTATGGGCGATTCATACGAATGAATATGATTACGCGCAATTTAAGCAATATGTGAGTGAAGCTGATGAAGTGAAAAAGAAATACCGTGAAATCTTTGAATCTACTAAATATAAAACAAGACATCCAGTTGTTCATGTTCATGCCGAGACTGGGAAAAAGCATCTTTTACTTGGCGGCTTTGCTGGGAAAATTGAAGGGTATTCAACAAGTGAATCTGAACGGTTATTAAGCATTTTTGATAGCTATGTTACTCGTTTGGAAAATACTGTACGTTGGCAGTGGACAGAAGGGGATGTAGTTATTTGGGATAACTTAGCAACACAGCATTACGCAATCGCTGATTATGATGAGCACCGTGTCGTTCGCCGTGTTACTGTAGGGAAAAACGTTCCAGTTAATCAGAGCAATGAAGCTAGTTCATTAATTTCAAAAAAATAGGAAGAAATCATTACAACGAAAAAGCTGTCGTCCTATCGGCAGTTTTTTCGTTCATTTTAGCTGATTAAACCTTTTATCTATAAACAAAGGAGTGGATTTTATTTGAAGGCAAATCTGAATCAATCTTGCTGTTCTCTTTCTAGACATGAACCGAATCAATTGGAGGAAATAAATGTGAAGCAAAATCCAGTTTTTCAAAAAGAAAAGATGGTGTTGCTACCAGGTGGGGAGTTTTTACTCGGCTCGAACGATAGTGAAAGCTCTGTGGAGGATGGAGAGACGATCCGTCGCAAAGTCACAATAAACTCCTTTTATATGGATAAGTATGCGGTCACAAATGAACAGTTCTCTCAATTTATTAAGGAAACAGGCTATGTAACGGAAGCAGAAAGATATGGCTGGTCTTTTGTTTTTTATTCATTCATTCGTGACGTTGATAAATCAGATTTATTAGGTTCTTCGTCACACACACCGTGGTGGCATGCAGTGAATGGAGCGAATTGGAAATATCCTGAGGGGAGGAATTCATCAATTGCAAATCGACTAAGACATCCAGTTGTTCATGTTTCATGGAATGATGCAAAGGCATATGCAAATTGGGCAGGAAAGCGCCTCCCAACTGAGGCTGAATGGGAATACGCTGCTGCTAGTGGAGTGATTGATCGTACATACCCGTGGGGAAACGAATTGTATTTAAATGGAATACATCATTGCAATATTTGGCAGGGGGAATTTCCGTCTGTAAATAATGGAGATGACGGCTATTATGGAACAGCACCTGTTGATAGCTTTGAAGCAAATGACTTTGGTCTTTATAATATGTCAGGAAATGTTTGGGAATGGTGTGAGGACATTTATAGTACTCAGTTTGCGAGAGAAGCTGTCTTACAGATGGAATCAAATGTGAGGGTTATTAAAGGTGGCTCCTATCTTTGCCACCATTCCTATTGCAATCGGTATCGAATCTCCGCAAGAACCTTTAATACAGCAAATAGCACGACCGGGCATATGGGATTTAGATGTGCTGCAAATCATTTCTAAGGGGGACTGTCCCCCCTTAGCGAAAAATATAAAAAAATGAATGGATTTTTCTACTAAATAGAACATGGATTTACTACATTCTTTTCATTTAAACTTAGAAGAAAGAATCATTCTATGTCCTGTTCATTACAACAATTATGGAAGCGCTTAAAATGGAAGGTAGTACTTGAGCTGAATGATAGGCTTTTGTGGCGATATCTAAATACATTTATTGATAGATTAATATGATAACTTACAGCAAAGCTTACGAAACACAATATTCATGCATATTTGGCAACAAGTACACTAGCATGAATAGTTCGGGGAGGGAAGAAACGTGACAAATGGAGCACTAAAACAAATAGATAAAAGTCTACCAGAATATGGCGCTTATAGCAGGCAACCAGCAGAAACATGGGAATTTTCCAATGTGACAGGAAATGGTGAGCTTGGGGCAATGCATTTTGGCCCACCACAAAAAGAAACAGTTATCGTTAATCATGCCGAATTATTTTTACCACTCGGTTCAACCGCGGAAATTCCTAATATGGCACCTTTCTTAGAAGAGGTTCGCAAGCTAAGTAAGACAAAGGGCTATATTGCTTCACATGAATATTTCATTCGTGAAGGTGAAAAATTAGGGCATACAATTGTTAATACAGATCCTTTTCATCCAGGAATATTCCTAACAATTGAACAACCATCGATAGGTGCAGTAACAGATTATCTTCGCACTGTTAATTTTGCAACTGGTGAAGTATCGGCATCATGGAATGAGGGGAGCCAGCATTTTAGACGAAATCTTTTTGCATCACGTACAGACGGAGCAATAGTGATGTCCATCTTCTCTAGTAATACTATTCCTGAGCTATGCTTATCAGTTGAAAAAATCGACCATGAATTAATTGAAGCCACCTATAGCATCGAGGATACAACAATTAAAGGGCACCACACGTATAAACATGGCAACAATGGATATGAAAGCTTTGTCGAGATTGTTTGTCACGATGGTGATATTTCAAGTAATAAGCAAGGAATAACGATTAGAAATACGAAGGAAGTTTTACTTTTTATCAAGATTATTCCATTTGAACAACTTGATAAGACTCTATTAAATTCGAAGCAGCTCTTTCCGATTGAAAAAAGCTATTTACAGCTACTTACCAGGCATAAAGAAATTCATGGTGAAATGTTTCATCGTGTTGCAATCGATTTAAACGGAGGAAATCGGCGTTATTGGAGCTCAGAAGATTTATTTGAAGAAGTTCGGAAAACGAATCAGCTATCTCTTGCGTTAGTAGAAAAAATGTTCCATGCGGGAAGATATATGTTTATTTCAAGCTCTGGGCTGCGGCCACCTAATTTGCAAGGGATTTGGACGGGAACGTGGACACCTTCCTGGTCTTCTGACTATACATTAGATACAAATCTTCAATTAGCAATGGCATCGGTGTTTAGTGGGAATATGCTCGAGGGATTCAAACCATACGTTACATTATTAGAACGGTATTTGGACGATTTCACATACAATGCAAAAAGAATGTTTGGCTGCCGTGGGATATTATCAGGAGTTCGCGCTTCTACCAGTGGGAAACATCTTCATTGGGGTGATTCAAGCTGGGGGAACCGCGAATGTGACACCTTTTTTGGTGCCTTTTGGACATGTGGTGCAGGCTGGCTAGGACATTTTTTATATGAATATTATTTATATACTGACGACAAGGCATTTTTACAAAATCATGTCGTCCCTTTCTTAAAGGAGGTTGTGCTCTTTTATGAAGACTTCCTTTATTTTGATGAAGCAGGGAAATATGTATTTAATCCGTCATATTCTGCTGAAAATGGAATCGCTGCGAATAGTACACAGGATATTGCTGTTGCCAAAGAGGTACTAACAAATCTTATCTCAGCATGTAAGGAGCTTAACATCGACAATGAGGAAATTCCGAAATGGGAGAAAATGCTTGAGCAATTACCTCCATATTTAATTAATGAGGAGGGGGCATTAAAAGAATGGGCTGTTTGGGATCATGGTGAAAATTATAACCATAGACATTATTCTCATCTTTATCCGATCTTTCAAAGCTATGAGTTTTCAGAAGAGAAGACACCTGAGCTTTGGAAGGCATCAAAGGTTGCTTTAGAGAAGAAGCTCGAGCATTGGCTCTACAATCCCCATACTGATACATCCTCACATGGACGCATGCATGCCGGGTTATCAGCAGCAAGGTTTGGAATGGGGGACACAGTCTGGGATATTTTACGAATGATGGCAGCTGGTGGTGCAATCTATCCGAGCATGATGACTGCTCATTATGATCATTATCATGTGTTTAATGTCGATGCAAATGGGGCGATTCCTGAATTAATTCATCAGTTGCTTTTATTTTCATTCCAAGGAAGGTTGGACGTATTACCAGCTTTACCGAATGCGCTAATGCAAGGGAAGATTAACGGAACTTTATGCCGCGGCCAAATTTATGTTAATGAGCTTGCATGGGATTTGCAAGAGAAAAAGAAAATTGAACTAACGATTACGTCTAAAAAGGACCAGGAGCTTTTAGTAAGAATAAAAAGAAATGAGCGATGGAACCTTATAGCAACGGAGCAAGCTTTTAAAGCTGAGGCTGGCTGGAAAGTCTCGCTTAATAAAAATAAACAAACAACTTTAACATGGATTAAAGAGGTTTAAAGGCAAAAATTCATAGATAAAGGTGGACATCCTATGGAAATGAACGGCTTGATGGGAGGATTTTATAAATTTTCTGTTGTATTTACACGGCTAGTATTATTAAATATCATTTGGCTCATTTTTAATTTTCCAATCGTTTATCTTGTTCTTAGTTTAGTAGGCAGTGATTTTGCTAATCTACAAACAAGTGGTATGTTAATCGGAATTCTAACTCCGTTTGTATTTTTCCCTGCAACCTCTGCAATGTATGGGGTAGCTAGAAAATGGGTTATGGGTGAGGGAGATATTTCAATTGTTCGTTCCTTTATGACATATTACAAGGAAAACTATAAAAGAAGTATTCTTGGAGGAATCGTTTTTGTCTTATTTTGGAGCGGATGGATTGTGAATTATTTGTTGTTTTTCGAGCAGCAATCAACTCTTTTTATCGTCATCTTTATTGTGATAACCGCATTCTTTTTTACATGGAACGCATATTATTTTTCATACATCGTTCATTTTGAATTGAAGTTTATTCCATCTTTAAAAAACTCATTTATCCTGACAGTTGGAAATCCATTTTCAACCGTAGGAGTTGCACTTATTAGTGGTGGAATTATTTATTTAAGCTTAAGCTTTACCTTTATTCTTCCATTGTGCATTGGATCGTTAAGTGCTTATTTTACATTCTTATATTTTCATAAGGTGATTCAAAAAACGATGAAAGTGTTAGAAATGATGGATCAAAAGCTAAACTTAAGTCAACATGAAGAAGCTATAGATTAGTAACAATAAAGAGGAAAGCAAAAAGCACTGTTAACGCAGTGCTTTTTTGAGCCTTTGGAAATGAAAATTTAAGATCAAAATGCTGCACGTCCTGCTTGAATTGCTAGCAGTTCTATCCGATCATAGTCTTTAGTAGCTAGATGGATAAATTCCTTCCTGTTTCAATAGGTCTAGAGCAACTTTAGTTGCGGAGCTTCCGCCTGCTTGTTTATTCCCTTTAATATGAACAGCGAAGAAATACGTATTATCAGAGGTTTCAACGTAGCCTATAAACCAACCATCTATATGTTCACCATTCACAATAGATGTTCCCGTTTTCCCTGATAAAACACGTCCGTTTGCCTTATCTAACGTGATCGAATCTTTTACCGTTTGCAGAATCTTTTCATTAAAATTAAATGTATTATGGTAAAACTTACGCAATAAATCAACCTGCTCAACAGGAGATATTTTCAACGTGCCGTCAAGCCAAAAATTAGTAACTGAACTTGTGAAGTTTTCGTTTCCATAGTCCAATTTATCAAGGAAGCTATAGACTTTCTTTTTGCCAACCTGCTTGTCAAGCGTTTGAAAATACCATGAGGTTGATCGTTCCATAGCAGTAAATAAATCCTGATCTTGATTCCATTCCTCATACTGATAAGGAGTTCCATCCCATTGCAATTTAGTATCATCTCTCGCAATAACTCCAGTTTCTAAAGCTAATACGGCACTATAAATTTTATATGTTGAATTCGGTGTGAACCTTGTCGTACTTTCCGCTTTATTGTGGATCGTATACGTATCCTTCTTTGAATCGTATAAAACAAACCCTCCGGTAAACTC
>k87-1241983_pt1 | contig 11454 bp, 7 predicted proteins | sample MGYA00084031_6733416 | MGnify analysis MGYA00084031
GGCGGGCGCCTCGAGCACGAAGAACCGGCCCGACTCGCGCTCGTAGCCGAAGACCCCGCTGACCCGCTCGCCGTCCTTGAGCACCCGGGTGACCGTGCACTCCTGGAACACCTTCAGCCGGGACTCGTAGTCGCCCGTCTCCTTGAAGTCCTCCTGCTGCAGCGCGACCACCTTCTGCTGCAGGGTGCGGATCAGTTCCAGGCCGGTGCGGTCGCCGACGTGCGCCAGGCGCGGGTACTCGTGCCCGCCGAAGTTGCGCTGCGAGATCCGGCCGTCCCTGGTCCGGTCGAACAGCGCGCCCCAGGTCTCCAGCTCCCACACCCGTGCGGGTGCCTCCCGGGCGTGCAGCTCCGCCATCCGCCACTGGTTGAGGAACTTGCCGCCGCGCATGGTGTCGCGGAAGTGGACCTGCCAGTTGTCTCCGGCGTTGACATTGCCCATCGCCGCCGCGATGCCGCCCTCGGCCATCACGGTGTGCGCCTTGCCGAACAGCGACTTGCAGATCACGGCGGTACGGGCGCCCCGCTCGCGGGCCTCGATGGCGGCGCGCAGTCCGGCGCCGCCCGCCCCGACCACGACGACGTCCCACTCCTGCCGGTCGACCACGGACATCAGAAGAACCTCGGATCCTCGAAGACACCGGACGCGATCAGAAAGACGTACAGATCGGCGAGCGCCACGCTCACCAGGGACGCCCAGGCGAGCTGCATGTGCCGGGCGTTCATCCGCCCCACGAGCTGCCACATCCGGTAGCGCACGGGGTGCCGGGAGAAGTGCTTGAGCTTGCCGCCCACGATGTGCCGGCAGGAGTGGCAGGACAGGGTGTACGCCCAGATCAGGACGATGTTGACCAGGAACACCAGGGTGCCGAGCCCCATGTGCCCCCACTCGTAGTCCTCGTCGCGGAAGGCGAGCACGGTGTCGTAGGTGAGGATGCCGGCGACCGGCACCGCCGCGTAGAAGAAGTAGCGGTGGATGTTCTGCAGGATCAGCGGGAAGCGGGTCTCGCCGGTGTACTTCTTGTGCGGCTCGGCGACCGCGCAGGCCGGCGGGGACGCCCAGAAACCCCGGTAGTAGGCCTTGCGGTAGTAGTAGCAGGTCAGCCGGAAGCCCAGCGGGAAGATCAGAATGATGATCGCCGGTGACAGGCCCCACCAGTCTCCGAAGAGCGCCCAGTTCGGACCGGCCTTCATCGGCTCGCAGTTCTCCGCGAGGCAGGGCGAGTAGAAGGGCGAGACGTACGGGGCCGCGTAGTAGTCGGCGTTGGCGAGGGCCCGCCAGGTCGAGTACACGACGAAGGCGAGCAGACCGGCCGCGGTGGCGGCCGGGGCCAGCCACCAGCGGTCGGTCCGCAGGTGGGGCGCGTCGATCGCGGCGCGCGTGGCGCTGCGCACGCCGCCGCTTCCGGGTTGGGATTCGGTGTCGGGAGGTTCCGTACCAGTGGCCACGTGTCCACTCCGCTAGGGGTCAGAAGGCGCGTCCGGCAGCAGTCGCGGGACCGCTGCCGGACGCGGGCGGCGAATGCTGCCGAAGGGTCGGCGGGTGCTGCCTGCGTGACGCCGCCGCCGGCTCAGGGCGCGTGCCGGTCGCGTGCGCCGAGACCCTCGTCGTCGGTGTCGACCCACAGCGACGGGTCGTACGGGGTGTCGGAGATGGTGACGAGGTCGGGCCGCCTCTGCGGGACGGCCTGCTTGTCGGCCGTCTCCCGCAGCAGCGCGACGCTGTCCCGCAGGTGACCCGCGTCGGTGCGCACGCGGCGCATCTCCAGGCCGCCTGCGCCGAGCTGCTTCTCCAGGCGCCCCACCGACCGCATCAGGTCGTCGAGACACCGCTGGACGGTTGTCAGTTCGTCGTGCACGGACATGACTTGCCCTCACTTCCGCGGGTCCTTCACGGCCCAAGGCGGCAACGCTCGTGCGCCTGCGAGTGTTGCGCGTCACACCTTGCGCTGTGAAGGGATGTGCATCGATTGGCCGAGGCGCATCGGCGCATCACACGATGCGTTGCGCCGCACGGGTGGGCTTGCGGCCCGTGGTCGCCGTGTCGCTCTCGGTTGCCGAACCCTTTCCTCTTCAGTGGCCGCATACATCAGATGAGCGCCAAATACCACCAAAAGTGATCGTAACGCCCGCGGCTTTCCGGAGGTAACCAGAGATGTCCCACGACAGCGTCGGCCCGCGCGCGGTCATGCGCTCGGTCGCCTTCCTGACCGCGGGAGCACTCGCGGTGACCGCGCTGGCCGGATGCGGCTCCGAGGACCCGGCGGGCAAACCGCTCGCCGCAGCGGACATCAGGCCGGTCGACCGCGCGGAGGTGGCCGACGGCGGCACGCTGCGCTGGGGCGTGGACACCGTCCCCGCCACCCTGAACACCTTCCAGGCGGACGCGGACGCCACCACCACCCGGATCGCCCAGGCCGTGCTGCCCTCCATGTTCCGGATGGACAGCCGCGGCCGGCCGGTGCGCAACCCCGACTATCTGGAGTCCGCCGAGGTCGTCGAGACCGAGCCCAAACAGGTCGTGCTGTACAAGCTCAACCAGCAGGCCGTCTGGAGCGACGGCCGGGAGATCGGCGCCGCCGATTTCGCCGCGCAGTGGCGCGCCCTGTCCGGCAAGGACAGCGCCTACTGGACGGCCCGCAACGCCGGCTACGACCGCATCGAGAAGATCGAACGCGGCAAGGGGAACCTCGAGGTCAAGGTCACCTTCAGCCGCACCTACGCGGACTGGCGGTCGCTGTTCTCGCCGCTGTACCCCAAGGAGGTCACCGGCACGCCGGACACCTTCAACGACGGGGCGCGCAAGAAGCTGAAGATCAGTGCCGGGCCGTTCAAGGTGAAGAAGGTCGACCGGGAGGACGACGAGGTCACCCTCGTCCGCAACCCCCGGTGGTGGGGTGCGCCGGCGCGGCTGAAGAAGATCGTGCTGCGGGAGGTGCCGCGGGACGAGCGGATCGAGGCGCTGGCCGAGGGCGAGATCGATCTGGCCGAGGTCGACCCGGGTGCGGCCGAGCGGATCACGGTGGCCGCGCGGCGCAAGGGCAAGGGCAGCGGCGGGGGCGGTGAGCAGCCGCTGATGGGGCCCGGGGACGGCAAGTCCGGCAGGTCCGCGGCGGCGGCGCTGCGCTCCTGGGCGGTGGCCAAGGGGTCCGACGAGGAGGCGGCCGAGGAGGAGGCCGCCGAGCGGGAGGAGCGGGCGGAGGCCGCGGCGCGGTACGCCCGGGAGCAGAAGGCGCTGGCCGGCTTCGAGGTGCGCAAGTCGCTGGAGCCGGCGTACACGCAGCTCGCGCTGAACGGGGCGGACGGGCCGCTGGCGGACGAACGGGTGCGGCGGGCCGTGGCCCGGGCGCTGGACCGAGAGGCGCTGGCGGAGGCGGTACTCAAGCCGCTGGGTCTGCCGGCCGAGCCGGTCGGCAGCCATCTCGCCCTGTCCGGGCAGGCGGCCTACGCGGACAACAGCGGGGCGCTCGGGGACCAGGACGCGGCGGAGGCGCGGGCGCTGCTGGCGGATGCGGGGTGGGTGCCGGGTGGTCCGGTGAAGGGGGAGAAGAGCGAGAAGGGCGAGAAGAGCGAGAGGGAGGACGAGGGGGAGGAGAAGGAGGCGGCAGGCTCGGAGAACTCCTCCAAGAAGGGGTCGGACAAGTCCGGGGGCGGTGACGACGACGGTACGTACATCGTCGGCGAGGACAGTGAGGAGGCCGGGGAGGACGACGGGAAGGCGCCGCAGGATGCCGCCACCCTGGACGGCGAGGGGCAGCTGGCGCACGACGGGCCGGCGCGGCACAAGCAGGGCAGCGCGCCCGGGGCCTACGCGCCCAAGGGCACGGCGGCGCCCGCCAACGCGGAGAACGCGCCGGTCGCCAAGAACGGCAAGGCCCTGACCCTGCGCTTCGTGGTTCCGAGCGGGCCGGGTTCGGACGCGCTGCGCACCGTGGCTCAGCGGATCTCCCGGATGCTGAAGAAGATCGGTATCCGTACGGACATCTCGAAGGTCGACGACGAGAGCTACTTCAAGGACCACATCGCGTCCGGTGAGTTCGATCTGGCCCTGTACTCGTGGCCGGCCACGGCGTACCCGGCGACGGACGCCCGGCCGGTGTACGCCAAGCCCGTCCCCGCCGCCGACGGCTCGCTGAACGTGGCGCAGAACTACACGCGGGTCGGCACCGACCAGGTGGACCAGCTCTTCGACCAGGCGATCACGACCCTGGACGACTCCGAGCGCAGCGCGCTGCTGCGCAAGGCCGACTCCCGCATCTGGGCCGCGGCCGGTTCCATCCCTCTCTACCAGCGCCCCCAGCTGGTGGCCGCCCGCAAGAACCTCGTCAACGCCGGCGCCTTCGGCTTCCGCACCCCCGTCTACGAGGACATGGGCTTCCTGAAGAAGGGCGCCCAGGGCCCCGGCAGGTCCTCCTCGTCCCCGTCCAAGTCCGGCTGACCGCACCTGCCACCCGGTGGGGCCGGCTCTGACCTGCGGGAACCAAGCCGAGCGAGGGGTTCGGGGCCGGGCCCCGTACCATGGGGTGTGGCCGTGGCGTGTTCAGCCCGGCAGGGCCCGCGCACCGCAGACGTTCGCGCGAGGCATTCCTCACCACTCCGGGAGTACGGCAGCTTATGGCCACGCGCCACGACATCCGCAACGTCGCCATCGTCGCTCACGTCGACCACGGCAAGACCACCATCGTCGACGGCATGCTCAAGCAGGCGGGCGCCTTCGCCGCGCACCAGCTCGACCAGGTCGACGACCGCATGATGGACTCCAACGACCTGGAGCGTGAGAAGGGCATCACGATCCTCGCCAAGAACACGGCGGTGAAGTACCACCCCAAGGACGGCGGGGACCCGATCACGATCAACATCATCGACACCCCCGGCCACGCCGACTTCGGCGGCGAGGTCGAGCGGGGTCTGTCGATGGTCGACGGTGTGGTGCTGCTGGTGGACGCCTCCGAGGGCCCGCTGCCGCAGACCCGGTTCGTGCTGCGCAAGGCGCTCCAGGCGCGGCTGCCGATCATCCTGTGCATCAACAAGACCGACCGTCCCGACGCCCGGATCGACGAGGTCGTCAATGAGACGTACGACCTCTTCCTGGATCTGGACGCGGACGAGGAGCAGATCGAGTTCCCGATCGTCTACGCGTGCGGCCGGGACGGGATCGCCTCGCTGACCAAGCCCGAGGACGGCACCGTGCCGGGCGACTCGGACTCGCTGGAGCCGTTCTTCTCCACGATCCTGGAGCACATCCCCGCGCCCACCTACGAGGAGGGCGCCCCGCTCCAGGCGCATGTCACCAACCTGGACGCCGACAACTTCCTCGGCCGTATCGCCCTGCTCCGGGTGCACCAGGGTGAGCTGAAGAAGGGGCAGACCGTCGCCTGGATGAAGCGCGACGGCTCGGTCAGCAATGTGCGGATCTCCGAGCTGATGATGACCGAGGCGCTGACCCGCAAGCCGGCCGAGAAGGCGGGCCCGGGTGACATCTGCGCCGTGGCGGGCATCCCGGACATCATGATCGGCGAGACCCTGGCCGACTCGGAGAACCCCAAGCCGCTGCCGCTGATCACGGTGGACGAGCCGGCGATCTCCATGACCATCGGTACCAACACCTCCCCGCTGGTCGGCCGCGGCGGCACCGGCAAGGGCGCCGATGCGAAGGCGGCCGTGAAGGACCGCAAGGTCACCGCCCGCCAGGTGAAGGACCGCCTGGACCGCGAGCTCATCGGCAATGTCTCGCTGCGCGTGCTGGACACCGACCGGCCGGACGCCTGGGAGGTGCAGGGCCGCGGTGAGCTGGCGCTGGCGATCCTGGTGGAGACCATGCGCCGGGAGGGCTACGAGCTGACCGTCGGCAAGCCGCAGGTCGTCACCAAGGAGGTCGACGGCAAGGTCTACGAGCCGGTCGAGCGCATGACGATCGACGTGCCCGAGGAGCACATGGGCGCCGTCACCCAGCTCATGGGCGTCCGCAAGGGCCGCATGGACAACATGTCCAACCACGGCTCCGGCTGGGTGCGCATGGAGTTCGTGGTGCCCTCGCGGGGGCTGATCGGCTTCCGGACGGAGTTCCTGACGCAGACCCGGGGCACCGGCATCGCGCACTCCATCCACGAGGGGCACGAGCCCTGGTTCGGCCCGCTGCAGACCCGCAACAACGGCTCCCTGGTGGCCGACCGTGCCGGCGCGGTCACGGCGTTCGCCATGACCAACCTGCAGGAGCGCGGTGTGCTGTTCGTGGAGCCCGGCACCGAGGTGTACGAGGGCATGATCGTCGGCGAGAACTCCCGCTCCGACGACATGGACGTCAACATCACCAAGGAGAAGAAGCTCACGAACATGCGGTCCTCGACCGCCGATGTGACCGAGTCCATCGTCCCGCCGCGCAAGCTCTCCCTGGAGCAGTCGCTGGAGTTCTGCCGTGACGACGAGTGCGTCGAGGTGACCCCGGAGGCGGTCCGGATCCGCAAGGTGGTCCTGGACCAGCGTGAGCGCGCCCGTGCCGCGAGCCGCGCCAAGCACGCCTGACCGGCCCGCAGGACGCCGCGGACGGCACCGGGAGCCCCTGGAGCGGGGCGTCCGGTGCCGTTCGCATATGCATCGCGGTCAGGCTCGTGGAGGGGGTCGGGGGGAGCCCCTCGACCAGGGGCGGAGGGTCGTAGGGAAAACCCTCGATCTCGCTGTGAGGAGCGTTGGAGGGGGTCATTCCGCACTACCCTGCGACGAGCAAAGCGCCCATACGGCCGGCAGCAACCGGGTCCGAGGTCCCCATGGCCGACGGCCCTGCCGGCCAAGTGTGCTGAGCACGCGGCAGCCCCGGCGGTCACCCTGCAATGCGGCCACGTTACGCGCAATCGGTTTTTCTCACCTGGGCGTCCGGTATTCGGACACTCACCCCCGATAGATGTGTAACAAGTCCGTTTCGCAGGGATCTTTCACCAAACCCTTTGTCCGGATTTTGGAAGATGTAGGCCCGAGCTGTGATCGAACCGAGACCTCGAGGGTGTGGTTCGGTCCAGGCGCATGGCAGATAGTTAGGCGCGTAGAGCTCGGAACAACGGGTCACGCGCTGTCGGCGCCGACTCACGAGCGCGGGGGCACCTGACGATCTCCGGCACCGGCGACGGGCGGTGGACGGCGACATGTCGTGTGCTCTTCTTTGCGGTGAACCAATGGACTCATGAGGAGGAACCCATGCGCGGTGCCAAGAGCGCCAAGTGGGTCGCGATAGCCGCGGTTGTGGCGCTGGGCGCGACCGCCTGTGGTGGGGGAAGCGGCGACAGCGGCAGCGACAACGGCAAGGGCGAGGTCGACCCGAAGGGCATTTTCTCGGTCGACGTCGGCGAGCCCCAGAACCCGCTCCAGCCCGCGAACGCCAAGGAGTCGAACGGCTCCAAGGTCATCCGTGCGATCTTCTCCCAGCTTGTCGACTTCGACGACAAGGGCAAGATCATTTACGAGAACGCCGAGTCCATCAAGACCGAGGACAACAAGGTCTGGACGGTCACCCTCAGGGACGGCTGGAAGTTCCACAACGGCGAGCCCGTGACGGCCAAGTCCTACGTTGACGCCTGGAACTGGGGCGCCAACATCAAGAACAACCAGACGAACAGCTACTGGTTCTCCGACATCAAGGGCTTCGAGGACGTCCACCCGGAGAAGGGTGAGCCGAAGTCCGACAAGATGTCCGGTCTGAAGGTCATCGACGACAAGACCTTCACCATCGAGCTCTCCTCGCCGATCCCGTACTTCGAGTACAAGCTCGGCTACGACGTCTGGTCCCCGCTGCCCAGCGGATTCTTCAAGGACCCGGAGGCCTACGGCGAGAAGCCGGTCGGCAACGGCCCCTACGAGTTCGTCAAGTGGGAGCACAAGAAGCAGATCGAGGTCAAGACCTACGCCGACTACAAGGGCGCGGACAAGCCCAAGAACGGCGGTGTGATCTTCAAGAACTACACCACCGTCGAGGCCGGCTACCAGGACCTGCTCTCCAACAACCTGGACATCATCCGCCAGATCGGTCCGAAGGACCTGCCCAAGCGCAAGACCGACCTCGGTGACCGCGCGGTGGACGAGCCGTACAACGCCGTCCAGTCGATCGTCCCGGCCTTCTACACCAAGCAGTGGAAGGACATCGACCCCAAGGTCCTGCAGGGTCTGTCCATGGCGATCGACCGCGAGACGATCACCAAGACCGTCCTCAACGGCACCCGTGAGCCCGCCACCAGCTTCGTGGCCAAGGGCGTGGCCGGCTACCAGCCGGGCATCGCGGGCGACATCCTCACCTACAACCCGGACAAGGCCAAGCAGCTCATCAAGGAGGGCGGCGGCGTTCCGGGCAACAAGATCTTCATCCAGTTCAACGCGGATGGCGGTCACAAGGAGTGGGTCGAGGCGGTCTGCAACAGCATCCGCAAGGCCACCGGTGTCGAGTGCGCCGGCGACTCCAAGCCGGACTTCCAGACCGACCTGGACACGCGTGACGCCCACAAGGTCAAGTCCATGTACCGCGGCGGCTGGGTGCAGGACTACCCGCTGAACGTCAACTTCATGCGGGACCTGTACGGCTCCAAGGCGGCCGGCAACACCTCCGGCTTCGCCGACAAGGAGATCGACGGCCTCTTCAAGAAGGGCGACAACGCCAAGGACCTGGACAGCGCCATCAAGGCCTACCAGGAGGCGGAGAAGGCCATGTTCGAGAAGATGCCGGCCATCCCGCTCTGGTACTACAAGGCCAACTACGGCTACTCCACGAACGTCAAGAACGTGAAGTTCGACAACAACGGTGACCCGGTCCTGCAGGACGTCGAGGTCCTCAAGAAGTAATCGAACAGTTCGCACGCGGGTGACGGCCCTTTCCGGGCCGTCACCGGTGCCGGCGGGGGGCCGACGGGCGTGAGTCTCCGGAACACGGAGCGGACAGCCCGTCGGCCTCTCCCGCTGTGACCGACATGGAGGAACCATGGGGCGCTACGTCGCGCGGCGACTGCTCCAGATGATCCCGGTGTTCATCGGGACGACCCTGCTGATCTTTCTCATGATGTACGCGCTGCCCGGCGACCCCGTGCGTGCGCTGTACGGAGAACAGTCGGTGGACCCGTCGCAGATTGCGGCGATCAAGGCGGAGTACGGGCTGGACAAGCCGCTCTGGCAGCAGTACGTCAACTACCTCGCCGGCCTGCCGCAGGGTGACTTCGGTACCCAGATCGCCAGCCGGCGCCCGGTCGCCGAGGTCATTTCCGAGGCCTTCCCCGTCACCGTCCGTCTGACCATCATCGCCTTCGTCTTCACCGTCCTGGTGGGCGTGTCGCTGGGCATCCTCTCCGGCATGCGCGCGGGCAAGAAGACCGACACTGGTGTGCTCGTGCTGACGCTGGCGCTGATCTCGGTGCCGTCGTTCGTGCTCGGCTTCCTGTTCCAGTGGCTGTTCGCGATGCAGCTCGGCTGGACCACGCCGACCGTCCAGGACTCGATGAACTTCAGTCAGCTGTTCCTGCCGGCCGTCGTCCTCGCCTCGTTGTCCCTGGCGTATGTCGCGCGTCTGACGCGTACGTCCATCGCGGAGAACCTGCGCGCGGACTACATGCGCACGGCGGTCGCCAAGGGTCTGCCGCGCCGGCGCATCATCTCCATGCACCTGATGCGCAACTCGATGATCCCCGTGGTCACCTTCCTCGGCATCGACATCGGCAACCTGATGACCGGCGCCATCGTCACCGAGGGCATCTTCAACGTGCAGGGCATCGGAAACCTGGTCTACCAGGCCCTCAGCCGCCGCGAGGGAGCGACGGTGGTGGGCATCGTCACGGTGATGGTGCTCATCTACCTCTTCGTCAACCTGATCGTCGACCTGCTGTACGCGGTCCTGGACCCGAGGATTCGCTATGCCTGAGCTGGCCTCGAAAACGGACACCGCCGTGGCGGCCCAGGCCGCGACCACCACGGACAACGTCCTCGCCACGGACGCCGGTCCCGCACCCGGCAAGCCCCGCAGCCTCTGGTCGGACGCCTGGTACGACCTGCGGCACAACTGGATGTTCCTGCTCTCGACGGGTCTGATCCTGCTGCTGCTGGTCGTCGCCGCCGTGCCGGACCTGTTCATCTCGGGCGACGTCAGCCCGCGGGACGGCGACCTGACCAAGCACTACCTGCAGAAGCCCGAACTCGGCCACGTCTTCTCCGCCGAGTGGCTCGGCTACGACCACCAGGGCCGCTCCATCTACGCCCGGCTGCTGCACGGCACCCGCGCCTCGATCCTCGTCGGCGTCATGGTCACCGTGGCGGTGACCCTGCTCGGCGGTCTGGTCGGCCTGATCTCGGGCTACTTCGGCGGCTGGGTCGACTCGGTGATGTCCCGCATCACCGACGTCTTCTTCGGCATCCCGTTCCTGCTCGGCGCCATGGTCGTCCTGAACACCTTCTCCGAGCGCTCGGTGCCCGTGGTCTCGCTGTCCCTCGCGGTCCTCGGCTGGACCTCCATCGCGCGCGTCATGCGCGGCTCGGTGATCACGGTCAAGCAGGCCGACTACGTCACCGCGGCCAAGGCGCTCGGCGCCGGAACCGGCCGGATCCTGTTCAAGCACATCCTTCCGAACGCCGTCGCCCCGGTGATCGTCGTCGCCACCATCGCGCTCGGCGGCTACATCACGGCCGAGGCGACCCTGTCCTTCCTGGGCATCGGTCTGACCGACTCGATCTCCTGGGGCCAGGACATCTCGGCGGGCAAGGACTACCTGCGCACCGCGCAGTACGTCCTGTTCTTCCCGGCCGCGATGCTGAGCCTCACGGTGCTGGCGTTCCTCATGTTCGGCGATGCGGTACGCAACGCCCTTGACCCCAAGTCGCGCTGAGGGAGGCGTTACGTGAGCATCATCGACAAGACCGACGCCGTCCTCGAGCCGCGCGCCGAGGACTTCGACGGCCCGCTGCTCGAAGTCCGGGACCTGCATGTGGAGTTCCACACGCGGGACGGTGTCGCCAAGGCCGTCAACGGCGTCAACTACACCGTGGACGCCGGCGAGACCCTCGCCGTGCTCGGCGAGTCCGGTTCCGGCAAGTCCGTGACCGCGCAGGCGATCATGGGCATCCTCGACATGCCTCCGGGACGCATCTCCAAGGGCGAGATCATGTTCCGCGGGCAGGACCTGCTGAAGCTGACCGAGGAGGAGCGCCGGAGGATCCGCGGCCGGAGGATCGCGATGATCTTCCAGGACGCGCTGTCCTCCCTCAACCCCGTGCTCTCGGTGGGCTACCAGCTCGGCGAGATGTTCCGGGTGCACCAGGGCCTGTCCAAGAAGGACGCCAAGGCCAAGGCGATCGAGATGATGGACCGGGTGAAGATCCCGGCCGCCGCGGCGCGGGTCAACGACTACCCGCACCAGTTCTCCGGCGGTATGCGCCAGCGCATCATGATCGCCATGGCGCTGGCCCTGGAGCCGGACCTGATCATCGCCGACGAGCC
>k87-131368_pt1 | contig 11454 bp, 9 predicted proteins | sample MGYA00084031_6733416 | MGnify analysis MGYA00084031
CCTTGCCTTTGACTACGGTAGGCGCTCGCCAGCCCCCGTTCGGGACTTTCACCCTATAGATGACGCCCATGCTGGGCGTACAAAAAATGGGAGGCGAACTTAGAAAGTTCGCCTCCTACGCCAAAAGGCAGACCAGGCTGCATGGCACGAATTCACCACGTGCCGAATTCCGTATCATGCAACCCCCGTCACACCTTCCGTCGTGACGGGGCTTTTTCACCCTTACCCAATACTGCCTTCCATCTCGAACTTGATGAGCCGGTTCATTTCGACGGCGTACTCCATCGGCAGTTCTTTCGTGAACGGTTCGATGAAGCCCATGATGATCATCTGTGTCGCTTCTTCTTCTGTCAGACCACGGCTCATCAAGTAGAACAGCTGCTCGTCACTCACCTTGCTGACCGTCGCTTCGTGTTGCAAGGTGATGTTGTCGTTCATAATTTCGTTGTACGGGATCGTATCCGACTCGGACTGTTCGTCGAGGATGAGCGTGTCACACTCGATGTTCGCTTTAGAGCCGCCAGAATGGCGCCCAAACCTCACCAGACCGCGGTACGTCACTTTTCCGCCTTGTTTACTGATGGACTTGGACACAATGGAGCCCGTGCAGTTTGGCGCGAGCATCGTCAATTTAGCTCCCGCGTCCTGGTGCTGGTTCTTGCCGGCAACGGCGATGGACAGGACGTCTCCTTTCGCCCCTTCACCGCGCATAATGACGGCCGGGTATTTCATCGTCAGTTTGGAGCCGATGTTCCCGTCGACCCACTCCATGTGCGCCCCGGCTTCGGCCACCGCGCGCTTGGTCACCAAGTTGTAGACGTTCGGCGACCAGTTTTGAATGGTCGTGTAGCGGCAGCGGGCCCGTTCTTTCACAATAATCTCCACGACGGCACTGTGCAGCGAATCCGTACTGTAAATCGGGGCCGTACAGCCTTCTACGTAATGGACGAAGCTGTCTTCGTCGGCAATGATTAAAGTCCGTTCAAACTGCCCCATGTTTTCCGAGTTAATGCGGAAGTACGCTTGCAGCGGCACTTCACACTTGACACCTTTTGGAACGTATATGAAGCTGCCGCCGCTCCACACGGCGCTGTTTAAGGCTGCAAACTTGTTGTCTGTCGGCGGTACGACCGTCCCGAAATACTCTTTCACGAGGTCCGGATACTTCTGCACAGCCGTGTCGGTGTCACAGAAGATGACGCCTTGCTTTTCCAAGTCTTCCTTCATGCTGTGGTACACGACTTCGGATTCGTATTGGGCGGAGACGCCGGCGAGGAACTTCTGCTCTGCTTCCGGAATCCCCAACTTGTCAAACGTCTTTTTGATTTCTTCCGGAACTTCATCCCACGTTCGCCCTTGCCGTTCAGACGGTTTGACGTAGTACGTGATGTCGTCAAAATTCAGTCCGCTTAAGTCACCGCCCCACATCGGCATCGGTTTGCTGAAGAAAATATCTAAAGCTTTCAAACGAAAGTCTAACATCCACTGCGGTTCGTTTTTGATCCGAGAAATTTCTTCCACGACTTCCCGCGACAATCCGCGTTTGGCGCGGTAAATGGACACGTCTTTGTCGCGAAATCCGTATTGGTACTCGGACAGTTCAGGTAAATTCTCGGCCACTGTATTCGCCTCCTTCAAAGTTGAACCTGCGACTGACTGTGTAAGTCACGAGCTTCACCGGAAAAGGTGCCGTGCAAAGCCTACTGCTTGCCTTCTACCCCTTGCTCCAGAGCCTTCCAGGCTAAGGTGGCGCACTTGATGCGAGCCGGAAACTTGGAGACTCCTTGCAATGCTTCAATATCCTCTAGAGGGAACCTCTCGAAATCGACCTCTTTCCCCTGCATCATCTGCGAAAACATGCGAGAAAGGTCCAACGCCTCTTCCACCTTCAACCCTTTGACGGCTTCTGTCATCATCGAAGCGGACGCGAGGCTGATGGAACACCCTTCACCGAGAAACTTCGCTTCCTTAATTATACCATCTTCCACCCTCATTTGCAGGGAGATGCGATCCCCGCACGTCGGGTTGTTCAACTCCACACTCACCGCATCGTCTTCTAGTGTTCCCCGGTTGCGCGGCTTTTGATAATGATCCATGATGACACGGCGGTATAAATCATCCAAGGACATGACCGAAATACTCCTTCGCCTTCATCAGTCCCTCAACCAGACGGTCGATGTCCTCCTCTGTGTTGTACAAGTACATGCTCGCCCTTGCCGTCGCCGTCTGGTTCAGTTCCCGCATGAGCGGTTGTGCACAGTGGTGACCGGCGCGAATGGCAATGCCTTCTGCGTCCAACACGGTAGAGACGTCGTGGGGATGCAGCCCTGTCAGATTAAACGTCACGAGGCCAGCCCGGTGACGGCGCGGCCCGTAAATTTCAATTCCGTCCAGCTCATCCAGCCGTTCGATGGCGTAAGCGGCAAGTTGTCGCTCGTGTGCTTCGATGGCGTCAAGCCCCACGTCGGTCAAAAAGTCGATGGCTGCTCCGAGACCGATCGCACCGGCTATCACCGGAGTACCGCCTTCAAACTTCCACGGGAGTTCTTTCCACGTCGCTTCGTACAGATCGACGTGATCGATCATTTCGCCGCCAAATTCGAGGGGCTCCATTTGTTCCAATAAGTGCTCTTTCCCGTACAGCACCCCGATTCCGGTGGGACCGCACATTTTGTGCCCGGAAAAAGTGAAAAAGTCGCAATCTAATTCCTGTACATCAATTGTCATGTGCGGGGCCGCCTGAGCGCCGTCTACGACGATGACGGCGCCGTGGCGATGGGCGATGGCGGCAATGTCCTTGATCGGGTTGACCGTCCCCAACACGTTGGAGACGTAAGTGATGGCCACGATTTTGGTCTTCTCGCCGACGGTGGCCTCGACGTCCGCAAGGGACAGGGTGCCGTCAGCTTGAAGTGGAATGTACCTCAATTGGGCTCCGGTGGCTTTCGCTGCCTGTTGCCACGGAATGAGATTGCTGTGGTGTTCCATCGGCGTCAAGACGATTTCGTCACCTGGCTTCAGCGTCTGGCGCGCATAACAGTGTGCCACCGTATTGAGCGCCGTCGTCGTTCCCCGGGTAAAAATGGTCTCCCGCGTGGACCGGGCGTTAATAAAGCGACGCACTTTTTCCCGAGCCCCTTCATACCCTTCCGTCGCTCGGGAACCGAGGGTGTGAACGCCGCGGTGGACATTGGAGTTGTCCTGCCTGTAGTAACGGTCCAACGCTTCGATGACGGAAACAGGTTTTTGGGATGTTGCCGCACTGTCGAGGTAGACGAGTGGATGTCCGTTTACTTCCTGATCCAATACGGGGAACTGCTTCCGCAATTCGTGTGCATCCATACTAACGCAACTTCCTTTCGATCACCCGTTTCAGCTGCTTGACGACATCCTCAATGGGAATTTCCTCAAGCAGAGGATTGAGAAATCCGTAAATAATCAAGCGCTCCGCATCCGCTTTTGTCATGCCCCGCGACATTAAATAGTAAATCTGTAGCGGATCGACTTTTCCGGCACTGGCTGCGTGGCCGGCGGTGACGTCGTTTTCGTCGATCAGCAGGATTGGGTTGGCGTCTCCGCGGGACTTTTCGTTCATCATTAAAACGCGTCCCGTCTGCTGGCCATCTGCTCTCCGCGCGCCTTTTTCGATCTTCGTAATGCTGTTCAAAATAGAGGTGGAAGAGTCTTTCACCACTGCCCGCGCGAGAATGTCGCTCGGTGTATTTTTGCCGTAGTGGCGGATGTTAGACGTAATGCTGTTTTCCTGCTTCCCGGAAGCGATCGTGATCGACTTCACGTAGCCTTGGCTGCCGTCGCCCTTCAAGTAAGTCGTGTTGTCAGACACGGTGTTCCCGTTGTTCAAATCCCCGACGATCCAGTCGACGCGCCCGTCCCGGGCCACCGTTGCCCGGCGAAGGGAGACGTCCGTGACTCCTTCGCTGTAGTGATGCAATGTGGCGTACTGCACACTGGCGCCAGGGCCGACGAAAATTTCGGTCATGCCGTTGTGCACCACGCCCTCCACACCTTCGGCTGAGACGTAGCTGTCGACGTACGTCAACCGGCTGTTGTCTTCTGCGACGATCACGAGGTGTGGCAGCAGTCCGATGCCGGACTTGTCTGTCCAGACGAGTGACTGTATAGGAACGTCCAGTTCGACGTTCTTCGGCACGTAGAGAAAGGCTCCGCCACTCCACAGGGCCGCGTGAAGAGCCGTCAGTTTGTGTTCGTCCGCCTGGGAAGCGTCGGTCATGAACACTTTGCGCACCAGATCGCCGTGCTCGCGGAGTGCTGTGTGCAGGTCAGTGAAGATCACCCCTTTTTGTTGAAGTTCAGGCATTAACTCCGTGTAAACGACAGTGGAGTTGTGCTGCACGATCAAGTTCCGTCCGTCCGCTTCCTCCTGGGCAAAGGAACGAACGGTCTCAGGCAGCTCGTCAAACCTCGAGAGCACAGCCTCTTCCGTGTAAGGCTGAAACTCTGTAAAATTCCACTGGCGTATGTGCGTCTTCTCCACATTGGGCAAAGGAAGGCTCGACGCTTTTTCCAGTGCTTTCAAGCGAAAGTCGAGCATCCAGTCCGGCTCGGCATTTTTTTGCGAAAGTTGGGTAATGACATCTCGGTCAAAGATCAAATTGGACGTATTGACACTCATGTTCTCGCTTCCTCCCCGCTTAAGCTTCTTGGCCCACAGTTTCGTCTTGAATACCCAACTCCGCCTTAATCCATTCGTACCCTTCCGCCTCCAAACGCTGTGCCAGCTCCGGCCCGCCTGAACGCACAATGCGACCTTGCATCATGACGTGAACGAAGTCTGGTTCAATGTAGTTGAGCAGCCGCTGGTAGTGGGTGATGATGAGCACGCCCAAATTCGGATCACGCATGGAGTTGACACCTTTGGCCACGACCTTCAGAGCGTCGATGTCCAAACCCGAGTCGATCTCGTCCAATATGGCGATGCGCGGTTCAAACATCATCATCTGCAGTATTTCGTTCCGCTTCTTCTCACCGCCTGAGAACCCTTCGTTTAAATAGCGTTCGGCAAACGACTGGTCTATGTTTAACATCTCCATCTTTTCATCCAGTTGGCGGATGAATTTCATGATGGAAATCTCGTTACCCTCTCCGCGTTTCGCGTTGATGGCGCTGCGCAAGAAATCGGAGTTGGTCACTCCGCTGATCTCACTCGGGTACTGCATAGCAAGGAAGAGCCCTTTTCTGGCCCGCTCATCTACTTCCATCTCCAAGAGGTCTTCTCCGTCCAACGTGACGCGCCCTTTTGTCACTTCGTACATCGGATGACCCATCACGGCTGATGCGAGGGTACTTTTCCCCGTACCGTTCGGCCCCATGATGGCGTGAATTTCGCCGCCTTTGACTTCGAGATTCACTCCTTTGAGTATTTCCTTATCTTCAACTGAGGCGTGCAAATCCTCTATCGTTAATTTAGGAGCACTTGACATGTTGCATTCCTCCATTGTTCTATAGTGTAGTCATGGTAGTATCGTCATGACGACAGTCGGGCATCTGCCGCCGATGTCCCCACTGTGGTTTCTAATTTAGAATTATTATCATTGTAAAGTATAACATATCCCAATTCAAGGTAAAGCGAAAAATGATTTCGCCATCGCGGATACTTCATAGACGGTCACCTGCGTGCATGTGTCGCGTTGTTTCTGCACCTTTTCGCATCAAGGCGGGCCGGATGACGATCCAGCCCGGTTGGTGCTCACCTTTTATGGCTTTGTCTGTTGTATTGGCTGACGATAGCGTTGGACTGCTTATAGTCTTCTTCCCGAAGTCGTTCGACTTCGATTCGGGTGTCCAGTTCGAGGCAGTACTGCTCAAACGTCACACCGTAAGCTTGAAACATCGCAGCTTCGATCGAATGAGTCGCATTCGGTTTGGTCGCGATACGAAAACACTCCCTTTTGTGTGATGTCGGTTATCGTAACACGGCCTCTCCTCTGCTGCAATCACAGAGAAAGGACGTCAATGACCGTAGGATCTCCTCCTGCCAACTGAGCCGCGGCAAGGGATACGGCGATATAAGATTGCACCCCGATCCTTTGATATCCGAAGACCTCCCTTTAGCCACAACAAAAACCCCGGGATGCTTTCGCTTCGCATCACGGGGTTTTAATTGGCTTCAGTGCACCTCACGTTGTTGCTGCAGTTCGTGTACGGCGTCCTGCACGAGTGTGACGCCTTGAGCCATGGCCGCTCCGCCACCGAACGCTGCGGCTACACCGACGGCTTCCATGATCTCCCCTTCAGACGCCCCTTGGTCGAGGGCACCTTTCGCGTGGTAGATGATGCAGTACTCATCGTTGGCAAAGACGGCCACAGCTAACGCCATCAGGTGCTTCATTTTTTCATCCAGCTCCCCGGGTTTAAAACACTCCTCCGTGAAGCGGTTGAAACTTCCCACCAGTTCAGGCATTCGCTCGCTAAACGCCCCCAAGCCTTGTTTGTAATCTTGCAGGGCGAGCTGGGTCCAATTGTCTTTCACCACGTTGTGGTCATGTTTCATCGCGATCCTCCATTCTGCCAACGTCTTCCTTTAGCATGCGTCGGAGAATGGAACTTTATGAAGGAAGTGTGCTAGGCATCACTCAAAGGCGGGAACAACCGCGCCATCGTACTTTTCTTCCATAAACTGCCGAACGTCGTCAGACGTCAAGGCGTCAGCCAGCTCTTGAATGCCCGGTTTGTCTTCGTCTCCCTCGTTTATTGCCAGTACGTTGACGTAAGGTGAGTCTTTGCCTTCGATAAACAGGGCGTCCTCCACCGGATTGAGGTCGGCCTCCAAAGCGTAGTTCGTATTGATGATCGCCAAGTCTACGTCAGGCAGGACACGGGGCAACATCGCGTTTTCCACTTGTTCGAATTGAAGGTTTTTCGGGTTTTCGACGATGTCTTGAAGCGTCTTGTCCCCCTCGCCCTCAGACAACGTGATGAGTCCATTCGCTTCCAACAGGCGGACAAAGCGGTCTTGCTCTCCCGAGGCATTCGTAACCGCGACGGTCGCACCGTCTGGAATTTCTTCAATCGATTCGTACTTGTCCGAGTACGCGCCAAGGGGCTCAATGTGCACGCCGACTACGTCGACAATGTTCCAGCCGTTTTCTTCATTGGACGATTCCATCCACGGGATGTGCTGGAAGTAGTTCGCATCCAGCTCCCCTTCGACTAGGTTTTTATTCGGCAGGACGTAATCCTGGAATGTCTTGATCTCCAGTTCCACACCTTGTTCAGCCAAGATGGGCTTCACGTGCTCCAAAATTTCGGCGTGAGGCACTGCCGTCGCCCCGACCGTTAACTGGATCGTCTCCTCCGTACGTTCGGCACTGTTTTCACCGCTTTCTTCACCCGCCGAATCGCCACCTCCGTCACTCGCCCCGCTGCCGCAAGCTGCCAAGGCGAAGACGACAAACAGTGTACTTGCGTATTTCAGCCATTTCAACATCGTGAAACTCCTCCCTTTTTTTTGATGACACGTGCCAGTGGCAACATGTGTCCGGAAAAAGGCCCGCTTGACAGATCCCGAGGGACTACCTTTTATCAATGGCTTGCACCACCCGGTCCCCGACACTCTGTATGATTTGCACCATGAGGACGAGAACCGCCGTCGCCAGCACCATGACGTCGGTCTGGAACGACTGAAAGCCAAAGCGGTAGGCGAGATCGCCGAGGCCTCCCCCGCCGAGTATTCCGGTGATGGCCGAATAACTGACGAGCGTGATACACGTGACCGTAATCCCGGCAACTAATCCCGGCAACGCTTCGGGTATATACACCTTGCGAATGATCTGCCAGCGGGTCGCCCCCATGGCCCTTGCCGCTTCGATGACGCCCTTGTCCACTTCCCTGAGCGACGTCTCTACCAGCCGTGCGTAAAACGGTGCGGCACCCACGACTAACGACACGCACGCCGCCGTCGGACCGAGGGACGTGCCGACCAACATTCGGGCGACGGGTATCATCCACACGACCAACACGATGAACGGAATGGAGCGAAACAGGTTGACGCCGAAGCCAACGAGGCGCTGCAACCACGGCAGTGGCCACAGGCCTTTCTCTTCCATCACGACGAGGGCAATCCCGAGTGGGAGTCCGAACAAAGCGGTGAAAAAAGTGGAAATGACCATCATGTACACCGTCTCCCACGTCGCAGCCAACAACAAATCCCACTGGACGTTAGGCAGGAGGAGGTCCACTGTCTAACACCTCCACTTCGACGTCTGCTCCCCGCAAAAAGTCCACGACTCGCGCCACCTGCTCCTGAGATCCGTCAACGTGTACATACAGCGTGCCGTAGGCCGTGTCGTTGACTTGACGCACTTGCCCCTGCAAAATGCTGAGATCGACGTCACAAGTGCGGATACAGCGACTGATGACCGGTTGTTTCGCCTCTGTCCCGAAAAATGTGCACTTGAGGATCCGTCCGGAAAACATATCACGAAAGGAAAGGTCAAGGGCTTCTTTCGCTTCTTCCTCCAACCCGGCCACGTCCCGCACGAACCGACGCGTGATTTCTTTTTTCGGCCGGCGGAACACGTCGGACACCGGTCCGCTTTCGACGAAACGCCCGTTTTCCATGACCGCCACGCGATGGCAAATTTTGCGGATAACGTGCATTTCGTGGGTGATGAGGACGATCGTCAGATTCAACTCGCGATTAATCTTTTGGAGTAAACGGAGTATGTCGTCCGTCGTCTTCGGATCGAGGGCTGACGTCGCCTCGTCGCACAATAACACTTTCGGGTCATTGGCCAGCGCCCTCGCAATCCCGACCCGCTGCTTCTGCCCGCCGGACAGTTGCGCCGGGTAAGCGTCCGCCTTGTCCGTCAGGCCGACAAGCTCGAGCATGTGCCTGACTTTCTCATCGGCTTCGGCCTTCCCAACGCCGGCGATTTCCAGCGGAAAGCGGACGTTCTCCTTGACCGTACGGGACCACAGCAAATGGAACTGCTGAAAAATCATGCCGATTTCCCGGCGCGCTTCCCTCAGTTCGCGTCCGGACAGCTGAGTAAAAACGCGCTCCCCCACCCTTACTTCTCCGGCGGTCGGCGGTTCCAGCAAGTTGATTGTCCGGATCAAGGTGCTCTTTCCCGCGCCGCTGTAGCCAATAATCCCGAAGATTTCTCCGGGCTCGACCGTCAGATCTATGTCATCTACAGCTCGGATTGTCCCTGCAGCCGTCTTAAAGTGCTTACGAATGCCCTTTAACTGAATCACGTGTCTCCCTCCCTATAACCGCTAAAAAACCCTTTTTCGCAGAGAAAAAGGGTTTTACAGCAAAGGTAAACGTCCTCTCTCATCTGCCAGGTCGACACCTGCAGGAATTAGCACCTTTTTGCACGTGAGGGCGCAAATGGTTGCCGGGTTTCATCGGGCCAGTCCCTCCACCTCTCTGGATAAGAGATGTCTCGTTTGTATTAAGTTGAACTGAAAAGATTTTACCACGATATGAGAGAGGGGACAACAGGTTTTTTAAAAGTTTTTCCGTTTCGTCTCCTCCCGACCTTTTTAATCGACAACGTCCTCTCTCATTTTCAGAAGTGTTTTGCCCAAGGGCGAGGCGCCTTGCGCCCCCTTCCTCATCACAGCCTATTTCAAATTAATCCAGACACTTTTGACTTCTGTATAGTTTTCAAGGGCGTACGACCCCATTTCACGGCCGAATCCGGACTGTTTGTAACCGCCGAAAGGAGAAGCCGGATCGGTTACATTGTAGCAATTGACCCACACCGTCCCGGCCTTTAGCCGACTGGCGATGTAGTGGGCGTTTTTCACATTTTCTGTCCACACCCCGGCAGCCAGTCCGTACGGCGAGCCGAAAAGGGGGCTGACGTCTCAAGACGAATCGTATTCCCCGTATGTTTCTCGCAGCGTGTCGCATATTTCACCGACGGTTGCCCCGCTTTTCACGGCGTCGATGATGAAAGGCATCACATTCTCGTTTCCTGAAGCTGCCAACTGCAGCTGCGAGAGGACGTGCCGTAGGCGCACATTGTCCCGGGATCGGCGCAGTTGTTGTAGGAATCGCTTTTGTCTCTGTTCCAGCCTCGGATCTGATTGGTGCAACACGATCTCCCTGTTTTCTTCGCCGACAAACCGGTTGACACCGACGACGACTTCCTCACCGCGTTCCACTTTTTGCTGATGGCGATAGGCGCCGCTCTGAATTGTCTCTTGAACAAACCCGCGTTCAATGGCGGCAACGGCTCCCCCCTGCCCCTCGATTTCGTCCAAATAGTCCTGGACTCGCTGTTCCAACTGGTCCGTCAATTCCTCAACAAAATACGAGCCGGCGAGTGGGTCCACCGTGTCGGCGGCACCACTCTCATAGGCGATAATTTGTTGTGTGCGCAGCGCTGTCCGCACTGACGCCTCTGTCGGCAAAGCCAGCGCCTCATCGGACGCATTGGCGTGTAGGCTCTGTACGCCGCCTAGAGCGGCAGCGAGGGACTGGAGCGCGACTCGCGCGACGTTGTTATCGGGCTGGACGGCGGTCAACGTAGAGCCCCCGGTTTGGGCGTGTACCCGAAACTGTTGCGACCGCGGAAGGCGCGCCCCGAAGCGCTCGCGCATTAAGCGGGACCACAAGCGTCGGGCGGCACGGAATTTGGCCACTTCCTCGAAAAAGTGATTGTGTACACTTAAGAAGAACGAAAACTGGGGCGCCACTTGATCGATCTTCATCCCTCTCGCCAGAGCATGTTCGATGTACGCGATACCGTTTGCCAGTGTAAAGGCTAATTCTTGGGAAGCTGACGCACCTGCCTCCCGCATGTGGTAGCCGCTGACACTGATCGGTTTGAAACGGGGCATCCGGTTGGTACAAAATTCCACGACATCCGTCACCAGTCGCATGGACTCTCGCGGCGGATAAATATACGTGCCCCGGGCGGCGTACTCTTTCAAGATGTCGTTTTGCACAGTGCCGGACAACTTGTCGAGGGGGACCCCCTGTTTTTCCGCGACGGCGATGTACATCGCCAACAGGACGGGGGCCGGAGCGTTGATCGTCATCGACGTGCTGACGCGGTCGAGGGGAATGTCTTGAAACAACCGCTCCATGTCCCGCAAGGAATCGATGGCAACACCGACCCTTCCGACTTCTCCCGCCGCTTCTGGCGCATCGGAATCGATGCCCATCTGCGTCGGCAAGTCAAACGCGCAACTGAGACCGTGCTGCCCTTCACGCAATAAAAATTTAAACCGCCTGTTCGTCTCCTGCGCCGTTCCGAACCCAGCATACTGCCGCATCGTCCACAACCGCCCGCGGTACATCGTCCGGTGGATCCCCCGGGTGTACGGGAACTCGCCGGGAAATCCGAGTTTTTCCTTGTAGCGCGTATCGCATTCATCTGGGGTGTAGCAACGTTCCACTTCAATGCCTGAGGAGGTGACATACGTTTTTGACGTGTGGATGGACCGGTGCTTATC
>k87-699100_pt1 | contig 11450 bp, 11 predicted proteins | sample MGYA00084031_6733416 | MGnify analysis MGYA00084031
ATACAAGATGCCGTACAATCCATTGAGAATGGTGCTTTACTTGCTTTAGGGGGAAATGCACTACACCGCTCCCCGATTGCGTTTGTTCTTGAGTTAATTCGCCAAGAGAAAAAAGATCTCTCACTAATTAAGACAGCGGGTGCTTTAGATGTGGATTTACTTGCCTTATCAAAATCAATCCGTTCTGTTTATGCGGGTTATATCGGCTTTGAAATGCTTGGACTTGCGCAAAATTACCGAAAAGGGGTTCAAAATGGGGAAATTACTGTTTATGAACATGCATGTGCTAGTGTAATTGCCGCATTACGTGCAAGTATTTATGGTGTTTCTTTTCAACCGATTAACGGTTTTGATGGAAGTAGTTTACCAGAATTAACTGGACTTATTAAATGGATATCTTGTCCATTTACTAATAAAAAAACCGCTGTCGTCGCAGCACTAAAACCAGATGTTACAATTATTCATACGAATATAGCGGATGAAAAAGGAAATGCCTATATAGATGGATCCGTTTATGAAGATTTGATCATGGTTAAAGCTGCACGGCGCACCATCATTACAACAGAAAAAGTGATTTCTTCGACAGACTGGAAGGAGAAACCACAAATACCAGGTTTCCTTGTTGAAAGAGTCGTACACGCTGAAAAAGGGGCTGCTCCAGGTAGTTGTGCGCCACTTTACACAATCGATGATCATGAAGTTCACAGTTATTTAAAAAACCCCAAAAAATATCTAGAAAGAAAGGTGGCTGTTTCCCATGTCTAATGTCATAACCGTTGAACCCGCAGACTATATGACGGTTGCCATGGCACGAATTATACAAGATGGAGAACGCGTATTCCATGGAGTCGCCTCACCTATACCAGCGGTAGCTATTCAACTTGCCAAGAAACTACACGCAAAAAATGCCGTATATTTAAGTATTGCCGGTTATGTAGACGCTGTTCCATCACAGTTCTCACATACTTCGACAGCAGGAGCCCATTTAGGTGAAGGGGCAGTTTCAGAATTCTTATTATCTGATATCTTTGATCTGAGTGCGAGAGGTGAACTTGATGTTGCTTTTTTAGGTGGCGCACAAATTGATCAGTATGGTCGTATAAACTTAAGCGCAATCGGATCTTTTGCCAATCCAAAAGTACGGTTACCCGGAGGAGCAGGTAGTGCAGCCCTTCTTCCAACCGTAAAACGAGCAATTCTCTGGAAAACAACGCATGACAAACGTTCTTTTGTAGACAAATTGGATGTCATTACGGCTGCAGGAAATACAGCATACGTTATTACACCTTTGGCAATCTTTAAGCGTGGTAACCAAGGGAAATTACAACTTTATTCAATCTTTCCTTATAGCTCCTTCGATGAAGTAGTAGAACATACTGGTTTTCCAATTGAAAAACATGATCACTTTCACAAGTTTCATCCTATTACGGAACAAGAATTTACTATATTGCAAGAAATAGATAAAAATAATACTCGTTTTAGCGAATTTCGTTAAAATACAATCCCTACCAAATAAATAGGTAGGGACTTTATTTCATTTGTTAGGTTAAAACATTGAAGAGCTTCCTGTTCATTTTCCACTATGTTTGTAGACTTAAAATTTTTTAGTATATGATTAGTGGTATCTAAACCATACAAACCAACCGTTTTTCTTACTTTTTGGTAAAATATTTGATCTTCAGATGCGCGATTTATCTGCAACAGTCTCTCCACAAAAGTTTTTTGCCATCTCATAATAGATATCATCATATTTTCTACCAACGGTTTTCGGAAAAGGAAGTACAGTTATCACTTCCCTCCCATTGAGAATATAGGTCACCCTTTATCATAAGTATTAGGAACTATTGATTTAAGGTCATGCAATAGTTCTCCCTTATTTTTCATTGATGTTTCAGCTAATTGTTCGACAACGAACAATTTATGCAAAAAAATGAATTTAACAGTGAAATGAATACGATGACCTGGTATCTATAGTAAAAAGTTGCTAAAGATAGAGTTATATAATATATTTAATTATATAATTACTAATCTTTTTATTTTTAAAAAAATAAATATAGATCATCGCCAATAATAATGGTGTCTATTAAGACTTAATAGGGAATCTGGTGAAAATCCAGAACTGTACCCGCAACTGTAATTGCTGACGAAATAATGGATCCACTGTCTTCGGATGGGAAGGAATTAGAGTAGGAGGAAGCATAAGTCAGGAGACCTGCCATTATTATACGTATTATCTTCTTCGGGAGTTGGGAAGATATAACGAGGGGATTCTTTCATTTTTAATCATAACCACGTTATGAAACCCATCCATCTTAATGGGTTTTTTATTTTTCATATATTCTCCCAACTTTATATTCCCGAAGTGAATCTCGATAACTTTTTCAGAAAAGGGGATATATTATGGAGAAAACATTACCTACTAGTTTTTCAAAAACAATTCAAACAAAGCTTGTCTTGCCACCCGATACTAATCATTTAGGAACAATTTTTGGAGGGACAGTCTTAGCCTATATTGATGAAATTGCTGCTATTACAGCGATGAGGCATAGCGGAACTGCAGTAGTGACAGCTTCAATAGACACTGTAAATTTCTTATCATCTGCTAAAGTAGGAGATATTCTAATTTTAGAAGGCATCGTTATTTCTACAGGTAGAACGTCGATGGAAGTGTACGTAAAAGTAGAATGTCAACATTTAGGAACAGGTGAAAGAACGACAACAACCACTGCTATCCTTACTATGGTCGCTGTGAATGAGGAAGGACGCCCAATTCCGGTTTGCGGAATTATCCCAGAAACCGAGGAAGAAAAACAACTATATGAAAATGCACAACAAAGAAAAAAGCGTAGATTGAAAATTCGAGATTTTTCAATGGAAAACAATGGATAACACATCATCATCATTTACATGTCATCCCTTCAACCGATCTAACCAATAAAAAGGTAACGTTGAAGTAATTGGCCACCGCTGGGGCTGTCCAGAAAGTCTGATTTTGGAAAAATGGATCGGCAACATCCAGTGGCATAGCCCCAGCCACCTTAAGCATGCATACATGTTTGCAAAGCTTCGACTCGTATGCCTGACGCTGACGCTTTTCGGCATAAACTTTTAGTGTTCCCACTGAAGTCGCCGCCAACGCTCCCTTCAAAATCCACTTTTTATGAGTTATTGGACAGCAGCTTAAACCTGATTTGGGCTAAATTCAAACTAAATATATAGTACCAATTAAGAACCCGAGATATGCTAATACGAGTCCGCCGCCATAAGTTAATAGGATATAAAATAGGAAATGCCTTTTGTTATTCTTAAAATATAACTGTAGCATTTCTAATTTCATTGTTGAAAAGGTAGTAAAAGCACCTAAAAAACCTGTTCCTATCAAAAGCGTAATCAACATATCAGCTTTTATACTTGTAATGATTCCTAATAAAAAAGCACCTGTTACGTTCACAGTAAATGTACCGATCGGAAAGTTGGGGCGTTTATGATATTTTATTTGACTGATCAAAAAACGGGCGATTGCCCCCAAAAATCCTCCAATCCCAATTAATAAAATTTGGACGCCCATCATAACATTTTCTCCTTTACACTATGTTTATAACCTAATCGACACATCAAGAGCCCTCCAAATAAACTGAAAAGAATATAAAGAATCCCCATATAGATCAATCCATTTCTAAATAAATTTATTGTTTCAACACTTAATGTTGAAAATGTTGTAAAGGAACCAACAAAACCAGTTCCAATAGCAGTTTTTAACTCAGGAGAAACTTCAATTCTTTGGAACAGATTGGTCGTAAACCATGCTAACAAATAACTTCCGATAAGGTTTATGATTAGAGTTGCCATTAGGAACATGGCATTGGTAAACAATACTAAGCCAATGATATACCTAACCATCGCACCTAATGCTCCTGCTATGCCAACTAATAAATATACCATTAATGTCCCTCACTTCTATTTTAAATATGGAAAGCCCGCGCTATAATTAATTCTTCAAAAATTCTTTTGTAAAACACATTGCTCATATTTCCTTCCCATTCAATTTTGCCATAAATGTATATTGAATAACCAAATATATATTATTTTCAGTTTAATATTTGCCACTAACAATTTAAATAACCTATAGAAAAAGCAGAAGAACTCTAACGAAAGAGTTAACTTCTGCTAAGATGACCATTATTTATTTTGCAAGCGTTAGTAACATTTCCCTTACTGTTTTGCATGCAATAGCCGTAGAAGCACCAGATGGATCATAATGAGGAGAAAGTTCTACAATATCCGCTGCTACCATATGTTGTAATTGTTGTAAATGCATGATTGCATCCAATAGTTCCCGATACGTAATACCGCCTGGTTCAGGAGTGCCTGTTCCAGGAAAAACTCCAGGATCAAGAACATCTAAATCCATCGTTACATATACAGGGACATTTTTTAGTTTTTCAATTTGCTCCTTTAATGTATCAAGCGAAAAACGTTCCAAATACGTATGTTTTTTTGCCCATTCAAATTCCGATTTCATACCGGAACGGATACCGAATTGGAAAATGCGTCCATCTCCAAGAAAATCATGACAACGACGAATAACCGACGCATGAGAAAGCTCTTCTCCTAAATACTCGTCACGAAGGTCAGTATGGGCATCAATATGAATCACGTGTAAATTTGGATATTTTTCATAGACTGCTTGAATAGTAGGTAGACTCACTAAATGCTCGCCACCGACCATTAAAAATTTCTTCCCGTCTTTAACAACCTCTCGACTATATTCCAGAATTTGATTGAGAACCTTTTTCGTATTACCAAAAGGTAATTCCAAATCTCCTCCATCAAAGACTGATACTTCTTCCAAGTCTCTATCTAAGTATGGAGAGTAAGTCTCTAATCCGTATGAGTCTGTTCGAATGGCTTGCATTGCAAAACGGGTTCCTGGTCTGAAACTGGTTGTACCATCAAATGGGACACCAAACAATACGACATCTGCTTTTTCATACGTCTCTTCACAGCCAATAAAAGTGCTCACATTTAATGGTTTATTCATCTCGCTCCAGTTCCTCCTTCACATACGTTGGCAAGCAAAATGATCCTACGTGTAAATCAGTATTATAATATTTCGTTTTCAAACCAAATTTTTCCCATTCTTCTGCTTGAATATCTTTAATAGGATCATAGGTTTTAGAAGCAAAACCAAAAAGCCAATGCCCAGAAGGATAAGTTGGCATATGATATTGATACACTTTCGCAATAGGGAAGATACTTTTAATTTTTTTATGGGCTCTTCTCATATGTGACGCATCTTCTGCAAAATATGGCGATTCATGCTGGTTAATTAAAATACCGTCTTTATTCAGAACTCGATAACATTCTTGATAGAAAGCGGTTGTAAACAATCCTTCGCCGACAGATATTGGGTCAGTCGAATCCACTATAATTAAATCAAAAGATTCATCTGGAGCATTTTTCACATATGCCAATCCATCCTCAAAACGAAGCTGCATTCGGCTATCCTCTTCCACTCCTTTTGCTGTTATTGGTAAATACTTTTGACATAAACGGAAAACACGTTCGTCGATTTCTACCATAACAACTTCTTCTACTGTCTTGTAACGAAGTACTTCACGGGCAGTTCCACCATCACCACCGCCAATAATTAATACTTTTTTAATTGACGGATTTGTTGCAAAGGCTGGATGGACAATCATATCGTGATAAATAAATTCGTCCTTTTCGTTCACCATCATCAATCCATCTAAGGTAAAGAAGGTTCCAAACTCATCGCCTTGGTAAAAATCAATTTGTTGATAGGCACTTTTTTCGCTATGCAAAACTTTATTATATTTAATCGAAAACTTACAATCGTTACTCCATTGTTCAGTATACCAATTCATAATTAAACTCCCTCTCCTCAACTTATTTAACTGTGACTTCTTTAATATCACGTTCAGCAAATTGTTTAATTTTATCGACCATTCCTCGAGGTACTTCAAATGATTCAGTCCTGTTTGCTTTTAATTTTTCACTTAAATATTCTGCCGCCTTCCATGGACTGACTGAATCTCCACAAGTATAAATATCAACAGAAGCATACCCATATTCTGGCCAAGTATGGATGGTTAAGTGTGACTCGGCAATAATAACTGCACCTGATACACCATACGGATTAAAATGATGAAATACCGATTCTACAATTGTTGCTCCTGCGTAATCTGCAGCTTCATTCATAACTTTTTCGATTAATTTATTATTCTCAATAATTTCACTTGGACAACCGTAAAACTCAACTAATACATGTCTTCCTAATGTCGATAATGCTAACCCCATCTATATCTTCTCCTTTACTACTGTAATATAATTTTTTTCTTTTGCTTCTGTTAAAACATCACCGACTAATTGTCTGTAATAATGATACTGTTTCACTACCTCTTGCGATATTAATTCTCCTGGAATTACAAGTGGGATTCCTGGTGGATAGATCATTAATGTATCTGCACTGACTCTACCAATCGAGTCATCGATTGCAAGCTGCTCATGTTCACAATAAAAGGCTTCTCTTGGACTCAAAATCAACTCATTAACTTGATCAGTAGTGACATGTGGAGACATAACGACCATTTTTTCCCCATAGTTATTATCAATATCTTTCAAGGCAGAAACGAGTTTTCCAATCGAATATTCCGTATCAGAGCTTGTGATGACTGCCATGACAACATATCCTTCTGCTAGTTCCATTTGTATCCCATATTTTTTCTTTAATAATGTGTAAACATCAAAACCTGTTAAACCGATCCCATTCACTCGAATAACCAATTTTGTCCAATCATGGGTTTGGTGAAAATGTTTCGAAACATACTCATCCTTTAATATTTCAAAATGGGTTTCCGACTCAATTTCACGTATCGCCTTTTCAACAATTGGCTTTAAGCGATGATATCGTTCTTTTCCATATAGAACCAGTTCTCTTCTTGCTACATCTAATGAACTCATTAATAGATAGTTCGCACTTGTGGATTGAAGCATACTTAACAGTTTTTGAATTTTTTCTGGTTTTATCCGATTCTTTTTTAACAATAATAATGAACTCTGGGTTAAAGAGCCCCCAGTTTTATGCATACTAATGGTTACAGCATCAGCGCCAGCCGAAATCGGGTCAACCATTTCAACAAAATTCAAATGTGCGCCATGTGCACTATCGACAATAACGGTTATATCGTGTTCATGGGCGATTGTACAAATTTTTGTTAAATCAGTCATCGTTCCAAAATAAGTAGGATATGTTATTAAAAGTGCTTTTGCATCTGGATGCGCCTTAATTGCGTTATCCACATTTTCAACCGATACCCCATGGGAAATACCAAAATGATAATCTACTTCTGGCTGAATAAATACCGGATTGGCCCCACTCAAAATAATCCCATCCATGACGGATTTATGACCATTTCTAGGCACGATGATCTTCTCATTTGGCTTACAGACTGCCATAATCATAGCTTGTATTCCTACCGTTGTTCCATTCACTAAGAAGTACGCATGGTCTGCACCAAAAGCTTCAGCAGCTAATTCTTGGGCTTCCTTAATAACGGATTTTGGATGACTGAGTAAATCTAGTTCTTTCATCGAATTAACATCCATTCTTAACGCCATTTCCCCTAATGCCTTCTTCAATGGATTCATCATTGCGCCCATTTTATGTCCGGGAACGTCGAATGGGACCACATCACTATTGGCATAATTAACGAGTGCATTAAATAATGGCATTTGCTCTTGACTAATGTGCGACGTTCTCTGCGTGGAAAACTCCTTTACCTCGTTCATTATTGGCCAACCCCATTTAGTTCAAACTGAGCTACTGCTTCCCGTAGTTCATTTACTTTATCTGTTTTTTCCCAGGCCACATCCAATTCTTCTCTTCCAAAATGACCATATGCGGCTACTTGTTTAAATTGTGGTCTTCTTAAATCAAGCATTGTTATAATACCAGCTGGTGTTAGATCAAAAACTTCGCGAATTGCTTTTAGTAATTGTTCATGTGGAACGGTTCCTGTTCCAAATGTATCAACTGAAATACTAATCGGCTCACTAACTCCTATCGCATAAGAAAGCTGAATTTCACATTTCCTAGCTAGACCTGCTGCCACAATATTTTTAGCAACATATCGAGCAGCATAGGCTGCTGAACGGTCAACTTTTGTACAATCTTTTCCAGAGAAAGCACCACCACCGTGTTTTGCTGCACCGCCATACGTATCAACTATAATTTTTCGCCCAGTTAAACCAGTATCTCCATGCGGACCACCAACAACAAAACGCCCTGTCGGATTAATCAAAATTCGGAATGAATCATTTAAGTTAAATTCTCGTGCTGTTTGTTTAATGATATTTTCGATAACAAAGGTTTTGAATACATCTTCATCAAAATCCTCATCATGTTGAACGGACATTAATATGGTGTCAATCTTCGGTTGATCTTGAATCGTGTAGTCAATCGTAACTTGCGATTTCATGTCTGGACGTGCCCATTTAAATTCTCCACTTTTACGTAATTGGGATGCTTTCTTCACTAGTGTATGGGCTAGTTCAAGCGCAAGCGGCATTAAAGACGGAGTTTCATCCGTTGCATATCCAAACATAATTCCTTGGTCTCCTGCCCCAATGGCCATGGTATCGCTTGAACGATCAACCCCCATTGCAATATCTGGAGATTGAGTATGAACAAGTACCTGAATATCACAAGTACGACCATCAATTCCAAATCTATCATCTGTATATCCTATTTCTAATAGAGTTTCACGTGCTATCTTTTCAATATCTAAATCAGCAGTCGTAGAAATTTCTCCTCCTACGATTACTGTATTTGTTGTTGTAAAGACTTCACAGGCCACCCTTGCATACGGATCCTGTTCTAATGCAGCATCCAATACTGCATCTGAGATCTGATCTGCGATTTTATCAGGATGTCCTTCTGAAACAGACTCAGACGTAAACAAAATTTTTTCTGCCAACATTAACCATTCCTTCCAATTTTATATTTATGGCACAAAAAAAGCTCTCCCCAACAACCTAAGGAAAGCTTCGATTAATATCAGCTGCTTATCCTCTTATTGTTCGCAAAACTTTTCAAAGCTTTGCGCTCAGGTTGGGCACCCATATTTGTTTGTTCATATGAACAAAACTGGTTTGCCACCGCATCATTGACCCCTCGTCTCAGCGGTTATTAATAAGATGGAGATAGACTTTATTTATGCTGGAATTAATAGTAAAGGATAACAGTGTTCATGTCAATTTATTTTTTTAAAAAATTTTAAGAATAATAGACTAGACAGCATGAAATTTACACTGGTAAATGTTGGCACAATATTCACAAGAAATTGTAACGATATAACTTTCAATACTTCTTTACCGTTTTGAAATTTAGGTAGAAAGAACCATTTAAAGATATATATTCCCTTATTTTTAGCCGTGGATAAATGAGCTGATGCCACCAAAGAAATGTATGTACATTGGATAGAATAATGAATTTTTTCTTGTAACTTTTTTGGCACAATTATGATAGTTTACCGAAATAATAGAAAAATATGAAGTCAATGAAGGTGTATACATTTTTTATCGGATCCAAAAATCTTACTAAAGATTTAAATTAAAACGTTGTTATGTCTTGAAGTAACATTTTTGTGGAAATAGAGGGGATTGGCATTTGATATTACTATTTTCCAAGTAGCCTTATTATAGTAATGATTCCAATTAATATAAAAATAATAGAAATGATCATATTAATTTTCTTTTTTTCCTTGTACTTATTTTCCATAACATATCTTCCTTTCGTAACAATTAGTTATATAGCTTATTCAACGTATATAGTTGAGTATAAAAAACAAAAGTTATTAAACGTATTTCAATAAAACAGTAATGACTGCTATTCATGTACAGATATTAAAAAATAATTACAAACAAGGCAAATCAATTTGTCTAATTTGCATAAGAAAATCAGTTACTTTCTGTTTCGTTGCGACATCCAATCCTATTGTAGGCTCATCTAAATATACTATTTCTGGTTTCTGTATAAATATAGATACTATTTCTGCTTTCATCCTTTGTCCTAAAGAAAGTAATCGAACATGCTGTGATAATAATTCTTCTATCCCTATTGTCTCAATTAAATATTTTGACCACTCTTCATATTTTCTTTTGTATTATTATTCTTAACATATCATAAGAATCTTTTAAGGGAAAATCCCACCACAAATTACTTCTTTGTCCCATAGGACTCCTGTAATCTGAGCAAGTTGTTTTCTATATTTAAATGGATTAAGATTTTTTACAGATACCTGACCACCTGAAGGTAGTAGTCCTGTCAATCGTTTAATTGTAGTTGACTTACCTGCTCCATTTGGAGCTATATACGCTGCTATTTCTCCTTCAGCAATTTCAAAATGAATATCTTTTAATGCTACTTTTTCAGTTACAGCTGGTTTTTATTAGTCCTTTGATTCCATTTAAAAAACCTTTTTCTCTTTTGGGGATTCGGTGTACTTTTGATAAATTTTGTACAGATATAATATTGTTCAATGTCAACACCACTTTACTTTTTCCATTACTAATTTAGTTATTGTTGTAAAAAAATCCTTCTTCCACCTACTCACTAAATAAAATAAAAATATAATTCAAGTTGAATAAATTGCAGATACTATGTCAAATTTCCTTGTGTAAAACAAATTCAAATCCTACCCTTTTTCAACCTCTTTCCCATTTCCCAAAAAACAAAAAAACACTCACAAACATTGATAAATCAACATTTGTGAGTGTTCTATCGTTGCTTAATTTAGCTCGTTATAACTTAAAGATACCGGTGGTCGGGGTCGAACCGACACTCCTTACGGAACACGATTTTGAGTCGTGCGCGTCTGCCAATTCCGCCACACCGGCAAAAAAGAAAAAATAATGGAGGCGGCAACCGGATTCGAACCGGTGATAAAGGTTTTGCAGACCTCTGCCTTACCACTTGGCTATGCCGCCAATTTGAATAAGCGGAAGACGGGATTCGAACCCGCGACCCCCACCTTGGCAAGGTGGTGTTCTACCACTGAACTACTTCCGCAAAAAATACTGGGCTAGCTGGATTCGAACCAACGCATCACGGAGTCAAAGTCCGTTGCCTTACCGCTTGGCTATAGCCCAATAATGGAAAATGGGGCGACCGATGGGAATCGAACCCACGAATGTCGGAGCCACAATCCGATGCGTTAACCACTTCGCCACGGTCGCCATATAAGTTTTTAAATAAATGAAAAATGGCAGGGGTAGTAGGAATCGAACCCACACCGGAGGTTTTGGAGACCTCTGTTCTACCGTTAAACTATACCCCTATATATGGTGGAGGGGGACGGATTCGAACCGCCGAACCCTGAGGGAGCGGATTTACAGTCCGCCGCGTTTAGCCACTTCGCTACCCCTCC
>k87-1017626_pt1 | contig 11448 bp, 10 predicted proteins | sample MGYA00084031_6733416 | MGnify analysis MGYA00084031
GCTGCAGCCGAAAGGACGCTCTATCAGGTCTATCATCGATGCATAGAAGAATTTTTTACACCGAAAAAAGATACTTGGTACGAAGACAGCAGAGCGGCCTACACGGGAAAAAACGCCATTTGCTTTCACGAACCAGCGCCGGCCTCATTAAAAAATTTGATGGCTTCGCTTGAAACAGGATATCAATCGATGAGAGAAGAATTGGAATACTATGCGACTGACTATCGAATGAAGATGGTTCAGCCGAGATCATAGCTTAAATGAACCGTGAGCCGGAACTCCCCCTTTCATGAAAGGGGGGGTTTTTATCTTGCTTTAGATTTTTCTCGGGAAATCATCCAATTGGTGTTCATAACAAAAAGACAAGCGCATAAACTTGTACAAACAACCACAAGGACGTGAGAAAAAATGCGCTTTTTTCTAAAACAAGCGGCAGCAGCCATCATGATATGCTCTCTTTTATGCTCTTCATACGAAACCGCTCAAGCACAGCCCTCCCTTCATATCAGCGCAAAAAGCGCGATTGTCATGGACGGGCAATCCGGACGGGTTTTGTTTGCAAAGGATGAGCATGAAAAACGGCGCATTGCAAGCATTACGAAGATTATGACAGCCATTTTGGCCGTGGAATCGGGCAAATTGGATGAGACGGTCACGGTCAGCGACAGAGCGGTCAGGACAGAGGGATCATCGATCTATTTAACAAGCGGGCAAAAGGTGAAGCTGAAGGACCTTGTTTACGGTTTGATGCTGAGATCGGGAAATGATGCAGCCGTTGCGATTGCCGAACATGTGGGCGGAAGCCTGGAAGGCTTTGTCTACATGATGAATCAAAAAGCGGCCGAGCTCGGCATGGAAAACACCCTGTTCCGCAATCCGCACGGACTTGATGACCACCCTGATCACTATTCCTCGGCCTATGATATGGCGCTTTTAACAAAATATGCGATGACAAATGAAACGTACAAAATAATCGCCGGAACGAAACGCTATAAAGCAGAAACGATGCAAGGCATCTGGAGAAATAAAAACAAGCTTTTAACAGGGCTTTACAAATACAGTACAGGCGGGAAGACGGGATATACAAAGCTTGCAAAGCGTACGCTCGTCTCCACTTCATCGAAAGACGGAACCGATTTGATCGCCGTCACAATCAATGCCCCTGACGACTGGAATGATCATATGAACATGTTCAACTATGTATTCGGCCACTACAAAACATATATCATCGCCAAAAAAGGCGAGATTCCGAAATTAAAAGACTCTTTTTACGGAAATAAAGCTTTTATTAAACGGGATGTCACATATCTTTTAAACGAAGAGGAAAAAGAAGATGTGAAGGTTGATATCGAGCTTCTTGAACCGAAAAAATCATGGCGTAAAAACAAAAAAGAAATCCCGGACATCATCGGAGAAATGAACGTCATGTTCGACGGAAAAACGATTGCAAGCGTACCGATCTATTATGAAAACGAGCGAAACAAAAAACCGAAAAAATCGTTTTTCGAGACCTTTCAATCCGTATTCCAAAAAGCGGCGGGCGGTTCATCATGGTCAATATAATCTGGGTCGGCTTAACGGTGATCGGTCTGGTGTTTGCGCTTTTCAACGGAACGGTTCAGGAAGTTAATGAAGCTGTATTTAAAGGATCGAAGGAAGCCGTCACGATTGCGATCGGACTGATGAGCGTCCTTGTTTTTTGGCTGGGGCTGATGAAAATCGCTGAACAGTCCGGGCTTCTCGAAAAATTCAGCAGGCTGTGCCGGCCGTTCATTTCAAAGCTGTTTCCCGAGATCCCTCCGGATCATCCGGCGATGGGATATATTTTATCCAATTTAATGGCCAACTTTTTCGGATTGGGCAATGCAGCGACACCGCTCGGTATTAAAGCGATGGAACAGATGAAGGCGCTCAACCGGAACCGCAGGGAAGCGAGCCGCTCAATGATCACCTTTCTGGCGGTCAATACGTCAAGCATTACCTTGATTCCGACGACCGTCATCGCGGTCAGGATGACATATGATGCAAAGGCGCCGACAGACATCGTCGGTCCGACCATTTTGGCGACTTTAATATCGGGGATCTTTGCGATCTTCATCGACCGATACTTTTATTATAGAAGAAAAAAGAAGGGGTGAGCATTTGGAATTCATCAACTGGCTTTCTCTGGCCCTTATCCCGTTTATCATCGCCACGATTCTGCTATACGGTACATTCAAAAAAGTTCCGACTTATGAAGCGTTTGTTGAGGGGGGGAAGGAAGGAATCCAAATTGCATTTTCCATTATCCCTTATTTAGTCGGTATGCTTGTAGCGATCACGGTTTTCCGGGCTTCAGGGGCGCTCGATTTTTTTATGAATCTTTTAAAGCCCGTGTTTTCCGCCGTGGGAATTCCGACGGAAGTGGTTCCGCTGGCTCTGATCCGGCCGATTTCGGGAACGGCAGCGCTCGGCATGACGACCGATTTGATCGCCGTTTACGGGCCCGATTCGTTCATCGGCCGGCTGGCCTCTGTCATGCAGGGATCGACAGACACGACTCTGTACGTTTTGACCGTCTATTTCGGAGCGGTCGGAATCAAGAAAATGGGGGATGCTTTAAAGGTGGGACTGCTTGCTGATTTAGCGGGGGTTATCGCGTCTGTAATTATTGTAACATTGCTGTTTGGAAGCGCCTGATCAACAGGCGCTTTTTGCTTTTTAGCCAAAACTGTTTTACTTTTGAGGTGAGAAAGGATACATTTAAGGGCGGAGAGCTACTTTCCTAAGGAAGAAGGCGCCTCGCAAACTTGTTTGTTGGTCTGGAAAAAAGTAAGATAATACATGAGGTGAAAGATATGGAACGACTTCAAAAAGTAATCGCCCACGCCGGTATCGCATCGAGGCGGAAGGCGGAGGAGCTTATAAAAGAAGGGAGAGTCACGGTCAACGGCAAAACCGTCAGAGAGCTTGGCGTTAAAGTATCAAGCTCCGATCGGATTGAGGTAAACGGCATCCAGCTTGAAAGCGAAGAACCCGTTTATTTTCTCCTGTATAAACCGAGAGGGGTTATATCAGCAGTTAAAGACGACAAAGGCCGGAAAGTTGTGACCGACTTTTTCACCGAGGTGGAGGAGCGGATTTATCCGATCGGAAGGCTTGATTATGATACGAGCGGCCTCTTATTGCTAACGAATGACGGGGACTTCGCCAATAAATTGATGCACCCGAAATACGAAATTAATAAAACGTATGTAGCAAAGCTGAAAGGCATTCCTTTAAAGGAGAATTTAAAAAAACTTGAGCGGGGCGTGCGCCTTGAGGATGGAAAGACAGCTCCTGCAAAAGTGAAGCTTTTGTCGCTTGATAAGAAAAAGCAGACAAGCATCGTCCAAATCACGATCCATGAGGGGCGAAACCGCCAGGTCAGGAGAATGTTTGAAGCCATCGGACACGAGGTGCTCAAGCTGAAAAGGGAAGAGTATGCTTTTTTGAACCTGGCGGGCTTGAAAACAGGGGAAAAAAGAGAGCTTACGCCTCATGAAGTCAAAAGGCTCAGGGCATTGGCAGAACACGGTAAAGCGGCTTTCTAAATTTTCACACAACCTTCAAAAAAGGCAAATGGCAGTCAGTCTTGAGATGATATAATGATACTGAATGTCTACATGAGGGGGCGGATTATGAAAAAAAAGCGTTTTTACATTCGGACAGGCATCCTCCTTGTGCTGCTTGCAGCGCTTGGCTACACGCTGTACAGCGCCGTGTTTCAAAACACGGAGAGTGTGGCGGTGGGGGAAAAAGCTCCCATTTTTTCGCTGGAGGATGTTGACGGCAACCGTCTCAAACTGGACGAACTAAAAGGCAAAGGGGTATTTTTAAACTTTTGGGGAACATGGTGCGAACCATGCAAAAGAGAATTTCCTTATATGGCGAATCAATACAAGGTGTTTAAGGATAAAGGGGTGGAAATCGTCGCCGTCAATGTCGGCGAATCGAACCTCGCCGTCAGAAACTTTATGAAAGACCACGGCGTCAATTTTCCGGTTGTGCTTGATAAAGACAGGCAGGTCCTTAACGCATATGATGTCACACCGCTGCCGACCACGTTTTTGATCAACCCTGACGGAGAGATTGTCAAGGTCGTGACGGGCGAGATGACAGAACGGATGATCCACGATTATATGAATATGATCAAACCAGAGGGATCGTCATGATGAAAGAAATCAAATGCGAATGCGGCCATGTGAATCCGGCGGGTACCGTTTTGTGTGAATCGTGCGGAAAGCCGCTGGTCAAACAGGATGCCAAACTCCTTGACATGCGGTATGACGGAAGTGCGAGACGCTCTCAAACCTATAATAAAACGATCGTAGATAAAATATGGAATTTCTTTTCGTCTGTAAAGGTCGGCGTCTGGCTGATCGTCATTACGCTGACAGCATCCGCTTTTGGAACGATATTTCCGCAGGAAATGTTCCTGCCGCCGGGTGCGCAGGCTGATACATACTACAGCGAACAATACGGGCTTCTCGGACAAATCTATTATGCTCTCGGTTTTCACAATCTCTACGGTTCATGGTGGTTTATTATTCTGGTTGCCTCAATCGGCATTTCGCTTGTCATCTGCAGCCTTGACCGGGTCGTTCCTTTGTACAGGGCCCTGAAAAACCAGGGCGTCACGCGAAATCCGAACTTTATGGAGAGGCAGCGCCTATTCAGCCGGACGGAAGCGGACATGTCTGAGGACACAAAATCGCAAATCATCGGTAAGCTGAAGAAAAAACGATACCGCGTCAAGGAAGAAAACGGCAACCTATTTGCCGAAAAAGGCCGTTTTTCAAGGTGGGGCCCATATGTTAACCATATCGGACTGATTATATTCCTCATCGGGGTCATGCTCAGATTTGTCCCGGGCATGTATGTCGACGAAACCCTTTGGATCAGGGAAGGGGAAACGGTGCCAATTCCGGGAACTGACGGCCATTACTATTTGAAAAACAACCGGTTTATAAAAGAAATGTACGACAGTGAAAAAGAAAAAGAAGTATTTTCAGAGGCGATCACCAAAGCTGGTGACGGGACTGTCGCAAAAACATATCAAACCGATGTTGAACTGTATGAAAGAAAAAATGACAGCCTGCCGGGCGAAGCGCCTGAATTGAAGAAAGTGAAAAACGGCAAGATCAAGGTCAATGACCCGTTGAAATTCGGTTCATATGCACTCTATCAGCTGACATACAAGGAAGGCGAGCTCGACAAAATGGTGTTTCAGCTGATTGAAAAAGACAGCGGGAAATCCTTCGGCAAAGTGGCAATCGACCTCTTGGAGCCGAAACCGGAATATGATCTTGGTAACGGTTACAAAGTTCATATAGCAAGCTACCTGCCGGACTTTTATTTTAACAAAGACGGGGAACCGAGCACGAAAACGAGGAATCCGAACAATCCGGCATTTGTATTCCAGATCACCGCACCGGATAAGCCTAAAGGAGAAAAAAGTTTCGTGGCGATTCAGGAAACAATCGAAGGTTCTGACGACAATAAATACAAAATGAAGTTTGACCATGTCGAAACGAAGAATCTCTCAGGCCTCACAATTAGAAAAGATTTGACTTTGTGGGTGCTCATGGTCGGCGGTGCCATCTTTATGATCGGCGTCATTCAGGGGATGTACTGGCACCATAGAAGGATCTGGCTCAGAACGCTGGACGGGCATGTGCTCGTCGCCGGACATACGAACAAAAACTGGTACGGGCTGAAGCAGGACTTGAAGGCCGCGCTCGCGGATACGGGGATATCCGAACCGGCCGATCAAAAAGAACTGTCAAAGGAAAAAAAATAAACGGCCAGCATAGGGAGGGGTTTTCATGGCAGAGTTAAGCGGCAATTTATTGTACGCGGCATTTCTCTTGTATCTCTCAGCGGTCTTCTTTTTTGGCGGCTCCATCAGGAGCAAGGCTTCAGACCGGAAGAAGAAGAACCGCTGGGCATCGATCGCAGTGTTGATCACGATCATCGGATTTGTATGCCAGTTTGGATATTTTATTGCGAGATGGATCGTTTCCGGACACGCGCCGGTCAGCAATCTCTTTGAATTTACAACTGCTTTCAGCATGATGCTCGTCCTGGCGTTCATCATCATCTACTTTATTTACAAGCTGTCCGCATTGGGACTGTTTACGCTTCCCGTTGTCCTGCTTTTGATCGCATATGCCAGCATGTTTCCGACCGATATCACACCGCTGATTCCGTCGCTTCAAAGCAACTGGCTGTATATTCATGTCACGACTGCAGCCCTCGGGCAGGCGATTCTCGCCATCAGCTTTGTCGCCGGCGTGATCTTTCTGCTCAAGCATGTGGATCATTCAAAGCCGGGCAAAAAAACGTTCTGGCTCGAATGTGTCATGTTTATGCTTGTGACAACGCTCGCGTTTATCCTTGTGACGACCTCATTCCGCATTGGGGGCTATGAGGCGCAGTTTAAGTGGATTGATAAAGACAACCAGGAAGACGTCATGATTTACGAGCTTCCCGCTCTTATCGGCCCGAATAAAGGAGAACTTTTAACGGAGGAGAGAATGGAGCCGCTTGTCAATGTGCCGCCCATTTTTTCAGGCCGGAAGCTGAATACCGTTCTCTGGTCGTTTGGAACCGGCGCCTTGCTTTACGGTGTCATCAGGCTGATCATCAGAAAACGCATCAGTCAGCTTCTTCAGCCGCTCGTGAAAAATGTGAACCTTGACCTTGTCGATGAAATCGGCTATCGCTCCGTTTCGATCGGCTTTCCGGTTTTTACGCTTGGCGCGCTTATTTTCGCGATGATATGGGCACAGCTGGCGTGGAGCAGATTCTGGGGCTGGGATCCGAAAGAAGTCTGGGCGCTGATTACATTTTTGTTTTATGCAGCTTATCTGCATCTCAGGCTTTCGAGAGGCTGGCACGGCGAAAAATCGGCGTGGCTCGCCGTCATCGGTTTTGCCATTATTATGTTTAATCTTATTTTTGTAAACCTTGTGATCGCCGGGCTTCACTCTTATGCATGATCCGTGCGGTGCAGGAAGGTCCGGGCTTTTCACCGGGCCTTCCGCAGCTTTTTGTTTTAAATTGAGGAAAGGCATTCTTGGCTTGGCTTACAATCGCTTTTCTAATAAAATGAATGTAAGAAGATTCAAATCAGGAGGTTTACGATGGAACAGACGAAAGAGACAAAAATATTAGTAGTAGATGATGAGGCAAGAATCAGACGACTTTTAAAAATGTACCTTGAAAGGGAAAACTACAAGATCGAAGAAGCCGAGAATGGCGATGAAGCCATCGACAAAGCCCTCGGCAACGATTACGATTTAATCCTGCTCGATTTGATGATGCCGGGAACCGACGGCATTGAAGTATGCCGCCAAGTACGCGATAAAAAAGCCACTCCGATCATCATGCTGACGGCGAAAGGCGAAGAAGCGAACCGGGTGCAGGGCTTTGAAGTCGGAACCGATGACTACATTGTGAAACCTTTCAGTCCGAGGGAAGTGGTGCTGAGAGTCAAGGCGCTCCTAAGAAGATCATCGCAAACCTCTTACCTGAATACGGATACAACGGCAAAAAATGTGCTTGTTTTTTCTCACTTATCCATTGATCACGATGCTCACAGAGTCATGGCGGACGGAACGGAAGTCAGCCTGACGCCGAAAGAATACGAACTGCTTTACTTTCTGGCCAAAACCCCTGATAAAGTATACGATCGTGAAAAGCTGCTGAAGGAAGTATGGCAATACGAGTTTTTCGGCGACTTGAGAACGGTCGATACCCATGTTAAACGTTTACGTGAAAAATTGAACAAAGTCTCGCCGAAAGCTGCGAAAAAAATCGTAACAGTATGGGGCGTCGGGTATAAATTTGAGGTCGGAAACGAATGAAGTTTTGGAAGAGCGTAGTCGGTAAACTGTGGTTTACCATACTGCTTTTGGTTTCATTTGTCTTATTTATCCTTACGTTCTTTCTGCTCGAGTTTATTGAAAACTACCATGTAGATGAAGCGGAAGCTGATTTGACAAAGCTCGCCAGCAAGGTGGCCGTCATCATGGAAAACCATAAAGACCAGGAGACAGCCAGATCGATTACATGGGAGCTTGCCGATGAACTGACGAGCATCGCCGTCATCAAAAATGAGAATGAATATTGGTATTCACCGCGGGAACATCAAAAAGTGGCTTCCATCACATTAAAAGATATTAAAAACGATCCAGATCTGAACGAAGCGCTTCGCAAGCATCAAAAAGTGCAGAAGAGGACGGTTATCTCCAATCAAAAGAACGATCAGCTGATTGTCGGCGTACCCTACGGGAAAGGCGAAGATGAAGGCATGGTGTTTCTTTCTCAATCGCTTCTTGCCGTCAAGGATACGACACAGCATACGACGAGGTATATCCTCTTTGCCGCTGCGATTGCGATTGTGTTAACGACGATTTTCGCTTTCTTCCTCTCAAGCCGGATTACCTACCCGCTCAGAAAAATGCGGCAGGGTGCCCAGGACTTGGCGAAAGGGAAGTTTGATACGAAGATTCCGATTCTGACCCAGGATGAAATCGGCGAGCTGGCGATTGCCTTTAACCAAATGGGGCGCCAGCTGAAGTTTCACATTACGGCACTCAATCAGGAAAAGGAGCATTTGTCGAATATCTTAAGCAGTATGGCCGACGGCGTGATCACCATTAATATCGACGGGACAATCCTTGTGACAAACCCTCCGGCTGAACGCTTTTTACAGGCTTGGTATTATGAGCAGAACATGAATGTAAAAGAAGGCCATGAACTGCCTCCCGAAGCGCGAGAGCTTTTTCAAAACACCGTCAGCACGGAGAAAGAGCAGATGATTGAAATGACCCTGCAAGGCAGAACATGGGTGCTGCTCATGAGTCCGCTGTACAATCAGTCCCATGTACGCGGAGCGGTTGCCGTGTTGAGGGATATGACGGAGGAAAGACGGCTTGATAAGCTGAGAAAAGATTTTATCGCCAATGTCAGCCATGAGCTGAGAACACCGATTTCGATGCTTCAAGGGTACAGTGAAGCGATCGTTGACGACATCGCAAGCTCTGAGGAAGAAAAAAAGGAAATCGCCCAGGTCATCTATGACGAGTCTTTAAGAATGGGAAGGCTTGTGAATGATTTGCTGGACCTTGCCAGAATGGAGGCGGGGCATATTTCCTTAAACGTTGAACCGGTGGAGCTCCGCGAGTTTTTTGAGAGAGTGTTCAGAAAGTTTTACGGAGTGGCCGGGGACAAAAATATTACGCTTTCTCACAATCTTGATCTGCATGAAGCAAAATTTGTGTTTGATCCGGACAAAATGGAGCAGGTTTTAACCAACCTGATTGACAACGCGATCCGCCATACAAATGCCGGGGGCACCGTTCATGTCGATGTGCAGTCTGCTGAAAGCGGGCTGAAGATTGCCGTGAAAGACTCCGGCAGCGGGATTCCCGAAGAGGATCTGCCGTTTATTTTTGAACGCTTTTATAAGGCCGATAAAGCAAGGACGAGAGGAAAAGGCGGGACTGGCCTCGGGCTTGCGATCGTCAAAAACATCGTCGATGCACACAACGGATCGATCACCGTCCACAGCATGCTGAACGAAGGTACTTCCTTCACGTTCTACATTCCAAGAAATAAGCAGGATGATGGCCAAATTTGACGAAGAATCTTGTTCCATACGAAACAAAGAGCACCTGTTCATACAGAACAGGTGCTCAGTTATTTGAGGGCAAAATGTATCCAATTTGTAAAATTTCTGTATATCCTGAAACGTTTATGCCTTTGTAGCCGATGAAAGAGTGAGAATTTCAGGAAGACAGATGAGCGTCTAAGAGGAGATGAAAGAAGAATTTAGGACAACCGCAAACTTTATCATAGTGAAAACCGCATATGGAAATGGCCGCTCCCGTTCTGGTAATCTATACAAGGCGGTTCGCTTTTTACTGCACACACTAAAGTCCGCCAGCCATTCCCAATAAGAGTGGGATGACTGAAGGGCTGTCAAATGAAGACTTTGGTTTGGATTTATGTATAATCTCTATAGAAGGATGCGAGAAACAAAAGAGATTTTTTAGATAAAATAAGCATGAAACAGGGAATGAGTGATGACTGATGGAAAAAACAAAAATACTGATTATTGAAGATGATGAAGCAATTGCTGATTTGCTTTCATACGGGCTGACGTCCGAAGGCTTTGAAACGTGCACGGTCAATAACGGTTCTTCAGGAATGAGGAAACTAGATCAGTTCAAACCTGACCTTCTGCTCCTCGATTGGATGCTGCCGGACTGCAGCGGATTGGATATTTGCAAAAAAGTGACCGAAAGCTGTAATATTCCAATACTGATGATTACCGCAAAATCAGATATCACGGATAAAATACTGGGGTTGGAATTCGGGGCCGATGACTATATTACAAAGCCGTTTGATCTGCGCGAAGTTGTCGCGAGAATACGCACGATCCTTCGGCGTCTGGAACAAGCCCATCATGTGAACGAACGGGAAACGGAAAAAGTGGATGAGATCCGGTTTAAAAATATTGTGATCGTTCCGGGCGAAAGACTGGTGAAAAAAGACGGGGCAGCCGTCGAATTAACTCCAAAAGAATATGATCTGCTAATGACTTTGGTTGACCATCGGGGAAAAGTTTTTACCCGTTCAGAGCTTTTGGAATTCATCTGGGGATACGATTTTTTCGGTGACACCCGTACAGTCGATACCCATATTCAAAGACTCCGCAAAAAGCTTGATGCAAGCGACTTGATTAAAACAGTGTTCGGCATCGGATATAAATTCGAGAAGCAGGAGGAGTAGAGAGTGTTACGGACCATCAAGGGCAAGTTTATTGTTGGCTTTTTTCTGATTTTTTCTCTCTCTTTCCTTGTGCTCAATCACACGGTTAAGAACGTCATTTGGTCGAGTAACGAAAAAATTGTAACATCGGATTTAGTCGAACTGAAAAAAAACAGTACCGTCTATGTAAACCAAGCATTTTTAATCAATCACTATAAAAACAATGAACTTTATTTCGGTGATATGGCCGATGAAATGGTAGATAATTTAAATCACTCCACAGGAAGCAATGTCGGTGTTTATACAGTAGATGGCGCATTGTTGTCTTCTTCTGATCAGAAGGTGTTTTCCAGAGGGAGTGATGAAGATCTTCAACAGGCGATCAAAGGAAAGACTGCCTATCATATCACCTATAACCGGAATAAAGCAAAAGTGTTTTTCTCATATCCGGTTGTCATTGAAGGCACAAAAGTAGGCATATTACGCTTTTCGAAAAATTTCGACCTGCTGTATAAGCAGAGCGGAGAGATTCTGGATATTGTTTTTTATATCGCGCTTGCAATATTTGTGGCGGCGTTCCTTTTCTCCTATATCCTGTCCAGACATATCACGATTCCGCTCGTCAAGCTGACAGATGCCACCTCACAA
>k87-2018307_pt1 | contig 11446 bp, 6 predicted proteins | sample MGYA00084031_6733416 | MGnify analysis MGYA00084031
AGGTGCACCTCGTAGACCGACATCGGCTCGGCGTGCCAGCGCCGCCGGGCGCGGGCCCGCATCCACGCGCCGTCTCCCCACGTGTACGAGCTCTCCCACACCACGGAGGCCGTCGCCGGCGGGCACTCGGTGCGCCGCGCCATCGGATCGGCGCGCAGGGTGCGCCTGCCGTCGCTGCCGTGCACCTCGAACTTGTACCGTGCGCCGGGGCCCACGCCGGGCACGAACAGCTCCCACACGCCGCTGGTGCCCAGCGAGCGCATCGGCAGCGCCGCCTGCTCGTGCCAGCCGGTGAAGTCCCCGGTCAGCCGCACCCCGCGCGCCGCCGGCGCCCACACCGTGAACCGCGTGCCCCGCTCGCCCTGGTGGCACCTCACGTGTGCTCCCAGCGCCTGCCACAGCCGCTCGTGCCGTCCCTGGCGGATCAGCTCCAGCTCCGCCGGGCCCAGTGAGGGCAGGAAGCGGTACGGATCGGCCGTCTCCTGCCGGCTGCCGTCCGGCCACCGCGTCACCAGCTGGTACGCCGGCGCCTGCGGCAGCGGCAGCACGGTGCTGAACAGCCCGTCGCCCTCGGGCCGCAGCGGCACACGCAGCCCCGCCGCGTGCAGCGTCACCCGCTGCGCGCCGGGGCGCAGGGCCCGCACCCGCACGCCCCCGCCGGGCTCCGGGTGCGGGCCGAGCAGGGCATGCGGGTTGCGGTGGACGCCCGCCAGCAGGCGGGTCCGGTCCTCGGGATTCAGCGGCACGGTGGCTCCTTTCGCGTCGTGCTCCGGCTGGGGCCGGCGGTCACAGCCGCGCCTGGGCGAGCCGGCGGATGGCGGCCATCGGCACATGCAGCCAGGCGGGACGGTGCCGGGCCTCGTACAGCACCTCGTAGACGGCCTTGTCGGTCTCGTAGGCGAGCAGCAGCTCCCGCTGCTCCAGGGGGTCGTGGCCCGAGGCCTCGGCGTAGCCCTGGCAGTAGGCGGCACGGCTGGCCCGGGACCAGGCGGCGGCCCACGCGCCGCCGGTGCGGTCCTGGCAGGCGGCGTAGTCGAACGAGCGCAGCATCCCGGCGATGTCGCGCACCGGCGGGCCGGGTTCCCGGCGCGCGGTCAGCGGCCGGGCGGGCTCGCCCTCGAAGTCGATGACGGACCACGCGCCGCCGGCCGACTCGGCGGCCGGCGCGTGCAGCACCTGCCCGAGGTGCAGGTCGCCGTGGAGGCGCTGGACGACGCAGGTGCCGCCGCGCCGGGCGTAGTCGGCGAGCGCGGCGTAAGCGCGGCTCAGCCCGTCCCGGTACGGGCGCAGCGCGGGCACGGCGCGCGCGGCCTCGGCCAGCCGCCGCGTCATGGCCTCGGCCATGCGCTCCAGCTCGTGCCGCCCCAGCACCGAGGTCGGCAGCGCGGCGGCGAGCGCGGTGTGGACCTCGGCCGTGGCGCGGCCGAGCGAGCGCGCGGCGGCGGAGAAGTCCGCCCGGTGGCTGAGGGCGGACAGCGCCAGCTGCCAGCCGTCCCGCGAACCGACGAGGTAGGGCTGGAGCACCCCCAGCGTCAGCGGCTCGCCGTCGGCGAACGCCGCCTCGAACCAGGCCGACGGCGCGGGCACCCGGGAGCAGCCCGCCTCGGCCAGCGCCAGCGGCAGCTCCAGGTCCGGGTTGATGCCGGGGCTGACCCGCCGGAAGAGCTTGAGGATCTGCGCCTCGCCGTAGACGACGGAGGAGTTGGTCTGCTCGCCGGTCAGCAGCCGGGCGGTCAGCCCGGAGGGAATGGCCGAGCCGGGGGCGCGCCCGAAGCGGAGGCTGCCGAGCCGGCCGGGTGCGCGGAACCGTTCCAGCAGCAGGGCGGCGAGCCGCGGGTCGTGGAGCGCCTCGTAGACGGCCCGGCCCCGCAGCGGCCCCTCGGCGGGATGGCCGACGAGGGCCGGGGCCAGGGCGGGCGGCAGCAGTCTGCGGACCCCCAGCAGCAGTTGGTAGCAGTCGCCGGTGGCGCGGTCGGCGCCGGGCGGGCGGGTGCGCACCAGCAGGTGCAGCAGGCCGGGCGCGTGGCCGGCGGCGGTGCAGGGCAGCAGTTCGGTGGCCGCGACGAGCGTGAGGCCGCCCAGCGGACGGCCCTTGCCGGCGAACCACCGCTGCCGGGGCAGCCAGCGCGCGAGCAGGCCCGTGAGCGAGCGGAGCAGCGCCCTGCCGTCGGGTGAGGCGGTGAGGAGCGGAAGCCGGCCGGATACCGTCCGGGGCGAGGCGCTGTCCGACATGGCGTCCTTTCCCCGGGCACAGGCACAGAATTATGTGACGAAGTGTCCCGTATGGGGGGTGCTCCGCGCGCGGTGGCGGCGGACGTGTCGTCCAGGAACGGCCGTGCGGGTGAGGACGGTAACGCGGATGGAGCCAGGCCGCCGGCGGTGCGCGGCGCGGCTGCGAGGGGTGCCCCCGGCCGAAGGCCGGGGGACGGTAAGCCTGTTGAGCCGGCCGGACGGCCGGCGATGCGGTGCGGCTTCAGACCGCGGTGGGCCGGCAGAGCCGGAACCAGTAGAAGCCGTGTCCGGCCAGCGTGAGCAGGTAGGGGAGTTCACCGATGGGCGGGAACCGGACGCCGCCGATCAGCTCCACCGGGATACGCCCCTCGTACGCCCGCAGGTCCAGCTCGGTGGGCTGGGAGAAGCGGGAGAAGTTGTTGACGCACAGGACCAGGTCGTCCCCGTGCTCCCGGAGGAAGGCGAGGACGGCCGGGTTGGACGACGGCAGCTCGGCGTAGGAGCCGAGGCCGAAAGCGGGGTTCTGCTTGCGGATTTCGATCATCCGCCGTGTCCAGTGCAGCAGCGAGGAGGGCGAGCTCATGGCCGCCTCCACGTTGGTCACCTGGTACCCGTAGACCGGGTCCATGATGGCGGGCAGGAACAGCCGCCCGGGGTCGCAGGTGGAGAAGCCCGAATTGCGGTCCGGGGTCCACTGCATGGGGGTGCGGACGGCGTCGCGGTCGCCGAGCCAGATGTTGTCGCCCATCCCGATCTCGTCGCCGTAGTACAGGATCGGCGAGCCGGGCAGCGACAGCAGCAGCGCGGTGAACAGCTCGATCTGGTTGCGGTCGTTGTCGAGCAGCGGGGCCAGGCGGCGGCGGATGCCGATGTTGGCGCGCATCCGCGGGTCCTTGGCGTACTCCGCATACATGTAGTCGCGTTCCTCGTCGGTGACCATCTCCAGCGTCAGCTCGTCGTGGTTGCGCAGGAAGATGCCCCACTGGCAGCCCGAGGGGATTTGCGGGGTTTTGGCCAGGATTTCCGAGACCGGGTAGCGGGATTCCCGCCGGACGGCCATGAAGATCCGCGGCATCACCGGGAAGTGGAACGCCATGTGGCACTCGTCGCCGCCCTTGTCGTAGTCGCCGAAGTAGTCGACGACGTCCTCCGGCCACTGGTTGGCCTCGGCCAGCAGCACGGTGTCGGGGTAGTGGGCGTCGATTTCCGCCCGGACCCGCTTGAGGAAGGCGTGCGTGGCGGGGAGGTTCTCGCAGTTGGTGCCCTCCTCGGCGAAGAGGTAGGGCACTGCGTCGAGGCGGAAGCCGTCGATCCCCAGGTCCAGCCAGAACCGCAGCGCAGACAGCACTTCTTCCTGCACCTTCGGGTTCTTGTAGTTGAGATCCGGCTGGTGGGAGAAGAACCGGTGGAAGTAGTACTGCTTCCGCACCGGGTCGAAGGTCCAGTTCGACATCTCGGTGTCGACGAAGATGACGCGGGCGTCGGCGTACTGCTTGTCGTCGTCCGCCCAGATGTAGTAGTCGCCGTACGGGCCGTCAGGATCCCTGCGGGATTCCTGGAACCACCGGTGCTGGTCGCTGGTGTGGTTCATGACGAAGTCGATGATGACCCGCATGCCGCGCTGGTGGGCGGCGTCGACGAAGTTCACGAAGTCGGCGAGGTCGCCGAACTCCGGCAGGACGTCGGTGTAGTCGGAGACGTCGTAGCCGCCGTCGCGCAGCGGCGACTTGAAGAAGGGGGGAAGCCAGAGGCAGTCCACCCCGAGCCACTGCAGGTAGTCGAGCTTGGAGGTGAGCCCTTTCAGGTCGCCGATTCCGTCTCCGTTGCTGTCCTGGAACGAGCGGACCAGCACCTCGTAGAAGACCGCGCGCTTGAACCACTCGGGATCCCGCTCGCGGGCTGGCGTGTCCTCGAATGTATCGGGGACCGGCTCATTGACGCTCATGGTTGGGTGACCCTCCGGTCTGTGAGGACGGTCGCAGGGCCAAGATGTGAGCGGAGGAGGCGTACGCGTCCGTACGGCCCGGCTCAAGCCGCACATAGTTGTCCCTGCCCCAGTAGTAGGTCTCTCCAGTGAGCTCGTCGCACACTGGGAAGGGCTCGGCGCCACTTTCCTGAGCGGGGGTGAGGCCGCACCCTTTGAGTTGCGACATATCCAACGAGACGGTGGCTTCCTGGGTGTGGTGCGGATCGAGGTTGACCACGATCAGAACGCAGTCTTCGTGAGGTGTCCGCACGCGCTTCGAGTAGGCAAGGATGTGCTCGTTGTCAGTGCGGTGAAAGGCCACATTGCGCAGTCTCCGGAGGGCGGGGTGGCGGCGGCGCAGTCCGTTGAGCCGGGTGATGAGCCCGGTGATGGTCTCGCCCCGCTCCTCGGCCCCCGCCCAGTCGCGCGGGCGCAGCTGGTACTTCTCGGAATCCGCGTATTCTTCACTTCCCGGCGCGGCCGGCGTGGCCTCGCACAGCTCGTATCCCGCGTACATTCCCCAGCTCGGGGACAGGGTGGCGGCGAGCACCGCCCGGGTCTCGAACGCCGCCCTGCCGCCGTCCTGGAGATAGGCGTGGAGGATATCGGGGGTGTTGACGAAGAAGTTGGGGCGCATATATGTCGCCGCGGTGCCGCTGAGCTCGGTGACGTATTCGGTCAGCTCGGCCTTGGTCGTGCGCCAGGTGAAGTAGGTGTAGGACTGCTGGAAACCCACCTGGGCGAGCGTGTGCATCACCGCGGGCCGGGTGAACGCTTCGGCCAGGAAGATCACGTCCGGGTCGGTGCGGTTGATCTCGGCGATGACCTTCTCCCAGAACGCCACCGGCTTGGTGTGGGGGTTGTCGACGCGGAAGATGCGCACGCCGCGGGCCATCCAGAAGCGCAGCACCCGCAGCGTTTCCGTGACCAGTCCCCGGAAATCCTGTTCGAAGGAGATCGGATAGATGTCCTGGTACTTCTTGGGCGGGTTCTCGGCGAACGCGATGGAGCCGTCCGCGCGCCGGTGGAACCACTCCGGGTGCTCCTTCACCCAGGGGTGGTCCGGGCTGCACTGGAGCGCGAAGTCCAGCGCCACCTCCAGGCCCAGGGCGCTGGCCTCGGCGACGAAGGCGTCGAAGTCCTCCAGGGTCCCCAGGTCCGGGTGGACCGCGTCGTGGCCGCCGTCGGCGGAGCCGATCGCCCAGGGGCAGCCGACGTCGTCGGGGCCGGCCGTCAGCGCGCCGTTCGGGCCCTTGCGGTACGACTGGCCGATCGGGTGGATGGGCGGCAGGTAGACCACGTCGAAGCCCATGGCGGCGATGGCCGGCAGCCGCTTGGCGGCCGTGCGGAACGTGCCGGAGACCGGGGGCGCCCCCGGCTTGACCACCGCGCCCTCCGAGCGCGGGAACATCTCGTACCAGGCACCGACGAGGGCGCGTTCGCGCTCCACCAGCAGCGGCAGCGGCCGGGAGGAGCAGACGAGCTCCCGCAGCGGGTAGCGCCGCAGCAGGTCGGTCACGGGCTCGGTCAGCGCGGCGGCCAGGCGGGCGGCCGGCGGCACCGCGCGGTCTCCGAGCGCCTCGGCCGCGGCGGTCACCAGCGATCTGCCCGCGTTCCGCGGCACCCCGGCGGCGGCGCGGCGCAGCAGCTCGGCGCCCTCGGCCAGCGTGAGTTCGGCGTCGTCGGTGCCGGCCGGGATCTTTACGCGGGCGCTGTCGATCCACGTGGTCACCGGGTCCGCCCACGCCTCGACCGCGTAGGTCCAGCGCCCCTCGGTGTTCGGGGTCACCTCGGCGCCCCAGCGGTCGGTGCCGGGGGCCAGTTCGTGCATCGGCAGCCACCCGCCGCGGCGCCCGTTGGGGTCGCGCAGCACCACGTTCGCGCCGACCGCGCCCGCCCCCTCGCGGAAGACCGTCGCACTGACCAGGAAGGTCTCGCCGGGAACGGCCTTGACCGGGCGGCGGCCGCAGTCGATGCGCGGCTGGACGTCGAGGACGGGAATGCGACCGATCATGGGATCACCTGGTGACGTTGAGAACAGGGGGACTTGTCCTTTGTATCGGTTTAGACGCCATATGACCGTTCTGTTCTGCGACCGCCTTCCGACGCGTTCACCCGCGTGGGGGTTGGGAGCCGCCCGCGGCACGGGCGGCCTGGCGGCCCCGCGGGAGAAGCGCCGGAACCAGCCCGTCAGTTCGTCAGGTGATGCGATTACCGCTGTGCGGCGCGGGGCCGTTGCCCGTTGCGGCCGGGGCTGTTCCCCGTGGCGGGCGCCGCCGCTGGGCCGCAGAAAACCCCGGTGCGTGCGGCTGCTGATCGCAGGCGGCTGGGTGTGCCGCTACCGTCCGCCGGCCAGCGTGCGGGCGTCCGCCGGCACGCCGCCGGTGGCGCCCGTCTCCGCGGTGTCCGGCCCCGGTGCGCTGATCACACCCCCGCGGTGCGGGATGTGGGGGAAATAACACTTCTGTGGTCCGCCCGTAAAAAGAGGGGTCGCCGGGGCGGGGAAACCCGGCGCGCGTAGCCGGGGGATAACGCGGGAAAGCTCGCTACTGGACCGGAATCGGGCAGAGAAGTCCGGGTTTACCGGCTGTCCGCCGAGCCGTTCCCCGCGTGGGGTCTCAGGTCGGTATCGCCGTTCAGGCCGAGGTTCACAGCTATCTACGCGCGCAGTATCGTGACCTGCCACCGAAACGCCCTACCACCACCGCCGAACCCACTGAGGTGGACGATGCGCATAGCAAGACCAAAGGCCGCCCGAGCGTTCGCGGCCGTCCTCGCCATTGGCGTGATCGCCACGGGATGCGCCGAGAGCGAGCGCGATGGCGACGGTTCGTCGAACGGCTCCGACACGTTCATCTTCGGCGCCGCCGGCGACCCCTCGTCGCTCGACCCCGCGCTGGCGAGCGACGGCGAGACCTTCCGCGTGACGCGCCAGGTCTTCGAAACGCTGCTGGACCACGAGCCGGGAGGCACCGAGCTGGTCGGCGGCCTTGCCGAGGAGTGGGAGTCCAACGAGGAAGGCACTGAGTGGACCTTCCACCTCCGCGAGGGCGTTACCTTCCACGACGGCGGTGAGCTCACCGGCGAGGTGGTCTGCCAGAACTACGACCACTGGTTCAACTGGTCGGGTACCTACCAGAACAGCGCATTGTCCTACTACTGGCAGGCCATCTTCGGTGGCTTCGCCGAGAACGAGAGCGACGAGACGCCCGAGCCCCTCTACGTGGGCTGCACCGCGCCCGACGAGCACACGGCCGTCATCGAGGTCGAGCACGCCACCGCCAATCTCCCCGGCGGCTTCTCCCTCCAGGCGTTCGGCATCCACTCGCCCGATTCCATCGCCGTCATGGAGGAGCAGCAGGCCGGCGGCGAGGGCGAGAACATCACCTACCCCGAGTACAGCCAGGAGCCCGGCACGCTGGCCGGCACCGGCCCGTTCCGCATCACCGGCTGGAACAAGGGCAACCAGGAGATCACCCTGGAGCGGTTCGACGACTACTGGGGCGACCCGGCCGGAGTCGGGACGCTGGTCTTCCGCACCATTCCGGAAGAGGACGCCCGCCGCCAGGCGCTGGAGGCCGGCGACATCCACGGCTACGACCTCGTGGCGCCCGCCGACGTCGAGGACCTGGAGCGGCAGGGCTTCCAGGTGCCCGTCCGCGACGTGTTCAACATCTTCTACGTCGGCATGACCCTGGAGCGGAACCCGGCGCTTGAGGAGCTCGAGGTCCGCCAGGCCATCGCGCACGCCCTGGACCGCCAGTCGCTCGTCGACCGGCAGCTGCCCGAGGGCGGCCAGGTCGCGACCCAGTTCGTGCCGCACACCGTCGACGGGTACTCCGAGAACGTCACCACCTACGACTACGACCCCGACCGGGCCCGGGAGCTGCTTGCCGACGCCGGATACTCCGACCTGACCGTCGACTTCTGCTACCCGACCGAGGTCACCCGGCCCTACATGCCGGCGCCCGCCGACATGTTCGAGCTGCTCCGCGCCGACCTGGAGGCCGTGGGCATCACCGTCGAGCCCCGCCCGATGCAGTGGAACCCGACCTACCTCGACACCGTCGAGAACGGCGGCTGCGACCTGCGCCTGATGGGCTGGACCGGCGACTTCAACGACGCCTACAACTTCCTCGGCACCTGGTTCGCCGGCTACTCCGCCGAGTGGGGCTTCGAGCACGAGGAGCTGTTCGAGCTGCTGGACCGGGCCGAGACCGAGCCCGACCTGGAGACCCGCGTCAGCCTCTACCAGGAAGCCAACGAGCTGATCATGGACTTCCTGCCCGGCGTGCCGGTCTCCAGCTCGCCGCCGTCCATCGCCTTCGCTGAGAACGTCAACCCGCCGACCGTCTCCCCGCTCACGCAGGAGAACTTCGCGGAGGTCTCCTTCAAGTAATCCCGCCCGCCGACCGCCCGGCTCGCGCCACCCCGCGCCGACCGGGCGGTACGGTGCGGCCCGCCGAAAGACGAGAGAGGGGAATTTCCCCGCCGTGATCCGCGTGATCGTCCGCAGGCTGCTTCAGCTCATACCCACGCTGTTCGGCCTGACGGTCCTCCTCTTCGTGTGGGTGCACTCCCTGCCGGGAGGCCCCGCCTCCGCGCTCCTTGGCGAGCGCGCCACCGACGCCGACCGCCGCCAGATCGAGGCGGCCCTCGGCCTCGACGAGCCCTTGTGGGTGCAGTACACGCGCTGGCTGAAGCGGCTGGTCCAGCTCGACCTGGGCAGCTCCGTGCAGACCGGCCAGCCCGTGTGGGAAGAGTTCACCCGCCGCTTCCCCGCGACCGTCGAACTCACCCTGGCCGCGATGCTCCTCGCCATCGCCATCGGCATCCCGCTGGGCTACTTCGCCGCCCGCCGGCGCGGCGGCTGGCTCGACGTCACCGCCGTCTCCGGCTCCCTGATCGGCATCTGCATCCCGGTCTTCTTCCTCGCCTTCCTGCTCAAGCAGCTCTTCGCGGTCGAACTCGGCTGGCTGCCCAGCTTCGGACGGCAGACGTCCAACATCGGCGCCACGGAAGTCACCGGGTTCGCCGTCCTCGACGGCCTGCTCACCCGGGAATGGGACGCCTCCTGGGACGCGGTGCAGCACCTGGTGCTCCCGGGCATCGCCCTGGCGTCCATCCCGCTGGCCGTCATTGTCCGCATGACCCGGGCCAGCGTCCTTGAGGTGCTCGGCGAGGACTACGTGCGCACCGCCGAGTCCAAGGGCCTGACGCGCAACACCGTGCGCACCCGGCACGTGATGCGCAACGCCCTGCTGCCGGTGGTGACCGCGATCGGCCTCCTCACCGGCCAGCTGCTGTCCGGGGCGGTGCTCACCGAGTCCGTCTTCTCCTTCGGCGGCATCGGCTCCTTCATCAGAGACGCCATCGAGACCCGCGACTATCCGGTCCTGATGGGCTTCATCCTCTTCATCGCCTTCACCTACGTCGTGATCAACCTGGTGGTCGACATCTTCTACAGCCTCATCGACCCGAGAGTGCGGGTGAACTGACGATGAGCACCGGCTCGTTCCTCACCAAGAAGGCGGACACCATCGACCGCCTCGCCGAACTCACCGCGAAGCGGGACACGACCACCGGCTCCAGCCTGTGGGTGGAGGCGCTGCGCCGCCTGCGCGGCAGCAAGATGGCGCTCATCGGCGGCGGCATCATGGCGGTGTTCGTCCTCACCGCCCTGATCGGACCGCTGCTCGCCCCGCACAACCCGACCGCGCAGCTGTGGCGCGACGAGGTCTTCATCAACCGGTCAATCTTCGTCGGCCCCCGCGCCGAGAACTGGCTGGGCCTGGACCACCTCGGCCGCGACCAGTTCTCCCGCATGCTCGTGGGCGCCCGCCAGACCCTGCTCGTCGGCGTCGTCGCCACCCTCCTCGGCTTCACCGCCGGCGCCCTGCTCGGCGGCCTGTCCGGCGCCGCGCTCGCGTTCGGCGGCAAGGCCGGGCGGCGCCTGGACACCGTCCTGATGCGGTTCACGGACATGGCGCTGGCCATGCCCTCGCTGCTGCTGGCCGTGAGCATCGCCGCCGTGCTGGGGCAGAGCCTCACCACGGTGATGATCGCCGTCGGCGTCGTACAGATCCCGATCTTCGCGCGGCTGCTGCGCGGCTCCATGCTGGCGCAGGCCAACGCCGACTACGTCCTCGCCGCCCGCTCGCTGGGCGTGCGGCGGCGGCGCATCGTGCTGGCGCACGTGCTGCCCAACTCCCTCGGGCCGGTCATCGTGCAGGCCACGCTGGCGCTGGCCACCGCCATCATCGAGGCCGCCGCCCTGTCCTACCTGGGCCTGGGCAACCCCGACGCGTCGCAGCCGGAGTGGGGCGTCATGCTCGCCCAGGCGCAGCGGTTCTTCGACGCGGCGCCGATGATGTCCGTCTACCCCGCGCTCGGGATCATCATCACGGCCCTCGGCTTCACCCTGCTGGGAGAGGCCATGCGCGAGGCACTCGACCCGAAACTGCGGAGCTGATGCTCATGTCCCAGCCCCTGCTGTCCGTGGACGAACTGACCGTCACGTTCGCCCCGCGCGGCGGCCGCGGCGCGCCCGTGCGCGCGGTGGACGGCGTGTCGTTCACCATCACCGAGGGCCAGGTCACCGGCCTGGTCGGCGAGTCGGGGTGCGGCAAGAGCGTCACCTCGCTCGCCCTGATGGGCCTGCTGCCGTCCAAAGGCGTCACCGTGGGCGGCCGCGCCGACTTCGCCGGCACCGACCTGCTGTCGCTGCGCCGCAACGAGCTGCGCGACATGCGCGGCACCCAGCTGGCGATGATCTTCCAGGACCCGCTGTCCTCCCTGAACCCGGTGGTCCCCATCGGGGTGCAGGTGGCCGAGATCCTCACCCGCCACCGCGGCCTGCGCGGCAGCGCCGCCCGCGCCGAGGCGGCCACGCTGCTGGACCGCGTCGGCATCCCCGACCCGACCAGGCGGCTGCGCGAGTACCCGCACCAGCTCTCGGGCGGCATGCGGCAGCGGGCCCTGATCGCCATGGCCGTCGCGTGCGCGCCCCGGCTGCTCATCGCGGACGAGCCCACCACCGCCCTGGACGTCACCATCCAGGCGCAGATCCTGGAGCTGCTGCGCGAGCTGGTGGACCAGCAGGGCACGGCGCTGCTGATGATCACCCACGACCTTGGCGTCGTCGCGGGGCTGTGCGACACGGTGAACGTCCTGTACGCGGGCAAGGTCGTCGAGACCGCCGAACGGCGCCCGCTGTTCGCCGCCCCCGCCCACCCCTACGCCCACGGC
>k87-714380_pt1 | contig 11435 bp, 12 predicted proteins | sample MGYA00084031_6733416 | MGnify analysis MGYA00084031
ACGAGACCGAGCCCTGGCCGTGCTCCGAGACCCAACGAGAGACAGACGGCCCCCGCCTAAGCCGTGTGCGCCGTGCCCTGCCCACGCGGCCCCGCCTCGTACGGGCGGCCCCGGAGGCCGCCCCTACGGCGGTACGAGAGCGAACCCGCCACCCCACCTGAGGCGGCTGGGGGGAGATCCTGCCGGTCCAGCCCCATCGCGGCACGCCGGACCGCCTCCCGTTGGGCCGCCAGACGCCGCTGCGCCTCTCGACGAGCCGCGGCCCGACGGGCCTGCTCCCGACGTACCTCGGCCTGGCGTGCCGCGAGCCACGCCGCCCGGCGGGCCTCCGCGCGCCGGCGCCGCCGATCAGCGAGCGCCAGATTGCGCAAGTGAATGATGTAGATCACAAGCAGGGTGCCGGTGACCGCGAAACTGATCCAAAACCCCGAGCTGACGAACACGACGCCAATCAGCTCGACGGCGTTAAGCAAGACGAGAGCGGCGAACACCCGGCGGCGCCGGTAGATCGCCGGGGTCGGCCGCCGAGCCGGCGGGCGTCGACGGGTGCGCGCGTCCCGGGGCACCGATCGCAGTCGGCTCGAGCGCCGTGCGGAGCCGTTCCTTCCCGTAGAGGAGGTGGAGGGTGAGCCCGACAGTGCCCCCTCGGGCGGTACGCCAGCGCGGAGCGTGACGACCAGGCGCGGAGGGTTCACCGGCCGCCGGCCAGGAACGGTGCGACGTCGCCGGCGGCGCTGGAGCACCCGCGCCGTGGACTGCGCCCGCTCCGCAACGAGGCGCTCGGTCGCGTCGTACCGGCGAACCAGGGCCGGCGCGAGGGCGAGCAGCCCGGCGGCGGCGAGCACGGCGAGGAGCACCGAGGTCGGCACCCTCACCCCTCCCGTCACCCACAAGAGGCAACCGGCTCGCCCGACCAGACCCGGAGATCGGGTTCTCCATAGGAAGGAATTGGGCTGTGGTTGCCGTACGTCTCAGTTACTTGAGGTTACGGGCGACCGAGCGGGAAAACCGTGTGCCGCGCCGAGGAACGCCGATAGAGATCAACTTGTCCCGGCGCGGATCCGTTTCCACCGGGCGAGCAGCCCGCCCTCTGCGGCGACATCTTCGCACGTCAGGGCGTATCCGATGTGATCACGCCAGGCGCCATCGATGTGCATGTACCGCTCGTGATAGGCCTCCTCTCGGAAACCGAGTTTTTCCACCACGCGGCGTGACGGCCGGTTCTCGGGCCGGATATTCACCTCGATCCGGTGCAGTCCGCCCGCGGTGAAGGCGTGGTCAACGGCGAGCGCCAACGCGGTCGGCATGATGCCGCGACCCGCCACCGCCGAGTCGATCCAGTAGCCGGCGTACGCCGAGCAGAACGACCGCCGGACGATGTTGCCCAAGTTCAGGTGCCCGACGTACCGCTCCTCCCCGTCCTCGATCAGGCAAATCGCGAACGGCATGCACTCGCCGCGACGCGCCAGGCGTCGCTGGTCGTGGTAGATCGCGCGGAACGCCCGCGGCGAGTTGAACTCGTCCCACGAGCCCGGCGGGATGGACTCCCACGGCGCTAGCCACGCCTGGTTGCGCCGGCGCACCCTCGACCAGGCCTCCGCATCCGACCGTCGATACGGGCGCAGGAGCACGGGCCCGTCCGACAGCACCGCTGGCCACCCCGGAGCAGATCCCATCACCGGCGTCGATCGAGGAGCAGGACGTCGACTGTGGAACCCGCCGCCGCGGTGGTCACCCGCTCACCGAGCACGAGGAGGCCGTTGGCTTTCGCGAGCCCGGAGAGGGTGTGGGGTCCGCCGCGCAACGGCTGCACCGTGTAGCCGCCGCCGCGCCGCTCGGAGACGAGCGCCGGGCGGAATTCCCGCAGCCCGGTCGGTGAGGAGACCGTCTCCAACAGGTGGGCGCGGACGCTCGGCCGGAACACCGGCTCCGCCCCGGCGAGCATCTGGATCGCGGGACGCGCCAACACCTCAAATCCGATCAACGCGGCGGCTGGTTCCCCGGGAAGGCACACCACGGGCACCTCCTCGGCGCCGACGGTGCCGAAACCGAGCGACGCACCGGGGTAGAGCGCGACCTCGGTGAAGGTGACCGGGCCGGGGCGGTTGCCGTCCCGGCGCGACAGGATGCGCCGGACCATGTCGCCGGGGCCAGTGCCGGTGCCGCCAGTGGTGATGATGAGGTCGGCGCGCAGCGTCTGGTCCTCCAACAACCCGCGCAGCCCTTCGGGGTCGTCGTCGCAGATGCCGACCCGGTAGGCGAGCGCGCCCACCTCGGCGGCGGCCGCGGTGAGGGCGTGGGAGTTGACGTCCACGACCTGGCCCGGTTGGCTGGCGCGGCCCACGTCCACGAGCTCATCCCCGGTCGCCACGATCACGACGCGCGGTGTCGGCCGGACCACCACGTGGGCGATCCCGGTGGCGGCGAAGAGCGCGATCATGGCCGGGGTGATGTAGGTGCCGGCGCGGGCGAGCACCGTGCCGGGGGTGACCTCCTCCCCGGCACGGCGCACGCCATACCACCGCTTCGGCGCCTGAAACACCTCGACAGAGGCCATCCCCTGGTCGGTCCACTCAAAGGGGACGACCACATCGGCCGCTGCCGGCAACGGGGACCCGGCAGCGACCGAGAAGCACGTACCCGGTGTGAGGCGCACCGGGCGCCAGCTCGCCGCGTTGAGATCGCCAACCACGTTGAGCCGCACGGATGAGCTGCCGGACGAGGAGTATCGGCCGGCGGGTGCGATGTCTTCCCAGCGCGCGGCGTAGCCGTCGATGGCCGCCTGGTCGAACGCCGGGAACGCGTGCGGCGCCACCACGTCCTCCGCGAGGAGGCTGCCGTACGCCTGGGTGAGGTCGAGATCCAGTGGGGGCAACGGGCGCAGCTTGCGCAACACGTCGCCCAGGTAATCGGCGAGCGGCGTCAGCCCAGAGTGAGCCGTCTGCTCGGCGTCGGCGGTAGCGGTCATGGAGATCGCACCTCAGACATCTCTGCGACGAACTGACGGAGCCACCCGCGGAACTCCTCGCCCAGACTGTCGTGCTGGCAGGCGAGCTGCACGACGGTCTGGAGATAGCCCAGCGGAGCGCCCGTGTCGTAGCGGGTGCCCCGGTACACGATGCCGTGCACCGGAGTGCCCTCCTTAAGGAGGATCGCCATCGCGTCGGTCAACTGAATCTCTCCGCCGCTGCCCGGTTTCGTCCGTTTGATCGCATCGAAGATGCTCGGCGGAAGCACATACCGGCCAATCACCGCCAGTCGACTCGGCGCGTCCTCCGGTGCCGGCTTCTCCACCAAGCCGGTCACCCGCACGATTTCGGTGTCACCGAGCTTCTCATCGGACGGCGCGACCGAAGCGATGCCGTACCGCTTGACCTCTTCTGGCTGAACTTCGACGAAGGCGAGCACGATCCCGCCGGTGCGCGCCTGCAACTCGATCATCGCCGGCAGCAACGGCTCGTCCTTGTCGACGAACTCATCCCCGAGCAGCACCGCGAACGGCTCACCGCCGACATGGGTCTCGGCGTAGGACACCGCGTGCCCCAGGCCGAGCGGCTCCCCTTGCCGGACGGTGAAGATGTTGGCGAGTTCGCTGGGACGCTGGACCGCGGCCAAGCGTTCCATGTCGCCCTTCTCCCGCAGCCGGGCTTCCAGGTAGGGCTGCCGGTCAAAGTGGTCGACCATCGCGGTTTTGCCGCGCCCGGTGATGAGCAGCACGTCCTTCAGGCCCGCCTGCGTCGCCTCCTCGACGATGTACTGCAGGACAGGCCGGTCGACCAAGGGCAGTAGCTCCTTGGGCACTGCCTTCGTTGCTGGGAGAAAACGGGTTGCCAAGCCAGCGGCGGGGATGACTGCCTTCACCGCCCGCTGGCCACTCGTCGGACTGGGGGGCACGGTCGCTTGGGTGGCTGCATCCTCCGACATGCCGCGAGACTATCGGCCAGAGGTCTGTCTTGGCGGGTGTGACCCGAAAGACGCGCCGTCAGATGGAGGAACGTCACCTTCTCGGCTCGCTACGGCGGTCGGCACCGCGGTCCGATCCGGGTCGGTGGCGCGGGACGATCGGGCGATGCGGTACGTGTCACGGCCGCCGGCTTTCGCCTCGTACAGGGCGTCGTCGGCGGCGTCGAGCACCTGCTGACCACTGGCGCCATGCTCCGGGTAGACCGCGATTCCGATGGAGACGGTCACGGGAATCGCTATTGTCTCCCCCGAGACGTCCACGGTGATCGGCGTGTCGCGCACGACCGCACCGAGCCGCTCGGCGACGACCGCCGCGCCGCTGGCGTCGGTCTCCGGGAGGAGCACGACGAACTCTTCACCGCCGTTGCGGAACGCCCCGTCGATCTCCCGAATCTCGCCTCGGACCCGGCGGGCGAACTCCTTGAGGACCGCGTCCCCCGCCAAGTGGCCGTAGGTGTCGTTGATGTCCTTGAACCGGTCCAAATCGAGCGCGAGCAGCGCGAGTCGACGGTGGAACCGGTTCGCCCGCTCGATTTCGCTGTGCAGTGTCTCCTGGAGCTGCCGATAGTTCCACAGCCCGGTCAGCGGGTCTGTCCGGGACAGCCGCTGCGCTTCGCGGTGCACGCGGACGTTGTCGACCGCCACCGCCGCCTGGGCGGCGAAGGTCCGCAGCGTGACCAGGTCGGAGTCGTCGAATTCGTCGGATCCGAGCCGGTCGTAGAGGGCGAGCACGCCAAACGAGCTGGGGGTTGTCGGGCGGGCGGTGCTGTCCGGCGCGGCGGCGGGGTCGACGACCGGGGTGGTCACCGAAAAGGGCACTGCGACGTACGTGGTGCAGGAGGGCTCCTCGGCCGCCAACTTTGGCCCGTCGCGCTCCACGCGCCCCCGGCGCGGTTCGCCGCTGACCGCCACCGACCCCAGCAGCCCCACGCCGAGCGGGATGGTCAACTGCGCGGTCGTGTCGCCGGTCGCCAGCGCGCTCTGCCCCTCGGGGGCCCGGCGCGCCGACGGCAGGGCGAGGCGTACGGCCGGCGGAGGTGAGGCGGGGGTGGACGCGCCGGCTGAGGCAGCCGGTGCAGAGTGTGTCCTCGGGGACGACTCGGCGGGCGGGTCGTCGCCGTCGCCGAGGGTTGACGGAGTGGGGAGGCTGCCGTCGAACCCCTCGGCGTAGTGGCCGGTGAGCACCCCCTGCTCCGGGTCGTACACGAGCACCGCCCCGGCCCGGGCGCCGGTCGCGGCGAGCGCCGTCTGCAAGATCACCCGAAGGATGCGGTCGAGGTCGTGGGTGCTGGAGAGCGTGTCGCCGAGGATGGCGAGGTGGCCGCGGAGCTGGTCCCGGCTGACGGTCAGCGCCTGGACGTACGTCTGCGTCTCCCGGGTCATCCGGTTGAAGGTGCTCGCGAGCCGCCCGACCTCGTCGTTGCCGCGCACCGGCACACGAGCGGAGAGGTCACCGTCGGCGACCCGGTCGGCGGCGTGGGCGAGTTCGGCCAGCGGCCGGGTGGTGGAGCGGGCGAGCCACCAGGCCGCCACCACCGCGCCCAGGCCGGCGATGAGGACCGTGCCGACGAGGACCGCGTAGAGCTCCTGCGGCACCTGACGCGGCACCGAGAGCACCAACGGCAGCGGCTGCCCGGGCGTGGCCGCCACGCGCCGCACGTACCGACCCACGTCGCTCTCCGCGGTGCCGTCGCCGTCCAGCAGCTTCGCGGTCTCCACGACCGGGCCGACCGCCCAGTCCGCCTCGGTCGTGCGAGGCGTCGACTCCTCCCCGGGCAGCAGGGTGACCGCGGCGCCGGTCGCCGCGGCGAGCCGGGTGATGAACGCGGTGTCGACGTGCCGGGAGACGGTCACGTAGCCCAGCACTCTCCCCTTGACGTCGCGCATCTCCACCCGGGCGCTGATCGCCTGCGGCCCGGCCACCTCCTCCCCCTCGGCGCAGTCGGCCCACGGCTGGGGCGGCTGGTTCGGGGTGGCGAAGACTTCGGCCCCGTTGGGTCGGGTGATGCGCACGGCGGTCGCCAGGCCACGCGTGACGACTTGCGTGGCGGCGGTGGAGACCCGCGCCGGGTCGACGATCATGGCGACGGCGTCGGCGGCGGCCTGCAGCTGCTGGCAGAGCGCGTTGACCGAGGTGCGCGCGCTGCTGGCGGCGAGATCGAGTCGTTCGAGTGACCGGTTGTGACTCACCGCGGCGACCGTGGCGCCGACGAAGAACGCTCCGATGAGCACAGGTCCGAGGACGACCGCGAGGAACGCCGCGGTCAATCGGGCACGCAGCGTCACTCTTCTCCCCCCGGACAATCAGTGCTTCTTTGCTGCGATGCTGACACAAGCGGAGGAGTTCGTGGCGGTTGCGGCAGGAGTGTTGCGTGTCGGATTTTCCGAATGAGGTAGATCCAGTCAGATCGGCGAAGGCTGAGCTCCGCGCGGAGCTCCTGCGCCGTCGGCGGGCGCTCTCCGCGGCCGCGCGCGCCGCCGCGGATGAGGGGCTCCGCGCGGCGCTCCTGGAGCTGGTGGGCAGGCTCGCGCCGCGCTGTGTCGCGGCGTACGCGCCGATCGGTAGCGAACCCGGCGGGTCGGACTTGCCGGATGTGCTGGCGCGGGCGGTGAGCCCATACGGGCGTCTGGTGTTGCCCGTCCTCCGATCTGATCTCGACTTGGAGTGGGGCGAGCACGTCGCCGGCGCCCCGCTCCACGCCGGGGCGCGCGGGGTGCGGGAGCCGGGCGGGCGACGGCTCGGGGTCACCGCGATCGCGGAGGCACACCTGGTGGTGGTGCCCGCCGTCGCGGTCGACCGGCGCGGGGTGCGGCTGGGACGCGGGGGTGGCTCGTACGACCGGGCGCTGGCGCGCGTGCACCCGGACGCGCTCACCGTGGCGGTGGTGTACGAGGGGGAGGTGCTCGACGAGGTCCCCGCGGAGCCGCACGACCGCCGAGTACGCGCTGTCGTCACACCCGCAGGCCTGCGCGAACTGCCCGATTTGCCGCGCTGATACAGCACTCCCGCTGGACGGAAGCGGGCTTCATGCCGCACCATTGGCACTCGGTTGCGTCGAGTGCCAGGAACTTGGGATATCGGAGGAGACCGTGCCCACGTATCAGTACGCCTGCACGAACTGTGGTCATCAGCTCGAAGCGGTGCAGTCGTTCAGCGACGAGCCGTTGACCACGTGTCCGGCGTGCGAGGGGAAGCTGCGCAAGGTGTTCAGCTCGGTCGGGATCGTCTTCAAGGGCTCGGGCTTCTACCGCACCGACTCTCGCTCGACCGGCTCAGGGGCGAACGGCTCCTCCAGCAGCGGTTCGAGCGACAGCGGCTCGTCGGACTCCAGCTCGAGCAAGTCCACCGCGAGCTCGAGCGCCGCGTGATCGCACACGTCGCCGCCGCCTGCGTCGACACTGCCTGATAGGCCATTGATTTCGCGGCTTGTCCACAGCGATCGCCGTTATCCACAAGCGGGTCGCCACGGTCACTCCGGGCGGCCCGTCCGCATCTAGCCTGCTGTCGCCGACCGGTGCTCGTGGCCGACGACAGGAGGCGTCGTGTTCTCATCCGATCGGGATCCCCCGCTGAGCCGACCGTGGTGGTCGTGGGGGCCTCGCGCCGCCACCCTGTGGCGAGGCCTGGTGATCGCCGCGTTGCTCGCCACCGCCGCCGCAGTGCTGTACGCCGAGGATGGCCCGACGGGCCCCTGCCCAGCGGCGCACCCCACCCCCGCCGGCGGGTCACCGACCCTCCCTACCGGCACCGTGGGGCTACCGATACGCCTCGCCGAACCGGCAGCCTTGAGCGTGCTCCGGCCTGGGGACAGGGTCGACCTGCTCGCACTCCCCGGTCACACGGCAGACTCCGACCACATAGGAGAGGTGGACGCGCGGCCGCCCGCGTCACCGGTGACCATCGCCACCGCGGCGCTCGTCCTCGCGGTCTCCGAGGCCGCTGACTCGGCGCTCTATCTCGCGGTGCCACCTGCGGCCGCGCGACAGGCCAGCGGGATGCCCGAGGGCACCCGCTTCAGCGTCATCGTCCGACCTGGCTGATCTGACTGGCGAGCCCTGTCAGCCCCAGTGCGGTGGCTGCTCCGCCCACAGGCGGTCGTCGTTGGAGGACGGGATCTCTCCCCATCCCCGATCGGTGTCATCGACGGTCTGGTCCGGCAAGACAGGACCCCAGTCGTCGTCGCTCAGATCGACGTAGCGGTCGTCGTCGCGGACCAGATCCGAGCGCCCGTCTGTCCCACTCACGGCAGGCAGCGTACCCGGTCGGCGCCACCGGCTCATCCATGTGGGTACGGCGTGGCACCAGCGAATCGGAGCCACGGGGCGCGACGCGTCGCCTCGCCGGCGAATTGATAGCGTCCATCGGCGTGACGAGCCCCAAGGAGGAGCCGCCGGACGACTGGCTGTGGCGCCGCCCCAGCGCGGCCGACCCTGGTGCCGAGTCACCCGCCGCTGGCGAGGCGTCGACAGCCGGGGGCGCGCTTCCCGGCGCGAAGCGGCCCCACTCGGCCGACGATCCCCCACCAGCTCCGTACTCCGGACCTCCACCGACGACCCCACCGCCCCCAGGCTGGCGTCCACCGGTGGTGTTCCAACCGCCGCCGCCCCGTCACCTGCCACCACAGGACCAGGAGGCGATTGACGCCGAGGAGCAGCAGGCGCGCACCGTCACCTACGGCATCGGGTTGATCGCTGGCGCCGTTTTCCTCGTTCTCGTCTGCCTCCTGTGCTCCCGGGCCATCGTTTGACCGTCCCCCGGAAGCAGGCGCCGTCACGCTCGTTCGCCACACGGCTGGCCCACGTCGCGCCGGGTGCGCCGTATCCCGGTCTGCGCCGTACCCGGTCTTAGACGTTGCCCCACAGCATGCGCGCGCCGCTGTCGCCGGCGAGGAACACGAACACCGAGGCCGCCACCGACAGCCCGAGGATGGCCACACCGAGCAGCACCTTGGCCACCACGAGCAGACGATGGCCGGTCCGCTGACCGATCGCCACCAACACGACCGTGGCGAGCGCCAGCCCGAGGGAACACCAGAACGTCAAGGTCCCGTAATCGGCGTGCTCGGCGATCTTTCGCAGGCTCTCGGCGGGGTATCCCTTGGCGATGAGCCGACGTTCGAGCGCCTCGCCGGACTGCATGGTCATGAATGCCGATACGGGAGCGGCGATGGCGAGCAGCACGGCGGCCCATCCCACTCGGGCGCGCAGCGGCGGCACCAGGGCGTAGACCAGGGCGGCGATCGCGAGCAGCGGGACGAACACCACCACGGCGTGGACCAGCAGCGGGTGCATCGGCATGCCCATGAAACTGTCGAACATCGCATTCCTCCTTGAGGGGTGCGGCGGTTTCCAGTCAGTCTGAGAGCGTCAAGGGGAGATGTCACCGGCGATATCGCCCCAGATACACGCTCAGCCCTGTGGCCATGGTTCAACCCGCCGTGTTGTCATAGATGAATGTCGAATAAGGAGCTACTGCGATCCCGGGGGTTGCGCGTCACACGCCCCCGCCTCGCCGTGCTGGAGGTCCTCGCCAGCGGCGGCCACCTCACCGTTGACGAGATCGCCCGCCGGGTCCGTACTCGCCTCGGCTCCATCTCCACCCAGGCCGTGTACGACGTGCTCGGCGCCCTCACCCGCGCCGGCCTCGCGCGACGCATCGAACCCGCGGGTAGCCCAGCGCTCTACGAGGCACGGACCGGCGACAACCACCACCACGTGGTATGCCGCAGTTGCGGCGCGATCGCCGATGTCGACTGCGCGATCGGTCAGGCGCCGTGCCTACAGGCCTCAGCGACCCATGGATTCACCATCGACGAAGCGGAGGTCACCTATTGGGGCCTCTGCCCCGCCTGCCACGAGCGGGCCCAGTCCGACGAGTGACGGCCTTCTTGGCAGCCGAGGACGACCTCACTCCTCGCCGCCGACCGTCATGGCACGGGTCAGCGCCGGCGCGGCCGAGGTCGGCAGCGGCGCGCGCGGCGGATCGATGAGTCCGGCCGGGCCCGGCGAGTCGGCCGCAAGCATCCGCTCCACCCCCGCCCAGGGTTCCTTCCCGGGCGCCGCCGCCCCTTCGGGGCAGTGCTGGCGATAGTCGCACCACCCACAGGACCCGCTGGGTGTCGCGGGGAACGCGGTATCCGGATCAGCCCCCTCGGCGACCGCGCGCTCGGCCGCCACGATGTCCCCCACGATCGCCTCAGCCCGCGCCAGGTGCCGCTCAAGGGACTCCGGGGTGTGCTCGTGCGCCGCGACCGTGCCCGTGGGCAAGTGGTGGAGTTCGACCCGCCGGCACGGGCGCCGGAACATCCGCTCGGCGGCGTAGGCGTACAGGGCGAGCGCCTGCGAGCCGCGGGCGTCGTCGGCGTCGGCCCCGGCGCGCCCCGTCTTGTAATCGACGATCACCAGCTCCGGCCCACGCGGCCCTTGCCGCTCGTCGATCCGGTCCACGCGCCCGCTGAGGGCCAACGTCGCGGTCTTCATGGCGACCACCCGCTCGACCCCGATCGGCTCGACCTGGCACGCCGGTGTGGCGACGTACGCCTCGAGCCAGCCGCGCGCCACCTGGAACGCGGCGCGTTCCTGCTCGGCGTCGCGGTAGCCCGCGCGCACCCAGCCACCCCTCAGCAGTCTGGCGATGGCCTCGGGGCGCCGCTGCTGCGCCGGCAGCTCATACCAGCGGCGCAGCGCGGTGTGCACGCTCGCGCCCAGCGACGTGTGCGCCCAGGGCGGCCCCTTCGGGGGCCTCGGGCGATCGACGTAGGCGTAGCGGTACCGGCGCGGGCAGTCGACGTACGCGGCCAATTTGCTCGGGCTACAGACGAACCGCCGCGCGGGTGTGGCCGCGTCCCCCCGCTCGGCCCGCTCGTCGGGGCGCGAAGAGTCGAAAAAGGATGGCCGGGGCACGGGGTTGATCCTGCCATCCGCCGGTATGGACACTCACGCCTCATCCCTGATTGGCGTACGCGGCGACGAAGGCGTGCACCGCGTCGGCGACGAGCTGCACGGCGATCGCGGCGAGCAGGAGACCGGCGATGCGGGTCAGGACCTCGATCCCGCTGGGGCGCAGGACCCGGACGATGATCCCGGAGAACCGCAGGAAGACCCACTCGATGACCATCACTGCGAGGATCGCCACCGCGACCGCGAGGTAGTCGGCGAACTCCTCGGAGCGCTGGACGAACAGCATCGTCGCCACGATCGCGCCCGGGCCGGCCAGCAGCGGCGTCCCTAACGGCACGAGGGCGACGTTCGTGGTTTTCGCTTCTTCGACGCTGGCGTTGCGTCCGGTGAGCAGTTCGAGGGAGATGAGCACGAGGAGCAGGCCACCGGCGGCCTGCAACGCCGGCAGGCTGACGTGCAGGTAGTCGAGGATCGTCTGACCGGCCACGGCGAAGACCACGATGACGCCGAGCGCGACCGCGACCGCTTGTGAGGCGGCGCGGTGGCGGTCGCGTGCCGGCAGCGCCCGCGTG
>k87-1122269_pt1 | contig 11430 bp, 4 predicted proteins | sample MGYA00084031_6733416 | MGnify analysis MGYA00084031
GTCGTCTTCGCGAGTCCCACGTTCAAGGCGACCTACACCGGCGTGCTGAAGCTGTTCCTCGACCAGTTCGCCACCGGGGAAGGGCTCGAGGGCGTCACCGCGGTCCCGCTGATGCTCGGCGCGGGGCCGGCTCACGCGATGGCTCCGGACCTGCTGCTGAAGCCGGTCCTGGTCGAACTCGGTGCCACGTGCCCGCTGCCCGGCCTGTACCTGATCGACTCGACCTATACCGAGGACACCCGGATCACCGACTACGTCGAGCGGTGGAGGCCGGTACTGGGCTGAACCGGTTGGCGGGGTCGTCTATCCCTTCTGGGTGCGACGGCTGCCGCCGTGCCAGTCCTCCTGCTCGCCGACCTCGGCGTCGGAGACGCCGAACGACCGTAGCTGCGGCTTCTCGCGCAGGCTGCGCTTGAGCTCGGCGAAGCCGGGAAAGCCCGCCAGGCCTATGACGTGATCCCACAGCCTGACCGCGTCCTCGTCGCTCGGCAGGCGACTGATCACGGGCCCGAAGAAGGCGACGCCGTTCGGTGGCTGGAAATGGATGATCGGGGTGCCCACATCGCGACCCGTGAGAGCCAGCGCCTCCTCGGTCTCGGCCTTGATCTCCTCGTCGAAACCGGTGTCGTCCAGCGCGGCCGCGTGGTGGGTGGGCAAGCCGAGGTCGTCGAGAACGGCGGTCACGTACTCCGCGGTGCCGCGGAAATCCGTGCCGTCCGCCGCATACGAACCGCCGGGGTGCTCGTCGAAGAAGCGTCGGCCCCATGCGGCGTAGAGCGGATCGATCGCGTCGGGTCCGTGCTCGCGGCGGACGCTCGCGGCCACCCGGAGCAGGCGCAGGCCCGCGGTGTGCCCGGCCTCGTACTCGGGCGGAAAGTGCTTCGCATAGTCGATGTGCGCGTTGAGGACCCGAAGCGAGATGAAGCGCCACTCGACGGCGTACTCCCGCTGGGCCCGGACCTTCCGCACCCATTTGCTCGTCATGTACGCAAACGGGCAGACGGGGTCGAAGTAGAAGTGGATATCGGCATCGGCCATGGCGTCGACGGTAGTCGAGTCGGCTGTGGAGTCACGCGGGGAACCACTTTCGAGCGCGTGCGGTTCGGGTGCTGCGCCCACGCGACGCCGGCCTTCGTGAATTGCTGGTCGCTGACCGAGGAGTTCGAACGCGAGCTCCTCGATCGGATCGGCGGCCGTCCCGGCTGCGCTGCGTCCACTTCTGACGACCTCGTCCGGAGGTGCCGTGCTCGGAGATTCCTCCCGGAACGACGAAGCGCCCCGGGCGGAAAGCCCGAGGCGCTTCGGTGTCGGCGTGTGCCGGATCAGACCTCGACACCCACCGAGGCGAGTGCCTCGTTGAACGTCTTGCTCGGACGCATGACGGTGTCGGTCTTCTCGTTGTCGGGGTAGTAGTAGCCGCCGATGTCGACGTGCTTGCCCTGCACCGAGTTCAGCTCGTCGACGATCTTGTCCTCGTTGTCGGCGAGGGTCTTCGCAAGCGGCTTGAACTTCTCGGCCAGCTCGGCATCCTCGGTCTGGTTGGCCAGCTCCTGGGCCCAGTAGAGGGCCAGGTAGAACTGGCTGCCGCGGTTGTCGAGCTCGCCGGTCTTGCGTGACGGGCTCTTGTCGTTCTCGAGCAGCTGGCTGGTGGCGGCGTCGAGTGCCTTGGCCAGGATCTTGGCCTGCGGCTGGTCGAACTTCTTGCCCACGTCCTCGAGGCTGACCGCGAGGGCGAGGAACTCACCCAGCGAGTCCCAGCGGAGGTGGTTCTCCTCGATGAGCTGCTTGACGTGCTTCGGCGCCGAACCGCCCGCACCGGTCTCGTACAGGCCGCCGCCGGCCATCAGCGGAACGATCGACAGCATCTTGGCGCTGGTGCCGAGCTCCAGGATCGGGAACAGGTCGGTCAGGTAGTCGCGCAGGATGTTGCCGGTGACCGAGATGGTGTCGAGGCCGCGCACGACGCGCTCGAGGGTGTACCGCATCGCGCGGACCTGCGACATGATCTGGATGTCGAGGCCCTCGGTGTCGTGCTCGGGAAGGTACTTGTGGACCTTCTTGATGAGCTCGTTCTCGTGCGGGCGGTACGGGTCGAGCCAGAAGACCGCGGGCATGCCCGAGTCGCGGCAGCGCTCCACGGCCAGCTTGATCCAGTCCTGGATCGGGGCGTCCTTGACGATGCACAGACGCCAGATGTCGCCCTCTTCGACGGTCTGCGTGAGCAGCACCTCGCCGGTCTCGAGGTCGGTGATGTTGGCGGTGCCGCCTTCGGGGATCTCGAAGGTCTTGTCGTGCGAGCCGTACTCCTCGGCCTTCTCCGCCATCAGGCCGACGTTCGGCACGGTGCCCATGGTCCGCGGGTCGAACTGGCCGTTGGTCTTACAGAAGTTGATGATCTCCTGGTAGATGCGGGCGAACGTCGACTCCGGCATGACGGCCTTGGTGTCCTTGAGACGGCCGTCGGCGCCGTACATCTTGCCGCCCGCGCGGATCATGGCCGGCATCGAGGCGTCGACGATGACGTCGCTGGGGGAGTGGAAGTTGGTGATGCCGCGGGCCGAGTCGACCATCGCCAGCTCGGGGCGGTGCTCGTGGCACTTGTGCAGGTCGTCGATGATCTCTTCCTTCTGCGAAGCAGGAAGGGACTCGATCTTGGCGTACAGGTCCGAGAGGCCGTTGTTGACGTTGACGCCGAGCTCGTCGAAGAGCTTGCCGTGCTTCTCGAAGGCATCCCGGTAGAAGACCTTGATGGCGTGGCCGAAGACGATCGGGTGCGAGACGCGCATCATCGTCGCCTTGACGTGGAGCGAGAACATGACGCCGGTCTTGTAGGCGTCGTCGATCTGCTCCTCGTAGAACTTGATGAGCGCCTTCTTGCTCATGAACATGCTGTCGATCACGTCACCGTCGGTGAGCTCGACCTCCGGCTTGAGCACCAGGGTCTTGCCGGAGTCGGTGATGAGCTCCATCTTGACCTTGCGGTCGCCCTCGACGGTCATCGACTTCTCGTTGTGGTAGAAGTCGCCGCCGCGCATGTGCGCGACGTGGGTACGCGAGGCCATCGACCACTCGCCCATGCTGTGCGGGTGCTTGCGGGCGTACTCCTTGACGGCCTTCGGCGCGCGGCGGTCGGAGTTGCCCATGCGCAGAACCGGGTTCACCGCGCTGCCGAGCACCTTGCTGTAGCGCTCGCGGATGTCCTTCTCTTCGTCGGTCTTCGGGTTCTCCGGGAAGTCGGGGAGGTCGTAGCCCTTCTCCCGCAGCTCCTTGATCGCGGCCAGCAGCTGGGGGACCGAGGCACTGATGTTGGGGAGCTTGATGATGTTGGTGTCCGGCTTCTGGGTGAGCTCACCCAGGCGTGCGAGGTTGTTGGGAACCCGCTGGTCTTCGGGCAGCAGATCGGAGAACTCGGCCAGGATTCGGGCCGCGACCGAGATGTCACTCGTTTCGACGTCGACGCCGGCCGCTCCGGCGAACGTACGCACCACCGGCAGGAAGGCGTGCGTGGCGAGCATGGGTGCTTCGTCGGTCAACGTGTAGATGATGGTCGGCTTCTGGGTGCTCATGCCTGATGATCTCGATTCTGTCTGAAATTTCCGGTGTCGCCGGCGACCTTGTGAGTCAGGCTTCACCGTTACCACGCTTGCGGTGTGCTCGTGTGACAACTACCCCCTGATTCTGCCCCCTGTGATGAGCCTCGCGTTCAGGGGCCTCGCGTTCAGGGGCCTCGGGTCTGGCGTTCGGAGGGGTCGGCACGCTGGGTCTACATCCCTCCACTCCATACCCGGTGGCAGCGCATGACCGTCACGCGGCCTCGCGCTCGACGTGACTGCGTGCGTGGGCGATCGCCTCGTCGAGGGTGTCGACGAGATGATTCTCGTGGCGCAACTCGTCGATGACGCCGACCCCGTCGAGCAGCTTGAGGTGCTCGGGCTGAACGCCCTTGATGATGACGGTGATCCCCCGTTTCTCGAGGTCGGCGACGATCTCGGCGAGGGACCGGGCGCCGGTGGCGTCGAGCATGCCGAGGTGGGACATGCGGATGATCACGACCGAGACCGACTCGTTGCGCTCGGCGCCCGCGGAGATGGCCGAGGTGATGCGCTCGGCCGCGCCGAAGAACATCGCGCCGTCGAGGCGGAGCAGGGCGATGCGCTCGTCACCGGGCCGGGTGGGCCCGGGCAGCGGTTCGCGGGTGACGCTCGCGCGCTTGGCGACCTGACGCAGCGCGAAGAACGCCGCGACGACGATGCCGATCTCGACCGCCTCGATGAGGTCGAGGGTGATCGTGATGATCGCGGTGACGACGAAGATCAGGGCATCCGAGCGGGTGGAGCGCAGGATCGAGCGGACCGTGCCGACCGACACCATCCGAAACGACGTCACCATCAGCACGCCGGCGAGTGCGGCGAGCGGGATCTCCGACACCGGTCCGGTGGCGAGGTACACGACGCCGAGCAGCAGCAGCGAGTGGATGATCGCGGCGACTCGGGTGCGGGCCCCGGACCGGACGTTGACCGCGGTGCGGGCGATCGCGCCGGTGGCGGGCATGCCGCCGAACAGGCCGGAGGCGATCGAGGCGAGACCCTGGCCGGACAGCTCGCGGTCGGGGTCGTAGGGGCCGGTCGGAGACATCGTCGCGGCGACGCGCGCGGACAGCAGCGACTCGATCGCGGCGAGGGCGGCGATCGCGACGGCCGCGCCGGACATGTCCTTGAGTGCCTCGGCGTCGACGTGCGGGATCGACGGGGCGGGCAGCGACGACGGCAGCTGGCCGATGGTCGCCACGTCGAAGACGTCGGTGAAGTAGACGATCAGCGTGACGACGATGACCGCGGTCAGCGACTCGGGGATGGCCTGGTGGACGCGGGGCAGGACCACCATGATCACCGCGACCATGGCGACGACGGCGAGGGTGGCCCACGCCTTGGACCAGTCGGCATGCGCGACGATGTCGATCGCCGCGTTGAGGGTGCGCTGGCCCGACGGCGCGGTGGTGTTGAACGCCGCGGGCACCTGCTGCAGGAAGATGATCGCCGCGATGCCGAGGGTGAAACCCTCGATCACCGGCCACGGGATGAAGGTGACCGCGCGCCCGAGCCCGAAGACGCCGGCGAGCAGGACCAGCAGGCCTGCCAGGACCGTGACCATCGCGATGCTGCCCAGGCCGTGCTGGGCGACGATCGGCGCGAGAATCACGGCCATCGCGCCCGTCGGCCCGGACACCTGGACGTGGGAGCCGCCGAAGATCCGGCCCCGACGCCGGAACTGATGCCGAAGGCGAGGGCGAGCGGAAGCGCGACGATGCCGACGGTCACGCCGGAGAGGACGTCGGTGCGCCAGCTGCGCCGTAGGCCCGTGTAGTCGCTGCGACGGGGGACGAAGCCCTTGAGGCGGGTGAGGGTGTCGGTCAGTGCTGATGATGTGCTCACGAGCGTGTCACCGGTGGGAGTGAGGAAATGGCGTCGAGCTGCTCGCGTTGGGCGTCGAGCGTGTCGACGAGGAACGTGCGGGCGATGACCAGGAGGTCGGAGATCTTGGGGTGCGCGAGTTCGTAATAGACCGCGTTCCCGACGCGGTTGGCGGTCACGACGCGGTGGCGTTTGAGGACGCCGAGGTGTTGCGACAGCAGTGTCGGTTCGAGATCCGTCGCCGCCAGCAGTTCGCTCACCGGTGTCGGCTCGCCGTTCGCGCTGAGCACCTCGAGGGCCCGGATCCGGGCCCTCGAGGTGCTCAGCGCGAACGGCGAGCCGACACCGGTGAGCGAACTGCTGGCGGCGACGGATCTCGAACCGACACTGCTGTCGCAACACCTCGGCGTCCTCAAACGCCACCGCGTCGTGACCGCCAACCGCGTCGGGAACGCGGTCTATTACGAACTCGCGCACCCCAAGATCTCCGACCTCCTGGTCATCGCCCGCACGTTCCTCGTCGACACGCTCGACGCCCAACGCGAGCAGCTCGACGCCATTTCCTCACTCCCACCGGTGACACGCTCGTGAGCACATCATCAGCACTGACCGACACCCTCACCCGCCTCAAGGGCTTCGTCCCCCGTCGCAGCGACTACACGGGCCTACGGCGCAGCTGGCGCACCGACGTCCTCTCCGGCGTGACCGTCGGCATCGTCGCGCTTCCGCTCGCCCTCGCCTTCGGCATCAGTTCCGGCGTCGGGGCCGGATCTTCGGCGGCTCCCACGTCCAGGTGTCCGGGCCGACGGGCGCGATGGCCGTGATTCTCGCGCCGATCGTCGCCCAGCACGGCCTGGGCAGCATCGCGATGGTCACGGTCCTGGCAGGCCTGCTGGTCCTGCTCGCCGGCGTCTTCGGGCTCGGGCGCGCGGTCACCTTCATCCCGTGGCCGGTGATCGAGGGTTTCACCCTCGGCATCGCGGCGATCATCTTCCTGCAGCAGGTGCCCGCGGCGTTCAACACCACCGCGCCGTCGGGCCAGCGCACCCTCAACGCGGCGATCGACATCGTCGCGCATGCCGACTGGTCCAAGGCGTGGGCCACCCTCGCCGTCGTCGCCATGGTCGCGGTGATCATGGTGGTCCTGCCCCGCGTCCACCAGGCCATCCCCGAGTCGCTGACCGCGGTCATCGTCGTCACGCTGATCGTCTACTTCACCGACGTCTTCGACGTGGCGACCATCGGCCAGCTGCCGTCGTCGCTGCCCGCCCCGTCGATCCCGCACGTCGACGCCGAGGCACTCAAGGACATGTCCGGCGCGGCCGTCGCGATCGCCGCCCTCGCCGCGATCGAGTCGCTGCTGTCCGCGCGCGTCGCCGCGACGATGTCTCCGACCGGCCCCTACGACCCCGACCGCGAGCTGTCCGGCCAGGGTCTCGCCTCGATCGCCTCCGGCCTGTTCGGCGGCATGCCCGCCACCGGCGCGATCGCCCGCACCGCGGTCAACGTCCGGTCCGGGGCCCGCACCCGAGTCGCCGCGATCATCCACTCGCTGCTGCTGCTCGGCGTCGTGTACCTCGCCACCGGACCGGTGTCGGAGATCCCGCTCGCCGCACTCGCCGGCGTGCTGATGGTGACGTCGTTTCGGATGGTGTCGGTCGGCACGGTCCGCTCGATCCTGCGCTCCACCCGCTCGGATGCCCTGATCTTCGTCGTCACCGCGATCATCACGATCACCCTCGACCTCATCGAGGCGGTCGAGATCGGCATCGTCGTCGCGGCGTTCTTCGCGCTGCGTCAGGTCGCCAAGCGCGCGAGCGTCACCCGCGAACCGCTGCCCGGGCCCACCCGGCCCGGTGACGAGCGCATCGCCCTGCTCCGCCTCGACGGCGCGATGTTCTTCGGCGCGGCCGAGCGCATCACCTCGGCCATCTCCGCGGGCGCCGAGCGCAACGAGTCGGTCTCGGTCGTGATCATCCGCATGTCCCACCTCGGCATGCTCGACGCCACCGGCGCCCGGTCCCTCGCCGAGATCGTCGCCGACCTCGAGAAACGGGGGATCACCGTCATCATCAAGGGCGTTCAGCCCGAGCACCTCAAGCTGCTCGACGGGGTCGGCGTCATCGACGAGTTGCGCCACGAGAATCATCTCGTCGACACCCTCGACGAGGCGATCGCCCACGCACGCAGTCACGTCGAGCGCGAGGCCGCGTGACGGTCATGCGCTGCCACCGGGTATGGAGTGGAGGGATGTAGACCCAGCGTGCCGACCCCTCCGAACGCCAGACCCGAGGCCCCTGAACGCGAGGCCCCTGAACGCGAGGCTCATCACAGGGGGCAGAATCAGGGGGTAGTTGTCACACGAGCACACCGCAAGCGTGGTAACGGTGAAGCCTGACTCACAAGGTCGCCGGCGACACCGGAAATTTCAGACAGAATCGAGATCATCAGGCATGAGCACCCAGAAGCCGACCATCATCTACACGTTGACCGACGAAGCACCCATGCTCGCCACGCACGCCTTCCTGCCGGTGGTGCGTACGTTCGCCGGAGCGGCCGGCGTCGACGTCGAAACGAGTGACATCTCGGTCGCGGCCCGAATCCTGGCCGAGTTCTCCGATCTGCTGCCCGAAGACCAGCGGGTTCCCAACAACCTCGCACGCCTGGGTGAGCTCACCCAGAAGCCGGACACCAACATCATCAAGCTCCCCAACATCAGTGCCTCGGTCCCCCAGCTGCTGGCCGCGATCAAGGAGCTGCGGGAGAAGGGCTACGACCTCCCCGACTTCCCGGAGAACCCGAAGACCGACGAAGAGAAGGACATCCGCGAGCGCTACAGCAAGGTGCTCGGCAGCGCGGTGAACCCGGTTCTGCGCATGGGCAACTCCGACCGCCGCGCGCCGAAGGCCGTCAAGGAGTACGCCCGCAAGCACCCGCACAGCATGGGCGAGTGGTCGATGGCCTCGCGTACCCACGTCGCGCACATGCGCGGCGGCGACTTCTACCACAACGAGAAGTCGATGACCGTCGAGGGCGACCGCAAGGTCAAGATGGAGCTCATCACCGACTCCGGCAAGACCCTGGTGCTCAAGCCGGAGGTCGAGCTCACCGACGGTGACGTGATCGACAGCATGTTCATGAGCAAGAAGGCGCTCATCAAGTTCTACGAGGAGCAGATCGACGACGCCTACAAGACCGGCGTCATGTTCTCGCTCCACGTCAAGGCGACGATGATGCGCGTCTCGCACCCGATCGTCTTCGGCCACGCCATCAAGGTCTTCTACCGGGATGCCTTCGAGAAGCACGGCAAGCTCTTCGACGAGCTCGGCGTCAACGTCAACAACGGCCTCTCGGACCTGTACGCCAAGATCGAGTCCCTTCCTGCTTCGCAGAAGGAAGAGATCATCGACGACCTGCACAAGTGCCACGAGCACCGCCCCGAGCTGGCGATGGTCGACTCGGCCCGCGGCATCACCAACTTCCACTCCCCCAGCGACGTCATCGTCGACGCCTCGATGCCGGCCATGATCCGCGCGGGCGGCAAGATGTACGGCGCCGACGGCCGTCTCAAGGACACCAAGGCCGTCATGCCGGAGTCGACGTTCGCCCGCATCTACCAGGAGATCATCAACTTCTGTAAGACCAACGGCCAGTTCGACCCGCGGACCATGGGCACCGTGCCGAACGTCGGCCTGATGGCGGAGAAGGCCGAGGAGTACGGCTCGCACGACAAGACCTTCGAGATCCCCGAAGGCGGCACCGCCAACATCACCGACCTCGAGACCGGCGAGGTGCTGCTCACGCAGACCGTCGAAGAGGGCGACATCTGGCGTCTGTGCATCGTCAAGGACGCCCCGATCCAGGACTGGATCAAGCTGGCCGTGGAGCGCTGCCGCGACTCGGGCATGCCCGCGGTCTTCTGGCTCGACCCGTACCGCCCGCACGAGAACGAGCTCATCAAGAAGGTCCACAAGTACCTTCCCGAGCACGACACCGAGGGCCTCGACATCCAGATCATGTCGCAGGTCCGCGCGATGCGGTACACCCTCGAGCGCGTCGTGCGCGGCCTCGACACCATCTCGGTCACCGGCAACATCCTGCGCGACTACCTGACCGACCTGTTCCCGATCCTGGAGCTCGGCACCAGCGCCAAGATGCTGTCGATCGTTCCGCTGATGGCCGGCGGCGGCCTGTACGAGACCGGTGCGGGCGGTTCGGCGCCGAAGCACGTCAAGCAGCTCATCGAGGAGAACCACCTCCGCTGGGACTCGCTGGGTGAGTTCCTCGCCCTCGCGGTCAGCCTCGAGGACGTGGGCAAGAAGTTCGACCAGCCGCAGGCCAAGATCCTGGCCAAGGCACTCGACGCCGCCACCAGCCAGCTGCTCGAGAACGACAAGAGCCCGTCACGCAAGACCGGCGAGCTCGACAACCGCGGCAGCCAGTTCTACCTGGCCCTCTACTGGGCCCAGGAGCTGGCCAACCAGACCGAGGATGCCGAGCTGGCCGAGAAGTTCAAGCCGCTTGCGAAGACCCTCGCCGACAACGAGGACAAGATCGTCGACGAGCTGAACTCGGTGCAGGGCAAGCACGTCGACATCGGCGGCTACTACTACCCCGACAACGAGAAGACCGACACCGTCATGCGTCCGAGCAAGACGTTCAACGAGGCACTCGCCTCGGTGGGTGTCGAGGTCTGATCCGGCACACGCCGACACCGAAGCGCCTCGGGCTTTCCGCCCGGGGCGCTTCGTCGTTCCGGGAGGAATCTCCGAGCACGGCACCTCCGGACGAGGTCGTCAGAAGTGGACGCAGCGCAGCCGGGACGGCCGCCGATCCGATCGAGGAGCTCGCGTTCGAACTCCTCGGTCAGCGACCAGCAATTCACGAAGGCCGGCGTCGCGTGGGCGCAGCACCCGAACCGCACGCGCTCGAAAGTGGTTCCCCGCGTGACTCCACAGCCGACTCGACTACCGTCGACGCCATGGCCGATGCCGATATCCACTTCTACTTCGACCCCGTCTGCCCGTTTGCGTACATGACGAGCAAATGGGTGCGGAAGGTCCGGGCCCAGCGGGAGTACGCCGTCGAGTGGCGCTTCATCTCGCTTCGGGTCCTCAACGCGCACATCGACTATGCGAAGCACTTTCCGCCCGAGTACGAGGCCGGGCACACCGCGGGCCTGCGCCTGCTCCGGGTGGCCGCGAGCGTCCGCCGCGAGCACGGACCCGACGCGATCGATCCGCTCTACGCCGCATGGGGCCGACGCTTCTTCGACGAGCACCCCGGCGGTTCGTATGCGGCGGACGGCACGGATTTCCGCGGCACCGCGGAGTACGTGACCGCCGTTCTCGACGACCTCGGCTTGCCCACCCACCACGCGGCCGCGCTGGACGACACCGGTTTCGACGAGGAGATCAAGGCCGAGACCGAGGAGGCGCTGGCTCTCACGGGTCGCGATGTGGGCACCCCGATCATCCATTTCCAGCCACCGAACGGCGTCGCCTTCTTCGGGCCCGTGATCAGTCGCCTGCCGAGCGACGAGGACGCGGTCAGGCTGTGGGATCACGTCATAGGCCTGGCGGGCTTTCCCGGCTTCGCCGAGCTCAAGCGCAGCCTGCGCGAGAAGCCGCAGCTACGGTCGTTCGGCGTCTCCGACGCCGAGGTCGGCGAGCAGGAGGACTGGCACGGCGGCAGCCGTCGCACCCAGAAGGGATAGACGACCCCGCCAACCGGTTCAGCCCAGTACCGGCCTCCACCGCTCGACGTAGTCGGTGATCCGGGTGTCCTCGGTATAGGTCGAGTCGATCAGGTACAGGCCGGGCAGCGGGCACGTGGCACCGAGTTCGACCAGGACCGGCTTCAGCAGCAGGTCCGGAGCCATCGCGTGAGCCGGCCCCGCGCCGAGCATCAGCGGGACCGCGGTGACGCCCTCGAGCCCTTCCCCGGTGGCGAACTGGTCGAGGAACAGCTTCAGCACGCCGGTGTAGGTCGCCTTGAACGTGGGACTCGCGAAGACGAC
>k87-907652_pt1 | contig 11429 bp, 6 predicted proteins | sample MGYA00084031_6733416 | MGnify analysis MGYA00084031
ATCACTTATGCCATCATAATTGGTATTTGGCTAATTATCGGGCCAATGAATACAGAGTTTTTTTATAACTTCTTTGTCTCGCTTCATCCAGGAGACATTGGACATTTGCTATATTTATATCCCTTAAATAATTCTGATGTATACCGTGATATTATTGGATATAATATAAACTTTTCCTCTTTCTTGGCATTTCTAATTTGGATACTTTTTATTTGTTCATTAATCACAGCTATTTTGATTAAGGGATCACATAATAAAAAAGTTAAACTGGCCAGTTTATTTATAAGTTTATCTTTTATTATAGTTGCTTTAAGTATATTACCATATGCCATAAAAGAAAAAATTCCTGCATTTAACTATAACAAAATTTTAGAAGAAGCAAAGTATTCTCAGAACCGAACGCCTGACATACAAGATGAATTATTGTCTTATGATATAAGAAATTATAAGATTTCCATTCATCGAAAAGACAAAGTGAAGGCAACAGTAGAAGTTGATCTGGATCTTTGGAAAGAAGATTCCGAACAAATCGCATTTTCTCTTTACCACTCAATGAAAGTAAACAATGTAAAAAATAAAAAAGGGGATCGGATAAAATTTTCCCAACAAGGTGATTTTGTTTTTATTCATGAACCAACAGATCCATTGATCTTTGAATATACGATGGAAGATTCAGCTTTGTTGCCCGCATCGAAGAAATATTTGTTTTTACCCAGCTATATAAATTGGGTTCCGAAAAAGTCGAATAGTCCCCAATTGATACTTGATCAGCCTATTGAAGAAGATAGAATAATTGTATCCGGCCAGGAACCGGCCGACTACGAATTAGAAATAACAGGTATCGATAATTACTATACAAATCTTCCGAATAAAGGGAAAAATACATATAGCGGGAAACAAGTTAACGGCGTGACTTTAATTGCGGGTGCCATTCAAAAAGAAAGAATGGAAGATATTTTATTGATATATCCTCAATCTTGGCCGGATGTAAAAGAGGGGTGGAACCATTATTATGCCGCTTTAAAGGAAACCCACAATTATTTGAACAATATGTTCAATTTGGGTAAAGATCGTATCCCGGATGAGATTGTATTTTTAACTCCATATTTAAAATATAGTTCTTTTTTAACGAGTGACCACTTATTCATTCATCATAACACCTTATATGAATTGGGAGCAGCGGTGCATGAAATTCCAGAAATGTATATCCCGGGAATCCTTTGGAGTGATGTTCAAACGGGCAATATGGATCCCGGTTTAATAGAAGCTTTTAATGAACTGCTTAATGATTTTTTATATGAGGAAATCGAATACGACACGGATATTTATTATCGATCAATGATTGGTCTTCAACCTCTTGATGCCACAATACGCTATGAAGATATTCATGCATTAGGTATAGATGCTTTTTATGAAAATTATTCAAACATGTCGAAACAAGAAAAGAAAAATTTTTTAATAAGTTGGTATGAAAACTTCACATCGATCGAAGATTGGGATGAGGCAACCTCGTTTATGGAGCGCTTTTTAAAGGAGAATCGGTAATGATACAGGTTTCCGGCTTAAGTAAAAGAATTAAAAAAACTAAAGTCCTGAATAACGTTAATCTCAATATAGAGGGCATATATGGTTTAATTGGCCCCAATGGTGCAGGAAAAACAACATTATTAAGAATCCTTTCAAGCCTAACTTCGATGAATGAAGGTAAAATTTTTATAAACGGAAAAGATTACACAAATGGAAGATATGTAAAAGCAAATAAATATATAGGCTACTTACCTCAGAATTTCATGATATATCCGAAACTCACCGTATTTGATGCATTGGATCATTTGGCCCTGTTGAAAGGAATGACGGAAAAAAAATTAAGGAAGGATAAGATCATTCATTCTTTAGAACAAGTGAATTTATTAGACTATCGGGAAATGAAAATGAGTGAACTTTCAGGAGGTATGAGAAGGAGAGTAGGAATTGCACAATTATTGCTTGATGAACCTTCTGTTTTATTATTTGATGAACCCACCGCAGGTTTAGATATTGAAGAAAGAATACGGTTTCGAAATTTAATAAAGAAATTAGGTAACCAACATACGATTTTAATATCGTCCCATATTATTGAAGACATCGAGTTTTTGGCAACTAAAATAAGCATTTTAAAAAAAGGAAATGTTTTGTTCGAGGGAACTCCGGATTGTTTAAAGAAAAAGGCGGAGGGAAAAATATGGACAAAACAAATTCAAAAAAATGAGTTAAATGACTTTATCATCCATGAAGACGTCATTTCCATATATGAGGAACAAAATCATGTTACCGTAAGAATATTTTCAGAAAATGCTTTAAACGATAATTATGAATTGGCTGCACCAAGGCTGGTGGATGGATATTTGGCGGTTATCAGGGAGGCGCATACATGACAAAAAAGTTGGAAAATCTTTATTTCTTGTTTAAAATCGACTTCAAACAAGCGGGATCGGTATTTTTTTTCCCGGCAATCATGTGGCTTGTCTCCGTTCTTCAATTAATCATGCAAAACCCTCAGAATGAGAGTGATCGATTAAATAGTATCATTCTTTTTCAGGGAATTTATCTCCCTTTTGCAGGCTGGGGACTGATGTACAGGCTGAAAGAAATATATGAAGACGGAGCGAGTGAGACTTTATTCCCGTACTATCGTTCCAATCTGATCATCGATATAAGCCGTTATCTTTCAATCCATTTCATCGGAACTATGATTTGGTGTTTATTTTTTTCAATGAAATATAGTTTTGCCATCATTTGGCCGATTCATATGATCCATTTCTTCCTGATAACCCTGTTATTTATGTTTTTAGGTACGGCGTTAATACTAATCATAAAAAACATCGAGTTTTCATTAACGGTTTTATTTGTCTATGTGGTTATAGAACTGGCCACATTAGGAGAATATATGCCTTGGCCCCACGTTTTTATATTTAGGCCTGCCATAATGGAAGATATTCAATTGATATACAAACTCATTTCAATTTGTATTTATATTGCTATATTATCCTTCACGACACTTTTTTTAATAAAGAAAAGCCCGGATCATTCCATAAAATAATTTTGGCTATTGGTTTCAATATCATTTGAAAGGGGAATAAGTAATGGGATTATACTATTTTTTAATGCTAATTATTGGAATAATAATGGTTGTGCTGGGCTACAAGAAGAGAGAATCAAATACTTCAAAAATTACTCTGATTGTGATTGGTTTAATATTGATAATATTATCAATATACCTTTTAAGGTAATGCCCGGAACAGTATTTGACTGACAAGAACAAGGGTCGCCAAATGGCGGCTTTTGTTATGGTAAAAAACTAAAAATAACAAATTGATACATAAATTTGGTAAGCGTAAAATAATCCCCATCTGTTAATGATGATGTATAAAATTTTGTGTAAAGCATTTTGCCAGACCAAAAGAAAAAAGGCAGGGTATTCTCGGATTGGAAGAAAAACATTCCAGAGAAAGGAGAACCCTGCCTATATCTATAGGTATATCGAATATCTTACTGGGCAAATCGACCGGAAAATGCCATTCGTCAGTTTGTGAAAGAAAAATTAGAGCTGATTATAAGGGAAGAAATCAAAAATTTCCTCGAAATCGAACAGGAAGACACGTCCAAAATGAGAAACGGCTACTATCAACGATCAATTATTACGATTATGATGCTCGGACATCTGCCGGCTGCGTCGATTCCGCCGGTTTTTTGTATTTTTACCCAATCCCTCCATTTTGGTTTCCCGTCGCACCGGACGCGCTTCATCCTTCTCTCAATCGAGTTCACTTCCAAAGGATTTTTCCCCCTTCCGACAAATGTGATAGTATTTACACAAACAAGGAAACGAATTGTGGATTGCGATCCGTTTCGCATGCCGGAAGAAAAATAGGATTCTATACATGAAGGTTTATATAATGGACATGATTGTCCATAGATTTTTTTTCTGCCGCTGTTTACAATAAATGTGAGTGAATTTGGCTGTTGAACCTGGAACGAAAACATGGGAATTTCGCCGATCGGATGGAAGGTGTGCGGGGTCCGTCCGGCAGGGATGGATTTTCTGTCCCAAGTCATTGCCGCCGAAACGGAGCCGCAGCAAGGACGATGGACCGTTTTATCCCGAACCTTTTGCGGGCGCAAGGAAAGACCTTTGCTTCCTATGGAAATGAATCCATCCCTTTTGCCCGGATGGAGGAAAAACAATCGCGCTTTTTCCCGGCTTGACGATAACACAGGAGAAGCCGTGACAAGGGTCCAAGGAGAAGTTATTGCCGCATTGCTAAAGAATTGAAGGAGAACATTGGGAAGTCTTTGATCCCTTACAAAAAACAACATTCCCAAATTTCCGGATTTTTTAGGCAGAAACGAATAACCTTGAGTTTAACGATTTTCACTTATTTATTTTCCGGATTGAAGGTGAGCAGCGTGAGGATGGAACCGTACAAAAAGGTGGTGGAGGCCAGCTATTTGACCGCGGACAAGGTTTGGAGCTACCGGGCGATCCTCCATTATTTTTACAAACAGCATGAACGGATGCGCGAATTTATTTTCCCGGAAGAGGTCTTTGCCTATTTAAAAGACCAGCCGGGGTTTGAACGGTACACCTTCGAAGAACTACAGCAGGATCTGGATCAATTGGTGAAATGGAATAATTTGATAGCCACTCAGGATCCCCGCAAGGCACGGACCATCGAGGAGTTTAAAAGAAAGAGGTTCCGCTATCAATGTACGCCCTATACCGTCGAATTCGAACGGATGCTGGAACAAATGGAAAAGAGCGGCGAAGGGTTCGGGGGATCCTTGGAAAAGAAAGAGTTTGAAAGGTTGTACCAATCTTTGGGCCTCCTGCATCAAATCCTCACCAAGGGGGATTACCCAAGCGACGATGAATGTTCCCAGATCTGGAACGATTTGTTCGGCTATTTCCGCACCATCGTGAAAAACACTTCCGACTACATGGCGTATTTAAACAGCGTCGAAGTGGAAGAAAGAATGCAGTCGGAAAGCTTTCTGGTTTATAAGGATCAATTTACCGCCTACTTGCGGGATTTCATCATCGGTCTGCAGCAAACGGCCCAAAAAATCAAAGCCGTTTTACAGGAGATTTCCTTGGATCGGCTGACCCCGTTCATCCAGCGGGTCGTTGCCCATCAGCTGCAAATCCCCCGTTTTGACGGCATCCAAAAAGAACAAAAGGAAAAGATCGACGAACTGAAAGATAAATGGCTCTCCCTTCATTCCTGGTTTCTCGGCAACGCCTACGGGGAAAGCGTTTATGAAGAATTGGAAAACCGCACGAATGAACAGATTCGGAGAATCACCCGGATCATCCAGCGGTTGGGGGAACGGCATCATCTCTTCCGCAGCCGAAAGCGGGATTATTTGCACTTGGCAAAATGGTTCGATTCCCTTGAAAATCTGGAGGAAGCCCACCGCCTTTCAGCCGTCGTATTCGGCGTTTTTCATACCCGGCATTTTTACGGCGACCAGATCCCGACGGACAATATCCATACCGACGTATGGGAAGAAGAACCGATCCGTTTCGAAACGAAACCGAAAATACGGAATTACCGGGAAAAAACGAAGGCGGGAGCCATCGAAAGCAGGAAAGATTTAAAGGAAAAGATGCGGGAAGCCTATTTGCGGGAAAAAAGGCTGGAACAACAGGCGATCGGGAAATATATGCGCGGCAACGAGATCCGTCTGGAAGAGATTCCCTTCATTGAAAGCCATGTGAGAAAAATGTTTTTGACTTGGATCTCCAAAGCGACCGCCCGGGCGGACAGGGTGATCAAAACCGAACACGGGCGGACGGTCAAAGTCCACATTGCCAAAGACCGGAGAATTCTCTTGCGCTCGGACGACGGCGTTTTGGAAATGCCCGCGATCACGTTTCAGTTTCTTGACGCTGATCGGGAAGAACCGGTACCGGCGAAATCATCGCTCTCCAAACATCAATGGCCATGATCCGGAAACCTTTCCGCTAGCGCCGGGTTCGATCAAGGAAAGCTATTGCAAGGTGCCCCCGTAGGTGCGCGTCAAAAATCCTTCTTGGGTTTTGATCAAGGAATCTTTTGCCCGATTCCGATTTCCGGGAAACGGCCGCAAAGGGAGGGTGGAAAAATTGGAAGAACGGAAGTTCGACGAAAAGGCGGAAACCGCCTTAAGGCTGCTGTTTGAAAATTTTTGGATCTTGCGGGAAGAAAACCCCGAACAATACCAGCTGATCCGTGAACGGGAAAGGATTTTAAAACGGTTTATCGATGAAAAATTCGGTTATCCCTTGATCGTTCATCGCCATTTTATCAAATTGGAAAAAACCCCCGTTGAACCGGAGGCCTGGATGGGGATCCTGGACTTTCAGAGTGTCCGGGATTATGCGATGTTTTGTTGCGCCCTGGCTTTTACCGAGTCGAAGCAAGTGGATGAACAATTCCTGCTTTCGGAAATTTGCGAAGACATCAAAGACATGTATCCCGGGGAATTTCCCATCGATTGGACAAATTACAATGACCGGAAATCGTTGATCCGGGTGATCAAATTCATGGAAAGATTGTCCCTCTTGAAGCGGGTGGAGGGGGATATTGAAAAATTCGCTTCCCACGAAAAGGAGGAAGTCCTCTATGAAGTGACGGTGTATGCCCGTTATTTTATGCGGACCTTTCCCGACGATCTGAGCGAATACGCCTCGGCGGAAGAAATTTTGCGGGCGGAATGGGAAAGGCAATCGGATGTCCGGAGAAAAAGGGTGTACCGGAAACTGTTTTTGTCGCCGGCCGTCTGCCGGGAAGGGGAGGATGATGCGGATTTTCTGTACATGCGGAATTTCCGGAACCGGCTGCGGGATGATATCGAATCCCACACCTCCTTCCGTTTGGAACTTTTTAAAAATGCCGCCTTTCTCGTCGCCGACGAAAAACATCCGGAATTCACCCTCTTTCCCGATCAAAGGGCGATATCGGACATTGTGCTGCATCTTGGCTCCCTTTTGCGGGAGAAGATTTCCGAATTCCCTCCCGACGAATACGGAAGGATCCGAATGACGAAAGTGCAATTTTCCGACCTCATGAAAGAGCTGAAGAACAAGTACGGGTACGGCTGGAGCAAACAGTACCGGGAAGGGACGGCGGCTTCATTGGAAAGCGATGTGATCGAACTCCTGAAAGAATGGGAGCTGCTCGAAGCGGAGGAGTTTACCGGTTCCTATCTTTTCAAACCGGCGATCGGACGATTATCCGGACATTATCCGAAGGATTTTTCCGGGGAGGCAAAGGAGGAAGTTGATGGTGGAGAAACGGAATAAATGGAGGCTAAGCCGGGCGGGACTGCTGAATTTTTGGTATTACGATGAGGAAATTTTTCATTTTTCCAACGGAAAATTATTGCTCCGCGGGGCGAACGGTTCGGGAAAGTCCGTTACGATGCAAAGCTTGATCCCGGTTTTATTGGACGGAAAAAAATCGCCGGACAGGCTCGATCCCTTCGGTTCGAAAGCGAGGAAAATGGAAGATTACCTGTTGGGGGAGAAGGATGTTTCCCAGCTGGATGAACGGACGGGGTACCTGTTTCTCGAATACGTCAAAGAAGAGACGAATCAATATTTGACGACGGGAATGGGGATGCAGGCGAAAAAGGACAAGGGCGTCCAATCTTGGTATTTTGTGATTACCGACAACCGCCGCATCGGCATCGACTTCTTCCTGTATGAAAAAGAATCTCACGCCGGGAAGGAGCAAAAAATTCCCTTGTCCCGCACCCAACTGCAAAACCGGATCGGCGGCGGGGGATACGTGGTTCAATCCCAAGGCGATTATATGGATCTGGTGAACAAGTATATTTTTGGCTTCGAGGATCTGGAGGCCTTCGAAGATTTGGTGAAATTGCTCATTCAATTGCGCAGCCCGAAATTGTCCAAGGAATATCGCCCGAGCGTCATCCATGAAATTTTGGAAGAGGCGCTGCCGCCCTTATCCGATGAAGATTTGCGCCATTTGTCCGAAACGGTCGAAAACATGGACCAGGCGAAGCAGCAAATCGAGCAATTGGAAAGGGAGCGGGAAGCCCTTTCAAAGCTGATCCGGCGTTATGATGTCTACAACCGGTACCGTCTGGCGGAAAAAGCCCATGAATATTTGCAATGGCAAAAGCGGCGAAGCAAAGAAGAAAAGAAGCTGCAAGAAAAAGAGAGAGAAAAGGGCGCCCTTGAGGGAATGATCCGCCAATTGACGGAAAGGGAGCGGGAATTGCGGCAGCAGCTTGCCGTTTTGGAACAAAAACAAGAGAGGCTTGCGGGACACAGAGTTTGGAACTTGGAAAAGGAGAAGCGGGAGGAAGAAGAACGGCTCCGGGAATTGACGGGAGAATACAACAAGAAAGACGGACAAAGGGATGAAAAACGGAAGGCCGAATGGAAACAGAAGGAAACGGTCGGCCGTTTGGAAAAAGAATTGGCGGACTTAAAACGCCGGATGGAAGATCACTTGCAGGAAATGGAAAGCTTGGCCGAAGAAGCCTCCTTCCGCCAACATGCCGCCAACGCGGGAGAATTTCAGCGGAAATGGGAAAGGGAATTTGATTTTTCCTTGTGGGAAAAAGAAGCGGAAACGCATTATCAAGAGCTGGAAAACATCGGCGGCCTTTTGCGAAACTATGAACAATTGAAAGAAAAAATCCAAGAATACCAGAAAAGGATCGGGGAGATCAACAGGGAAATCGACGGGCTGCGCCGGGAAGAAGAGGAATGGCGAAAACTCTTTGAAAACGACAAGCAAAGAAAGATCGAGGAGATCTTTTCCTGGGCCAAGGATCATCCCTTCCTGCAAGTTCCGGAGGAAGTCCTGCGGCAGACCGCCCGTTGGACGGATCAACTGTATGAACCGTATCATTACGAAGCGGTCCGGCAATTGTTTTTTGAGGTCTTTCAAAACTACCAGCTGAAAATGAATGAGAAAATCGTCAAGGTAAACAATCATCTCCAGTCCTTGCAGGAAAACATCCGATTGAAGGAAGCCGAATTGGAAGCGTGGAAAGGAAAACGGGATCCGGAGCCGCCGGGAAGGAGCGACGCCACGCGGGAGGCGAGAAAATGGCTGGCGGAGAATCACTATCCGTTCATTCCCTTTTACGAAGCCGTCGAATTCCGTGACCACGTGCCGAAGGAAGTGCGAAACCGTTTGGAGGCGGCGCTCTTGGACGCGGGGATTTTGGATGCCCTGATCACCGAGCGAAATACGCCGATCAGGCATGACCGGGTGCTTGTCCCTGCCCCGAAAATGTTGGCCCATACTCTGGCGGATTATTTAAAGCCGGACGTCCCGGAGGATTCTCCCGTATCGAGGGAGACCGTCGATGAGATTCTCCTTTCCATCCTCGTGGATGACCGTTCAGAGGCGGCGGTTCCCTTTGCCGTCAGGGAAGACGGTTCCTACGAAATCGGATTATTGAAGGGACATGCCGTTCCCGTCGATTCGGTCCGCTTTATCGGGAAAACGGCCCGGAAACGGTTCCGGGAGGAGCAGATCCTCCGCCTGACGGAAGAGATCGCCGCACTGCAAAGGGAAATCGGCGATTGGGAGGGAACCTTGAAATCTTACCAGGAAGAGATTTCCGCCGCCAAAGAGGCCATGGCCGCCTTTCCCGGCGATGCCGACCTCCAGGAAAGTTTTCGTCAGATAAAAAATATCAGGGCTGACATCGAATGGCGGGAAAAGGAGCGGAGCCGGACGGACGGACAAATGCAGGCGTCCCTTTCCGAATTCCAGCAGATCAAACGGGAAATCGACCGGGCCGCAAGGGATTTCAATATCGAGAAAAGTTTAGCGGCTTACGACGAAGCCAAGCGGTCGATGCGGAGCTACGAACAAATCCTCCATCAATTCAGGCAGGCATACACCAATTACCGCGTGAAAAGCGATCATTTGGCCGCGGCAAAAGAATGGCAAGACACCCTGATTCGCGAAATCGATGAGTTGACCGGCGAACTGTATGCCATAAAAGATAAAATGGAAATATGCAGGACGAACGTGGCGGAAATCGAGAAACAGCTGCGGCTGGCCGGCGTGGAGGAGATTCGGAAACAGATTCGGGAAGTTCAAGGGGATTTGGCGGAATGCAAACGGGAGTTGGAAACCGTCCGCGACACTTTGCCGCGCAAACAGGCCGAGTCGGACAGGGTCGCGTCGGAAATCCAAGAATGGAAGAATAAGCTGGACTTCACCCGCCATATGATCGAGGCCTGGAAGGAGGCTTTTTCCCGCGAATGGCAGTATCAATTCGTTCCCGCCCCGGATGAACTTTCCGATTGGGACGAACGGGCCAAATGGGTAATGGAACAATTTGGCCGCCTTTTGCAAGAAAAAGACAACCAATCGGTCGATTCCCAATTGTCCCAGATTTTTAATGAACAATATACGAATTTGATCGAATACCGAATGACGGACATACCGGCCGAATTGCCCCCATTCCCGTGGATGGATGGAGATTATCCGGAAGAACAACAGGCCGTGATCAAATTTTGGAAAGAAAAGTCAATAAGGCGGATCATCCAATTGGATTATTTCGGGAAGCAGGTCAGCCCCTATTATGTCAAGGAAATGATCGAAAATGAGCTGGAACGGCAGAAAAGCATCTGGAATGAGCAGGACGAAAAATTGTACAAGGAAATCTTGTATGGTTCGATCGGAAATAAGCTGCGCGTGCGCATCCAACGGGCACAGGAATGGACGAAGAAGATGGATCATCTGATGCAATCGCGGGACTCCTCCTCCGGCATATCCTTTTCCATCCGGTGGAAACCGAAAACAGCGGAAACGGAGGAAGAATTGGATACGGAAGAGCTGGTCCGCTTATTGCAGCTGGATCCCCGCCTGTTGAAAGAGACCGATTTTCAAAAAGTCGTGGAACATTTCCGTTCGAAAATTAACCGGGCGAAAGAAACGGCGGAAGGAAAGGGTGCGGGAAATACCCTGCTCGAGGAGCTGAAAGGGGTATTGGATTACAGGCGTTGGTTTTCCTTTACTTTGTATTATCAAAGAAAAGGGGAACCGAAAAAGGAATTGAAAGACCGTGCCTTTTACAAATTCAGCGGCGGCGAAAAGGCGATGGCCATGTATATTCCCCTGTTCAGCGCCATATATTCCAGATATTTGGAAGCCGCCCCCGATGCGCCCCGCATCATCGCGCTGGATGAGGCCTTCGCGGGCGTCGATGAAGAAAATATTAATTTGATGTTTGGGATCGTCGAGGAATTGGGCTTTGATTATATCATGAATTCCCAAGTTTTATGGGGCGATTACGAGTCGGTGAAAGAATTGTCCATTTACGAACTCGTGCGGCCGAAAAACCAAAATTTTGTGACCTTGATCCGTTATCACTGGGACGGCAACCACAGAAGGCTGATCACGGAGGAT
>k87-407697_pt1 | contig 11426 bp, 9 predicted proteins | sample MGYA00084031_6733416 | MGnify analysis MGYA00084031
CAACGACGTCGACGTATTCTCGCAAGATATCGGGTTGATCGCCATCGTGGAAGACGGCAAACTCGCCGGTTTTAACGTCGCCATCGGTGGCGGCATGGGGATGACCCATGGGGACAAAACGACGTATCCGCAACTGGCGAAAGTGATCGGCTTCTGCAAGCCGGATCAAGTCGTGGAAGTGGCGGAGAAAATTATGACCGTTCAGCGTGACTACGGCAACCGCTCATCGCGCAAACACGCCCGCTTCAAATACACGATCGACCGCCTTGGCCTTGAAACGGTGAAAGAAGAAATTGAGCGCCGCCTCGGCTGGAGGCTCGGCGAAGCGCGCCCGTACCATTTCGAGCATAGCGGCGACCGCTACGGCTGGGTCGAAGGCGTCAATGGGACATGGCACTTCACACTCTTTGTCGAAGGCGGCCGCGTCAAAGACTACGACGATTACAAGCTGATGACCGGCCTGCGCGAAATCGCGAAAGTCCATACCGGCGATTTCCGGTTGACGCCAAACCAAAACTTGATCATCGCCAATGTCACGAGCGAGAAAAAGCCGGAAATCGAGGCGCTCATCGCCAAATACGGCTTGACCGACGGCCGCCGGTACACCGCCTTGCGCCGCAACGCGCTCGCCTGTGTCGCCTTGCCGACGTGCGGTTTGGCGATGGCGGAAGCGGAGCGGTACTTGCCGAAACTGCTCGATAAAATCGAGGAAATTATCGATGAAAACGGTTTGCGCGACGAAGAAATCACGATCCGCATGACGGGCTGTCCGAACGGCTGCGCCCGCCACGTGCTCGCGGAAATCGCCTTCGTCGGCAAAGCGGTCGGAAAATACAACATGTACCTCGGCGCTGCGTTCAACGGCACGCGCCTTGGCAAACTGTACCGCGAAAACATCGGCGAAGAAGAAATTTTGCGCGAACTGCGCGTTCTCCTATCCCGCTATGCGAAAGAGCGTCTTGACGGTGAACATTTCGGCGACTTCGTCATCCGCGCCGGCATCGTCAAAGAAGTGACGGATGGGACGAATTTTCATGATTGAGGGCGAATAATGGATCAAAACCAGCTTCTCCTTGGCGAAAATGAAAAGGAGGGGCTGGTTTTTATTGTAATTTCTATATTGTGAAGCGTTCGAATTTGTCTTACAATCATAATATAGTGAAGGGAAGGTGAGGAACATGAGTGAACACGACATATTTGTAAAATCGGTAAATCGAAATACGTTGTCCAAACAGGTCATTGAACAGATTGTTCAGCTTTTGGCAAGCGGTCAAGTGAAGCCAGGCGATAAATTGCCGCCAGAGATGGAATTGATGGAGAAGTTAGGGGTCAGCCGGCCTGTACTGCGCGAAGCGTTGAGCTCGCTTGAGACAATGGGGGTGATTACACGAAAGACGCGGGGCGGGACGTATTTTAACGACAAAATCGGCAGTGAGCCATTTTCGGTGATGTTGGCATTGTCGATCGACAATTTGCCTGCTATTATTGAAGCTCGAATGGCGTTAGAGTTGGGGCTTGTGACAATAGCTGCAGAAAAAATCACCGATGAGCAGCTCGAGCAATTGAAAGAAACGATTGATATGATCGCGGATAGCGAAGATGATAATTATGGAGTGTACGACAAGCGTTTCCATAAAATTATTGCGCTAAGCGCCAACAATCCTGTCGTAGAAGGCATGATTTTTTCTTTGCTCATCACTCATGAGAAAATGGATCGGCTCATTCGGACGCGCGATCGTGAGATAACAGTTGAACATCACTTGGCCATTTATCATGCTTTAAAGAAGCGAGACCCATATGAGGCTTTTGCGCAAATGTATCGGCATTTAAGCTTTGTAAGGGAAAAACTTTTGAGTTACGAGCAACAGTGGTTAGAAAACACAACAGTTTTGACCAGCGATCCAATGTAAGGGGAAAGGGCTTTTGCCCTTTTATTTTTTATTTTCGGAATTGACTATAAAATAAATTTGTATTACAATTTTACATGAATACAATATTACATATTTTTAGAGGGGAGGCTATATCGAAGAGGACATTTCGATTCATACGCAAAGGAGGAAGCGACGATGATGAAAATTTCAGTGACGGTTTATTCAACGGATTTGAGTGATGCGGAATTGAGACAGTTGAGTCAGCTTGGCGTCGATTGTATTGACTTTGGCAGCGGATCGGCATTTCGAGGGGTGAAAGAACAAGGATACCCGGATCTTGACGAACTGCTGAAACTGAAGCGGCGTTTGCGTTCTTTTGGACTTGACATCAACCGTGTCACACTTCCTGATTTAACAAAGAATTTTATGGAAGGGAACCATGATGGTGAAAAAGAACTGGAAAATTCTGTTCAGGCGCTGAAAGTATTTGGCGAAGCAGGTATTCCAATTGTTAGACAGCGATTTGAAGGAGATACATTTCCGCATCTAACTGTAAAGTATCGAGCTTTGCACAGGGGAGGAGCCATCGCGCGCGGCGAAATGCTTCTGACGAACGAGATGAATGGTGAACAATTGGTAAAGTCGTTTGAAACAAATTGGAAGCGTTTTTGTGAAGCATATCGACGGCTTGTGCCGATTGCTGAGGAGTATGGGGTGTCCATTGGCATGCATCCATCCGATGTTCCTCATCCCGGCACTTTATTTGGCGGCCTTGGCTACCAGCGAATTATTGATGAATTTCCCAGCCGGCATGTCGGCTATATATATTGCATCGGGACGCGGGCAGAAGAGGGAGGGAGTTCGCTCGTCTATGATGAAATACGCCACTATGGGAGAAAAGGGCGAATTTTCCTCGTTCATTTCCGCAATGTCCGCGGCAGCTTGCCGACGACAAAAGCGTTTGAAGAGGCGTTGCTCGATGACGGCGATCTGAATATGTGCAGAATCTTGCTAGAATTATATAAAGTAGGCTTTCGTGGTTGCTTAAATCCAGATCATGTTCCGATTTTAGAAGGAGCCGCATATACAGAGCATCCTTCTTGGCCCAACACATGCATCCACTGGAGTTACAACAATGTTGGTTATGCCTATTCGATTGGATATATGAAAGCGCTGTTGGCGGCGTTGGTTGAGTTTGCGGGATAAAACGATTAGGGAGGGTCAGACAATGGGGGAGACGGTAAAAAGGACGAGAGTTCGCTATCTTATTTTAGCGATTTTATTTGTTGTAACCGCTATCAATTATATTGATCGTTCAGCGTTAAGCATCGCCGCTCCGGTGATGAAGGAAGATTTAGCATTGGATGCGGTCGCTTTAGGGTTTGCATTTTCAGCGTTCAACTGGGCGTATACGTTTATGCAAATTCCAAGCGGCTGGCTGCTTGATCGTTTTGGCACACGACTTGTGTATGGCATAGGGTTGTTTACATGGTCGCTGTTTACGGGACTGCAAGGGCTCGTTACTGGGTTTGCCATGTTGTTTTTATTCCGGTTTATTGTCGGGCTTGCCGAAGCTCCCTCGTTTCCTGGCAACAGCCGCCTGACAACGATGTGGTTTCCAACCAATGAGCGGGGGAAAGCGGTGGCCACTTACAATTCGTCTCAATATTTCGGGCTCGCTTTATTCACTCCCGTTTTAGCTTCTCTCCTCAATGTTTATGGGTGGCCAGCCATCTTTTATGTGGCAGGGGGAATGGGGATCATTTTGACGTTTGTTTGGTTTAAGCTGATCCATGATCCAAAGCGCCATCCGCTGGCCAATCAAAAAGAGCTTGAGTATATCGAACAAGGCGGAGCCTTAGTGGATGCGAGTGAACAAAAATCGCCTATTAAATGGTCGCACGCTCGCTTGTTGCTGACGAATCGACAAATGATCGGCATTTACATTGCCCAGTTTTCCTTAAATACGATCGTATGGTTTTTCTTAACATGGCTTCCAACGTATCTTGTGCAAGAAAAGCATTTATCCATTTTGAAAGCAGGTTTCGTTACATCGCTCACATATGCCGCTGCCTTCTTGGGTGGAATATTGGCCGGCTATTGGTCGGATTCGATGCTGAAGCGCGGCAAATCGCTGGCGGTGGCCCGAAAAACACCGATCATCATCGGTTTCCTGCTATCAGGCTGCATTTTATTGGCGAACTATACAAATTCGCCCGCGCTCATTGTTTTGATTTTATGTGTTTCGTTTTTCGCCAAAGGGATGGCAGGACTGACATGGACGCTGGTCGGGGATATGTCGCCAAAAGAGATCATTGGGCTCAGTGCAGGGATATTTAACACCTCTGGGAATTTGGCGGGGATTGTCACTCCCATTGTTGTAGGCTTTATTCTTGAACATACCCATTCGTTCAGCTACGCACTGCTGTTTATCGGCGTTGTGTTGTTGATTGGCGCACTGTCCTATATGTTTATCGTCAACAAAGTGGAGCGTTTGCAGCTTCCGCATGAGCAAGGGCAAACAGCGAAAAGTGTAAACGCTTAATTGGAAAGGGAGAGTCGAAGCGTTGATGAAAAGGAACGTTCCTGTTGTCACGGAAATGATCGTCATCCCGGTTGCAGGCTATGATAGCATGCTCCTTAACTTAAGTGGAGCTCATGCACCATTTTTCACACGAAACATTGTTTTGTTGAAAGACAACTATGGAAATATAGGAGCCGGAGAAGTGCCGGGGGGAGAAAAGATTCAAAAAACGCTAGAAGAAGCGAAACCTCTTGTTGTGGGAAGAGCGGTCAGCGATTACAAAAACATTTTGCGTCGGATATCCGAAACTTTTGGCGATCGAGATAAAACCGGCAGGGGAAACCAAACCTTTGACCTACGGACAACCGTACATGCCATAACAGCCATCGAAGCCGCACTGCTTGATTTGTTAGGGAAGTTTTTGGAAGTCCCAGTTGCAGCTTTGCTGGGTGAAGGGCAACAGCGGCAGTCGGTGAAAGTTCTCGGTTACTTGTTCTATATTGGAGACCGCAAGAAAACGGATTTGCCATATCGGGAACCGCAAGACCGGGATGGATGGTTCCGCTTGCGGGATGAAGAAGCATTGACAGCAGAAGCGATTGTTCAGCTCGCAGAAGCCGCCTATGAACAGTACGGATTCTCGGATTTTAAATTAAAGGGCGGCGTGATGCCGGGAGAGGAAGAAATAGAAGCTGTTGCGGCGCTAGCCAAACGGTTTCCTAAAGCGCGAATCACCTTGGATCCAAACGGGGCATGGCTATTGGAAGAAGCTATTCGTTTATGCCGGAATATGCATCATATCTTGGCTTACGCAGAAGATCCGTGCGGTGCTGAAAACGGCTATTCTGGGCGTGAAATATTGGCGGAATTCCGCAAAGCGACCGGCTTGCCGACAGCAACAAATATGATCGCTACGGACTGGAGGCAAATGGGGCACGCCATTCAGCTTCATGCCGTAGATATTCCGTTGGCTGATCCGCATTTTTGGACGATGCAAGGTTCCGTCCGTGTGGCGCAAATGTGTCATGAATGGGGATTGACATGGGGATCGCATTCCAACAACCATTTTGATATTTCGTTAGCCATGTTTACCCATGTTGCTGCTGCGGCGCCGGGAGAGATTACGGCGATTGACACGCATTGGATTTGGCAAGATGGGCAGCGATTAACGAAAGAGCCGTTTCAAATTGTGAATGGCCTGATTGATGTTCCCGATCGACCAGGTTTAGGGATTGAGATTGATATGGAGCGAATTGAAGAAGCGCATCAGCTGTATCAAAAATGGGGAAGAGGAGCTCGCGACGACGCCATGGCTATGCAGTACTTAATTCCTGGATGGACCTTTCATCCGAAAAAGCCTTGTCTCGTCCGCTAGCGATCATTTTTCCTAAAGGTCATGGATGATCCACGGCCTTTAGGAATCCATTTTTTATGGAGGGATGTTCGATGGTGAAACAAATGCCTCTTTATATTAAGGTGAATGATCGGGATAATGTTGCTATTGTAGCCAATGCCGGCGGATTGACGAAAGGGACGCGTTTTCCGTGTGGATTGACGCTGATGGAAGATATTCCTCAAGGGCATAAAGTTGCTTTAGCAGATTTTCGTGAAGGCGATCCCATTGTCCGCTACGGGGAAGTGATCGGTTACGCGCAAAAACGCATTCAAAAAGGAGAATGGGTCAAAGAATCGTCCATTCGTCTTCCACATCCGCCAGATTTGCACCAGTTGCCCATCGCGACGAAAACGCCTGTCGCTTTACCACCGTTAGAAGGGTACACCTTTCAAGGTTATCGGAATGCTGATGGCAGTTTTGGCACGCGCAATCTTTTAGGTATTACGACAAGTGTTCAATGTGTTGCAGGGGTGTTGGATATTGCAGTGCAGCGAATCAAGAAGGAGTTGCTTCCCAAATATCCAAATGTGGACGATGTCGTGGCATTGGAGCATCATTACGGTTGCGGCGTAGCCATCCATGCGCCGGAAGCCGTGATCCCGATTCGCACATTGCAAAACCTTTCGACCCATCCTAACTTTGGCGGCGAAGTGCTCGTCGTCGGGCTTGGATGTGAGAAATTATCGCCGCAGTCGCTCAATGCCAAAGGAGAAGAGGACAGTCTTGTCGTTTTGCAGGATTATCAAGGATTTGCGGATATGATTGAGACTATTATGAGAAAAGCAGAGGAGCGGCTAAAACGGTTAAATGAACGTCAACGTCAGGAATGTCCTCTTTCTGGGTTAGTGGTTGGACTGCAATGCGGCGGCAGTGATGCTTTTTCCGGTGTGACGGCGAATCCTGCGGTCGGCTACGCGGCCGATTTGCTTGTTCGCGCCGGAGCGACTGTACTGTTTTCCGAGGTGACAGAAGTCAGAGACGCGGTTCATTTGCTGACACCAAGAGTTGTCGATGAACAAGTAGGACATGCGCTCATTCGAGAAATGGAATGGTACGACCGATACTTGCAACGGGGAGAAGCTGACCGAAGCGCCAACCCGTCGCCTGGAAATAAAAAAGGCGGACTTTCCAATATTGTGGAAAAAGCATTAGGATCGATTGCGAAATCGGGAAGCAGCGCTATTGTTGATGTGTTGCCCCCTGGCGAAAGGGTGAAGAAACAAGGTCTTGTGTTTGCGGCCACTCCGGCCAGCGATTTTGTATGCGGAACGCTACAGTTGGCAGCTGGAATGAATGTGCATGTGTTTACAACAGGAAGAGGAACGCCTTATGGTTTAGCCATGGCTCCAGTCGTTAAAGTGGCGACGCGGACGGAATTGGCGACGCAATGGCATGATTTAATTGATATTGATGCCGGAAGAATTGCCACGGGAACAGCAACGATAGAAGAGATTGGATGGGAAATTTTCCGTTTTATCATTGATACCGCGAGCGGAAAGCGCACAAAGGCAGAACAGCACGGCATACACAATGATTTATGTTTATTTAATCCAGCCCCGCTGACGTAATATAGATTGATATTATATTAAATTTGTCTTACAATAAAATTGTAATATAAATATGTTTTGTGGAGAGGGGAAGGAATCAGTGGCAAGAAACGCGAATAAACACATACCAAATGGAATTTTAGGATTTCCGGTTACACCGATGCGCGAAAATGGAGAGATAGATTTCCAAGCTTTGGAGCGGAATATCCAATTTTTACTTAAAGAGGGGTTAAACGCCGTTTTCATTGCTTGTGGATCTGGAGAATTTCAATCGCTTAGCGAAAAAGAGTACGAGGCAATGGTGGAAGCAGCCGTGTCGATCGTTGGTGGGAAGGTTCCTGTGTATACGGGGGTTGGAGGAAATATTATCTATGCACTTCGATTGGCGGAGATTTCCGAAAGGAAAGGAGCAGACGGATATTTGATTTTGCCGCCTTATTTAATTGAACCCCATCAGGAAGGGCTATACGAATATATTTCTGCGATTGTCAAAAGCACATCGCTCAACGCCATTGTCTATCAGCGGGCCAATAGTGTATTAACAGTCGAGACGCTCCAAAAATTGCTTCACTATCCGCAAATTGTCGGCTTGAAAGACGGCACGGGAAATATGGAATTGAACATTGAAATCACTCAAACGATCGGCTCACGGCTGCATTATTTGAACGGCATGCCAATGGCAGAGGTGACGATGCCCGCTTATATTCAGCTAGGATTTACCAGCTATTCATCAGCGATTTCCAATTACATTCCTCATATTTCTAGGTTGTTTTATCAGGCGCTGCTTGACGGTGACAAGGCGTTGTTAGGAGAGCTTTATGAGCATGTTATCCTTCCGATCCATCGCATTCGGAAGCAACGAAAAGGATACGAAGTCGCTCTTGTCAAAGCGGGGATGGAAATTGTCGGCCTGCCGGTCGGGCCATATGTCCGTCCGCCTATCGTCCGCGTGGAAAAGGAACATTACCGGCAATTAGAAGCGATCATTCAAACCGCGTTTGAACGATTCCCAAAAAAAGTAGGGCAACGTTCATGACGGTGATGTGGAGAGTGTTCTAAATGTGGATTATTACCTTGTACGCACCGGATGGCAGTTTCAAAATGTTTGAGTTTGATTGTGAACAGGAAGCGAGGCAATATTTCCGAAACATGACAGGAACGAAAATTCTTTCTCAAATCATATACGGTAGCAATCTTATTTATGGAAAGGAGAAGGTGCAATGACGGTACGCACAAAGCAACAAACATACTTGAACTACATCAACGGACAATGGGTCCCTTCTGCATCCGGGAAAACAGAAGCGAGCCTCAACCCAGCCGACATCGATGACATCGTCGGCTATGTCCAAGAGTCTAGTGCGGAAGATGTAAACGCCGCGGTGGAGGCGGCGCGGCGGGCGCAGGCGGCATGGCGGAAGTTATCCGGCCCGAAACGCGGAGAGTATTTGTTCCGCGCGGCTGACGTTCTTGAGAAACGGCTTGACGAGATCGCGGAAACGATGACAAGGGAAATGGGAAAAACGCTCCCGGAAGCGAAAGGGGAGGTGCAGCGGGGAGTCAATATTTTGCGCTACTACGCTGGAGAGGGGATGCGATCGATCGGTGAGGTCATTCCATCCACGGACAGCGAAGCGTTGATGTTTACGACGCGCGTGCCTCTTGGCGTGGTCGGGGTCATCACGCCGTGGAACTTTCCAGTCGCGATTCCGATTTGGAAAATCGCACCCGCCATCGTCTATGGAAACACGGTGGTGTTTAAGCCGGCGCAGGAAACGGCGGTCACGGCAGCGAAAATCGTGGAATGCTTTGACGAGGCGGGGCTGCCGGCCGGTGTGGTGAATTTGGTGACAGGCAAAGGATCGGTCATCGGCAATGCGATCGCCGAACACCCTCACATTCACGGCATCACCTTCACCGGCTCCAATGAAGTCGGCAAAACGATCGCCCAAAAAGCGGTGGCCCGAGGGGCGAAATACCAGCTGGAAATGGGCGGAAAGAATCCGGTGATCGTGCTCGAGGACGCTGATCTTGATCGCGCCGTCGAAGCAACGATCAGCGGCGGGCTGCGCTCCACGGGACAAAAATGCACGGCGACAAGCCGCGTGTTCGTCCAGCGCACCGTCTATGATCAATTTAAGGAAAAATTGTTGGCAAAAGTGAAGCAGCTGAACATCGGCAATGGACTCGAGGACGGCGTTTGGATGGGGCCGTGCGCCAGCCAAAAGCAGCTCGAGACGGTCCTTTCTTATATCCAAAAAGGAATCGAAGAAGGGGCGACGCTCGTTTACGGAGGCCAACGTTTGACGGATGGGGAACGGGCAAAAGGGTTTTATGTGCAGCCGACCATCTTTGAAAACGTGTCGCCCGACATGACGATCGCTCGCGAGGAAATTTTCGGGCCGGTGTTGGCGTTAATCAAAGTGGATTCGCTGGAAGAAGCGCTTTCTCTCGCCAATGACACACCGTTTGGCCTTAGCGCCTCGATTTTCACGCAAAATATCGGCAAGATGCTCGCGTTCATCCAAGACATCGAGGTCGGACTCGTCCGGATTAATGAAGAAAGCGCCGGCGTCGAACTGCAAGCGCCGTTTGGCGGGATGAAGCAGTCCAGCTCCCACTCGCGGGAACAAGGGCGGGCAGCCATCGAGTTTTTCACGGCGATTAAAACGGTGTTGGTCAAAGGATAAGAAATGGAGCAAAGTGCGCTGCCGTTTAGGCAGGGCGCTTTTTTTTTAGCGTCAAGCCATTGGTGAAGGCGATTGTCGGCGAGCAAACGGTTTGCTTACAATAGAAGAAAGAGCATGTGCAGGGAGGGAGAACGGCATGAGCCAACCAGGCGAACAACGCCGGTATACGCTCGGCGAGTTTTTTTCTTTGGCTGGAGATGAGCGGATGGAGCTGTACGAAGGAACGATTGTGTTGATGTCCCCAGCTCCTTATGAGCATGAAGGGGTGGTCGCCAATTTGATTGCCGAGTTTCGCATGGCGTTAAAAGGAAGTCCTTGTCTTGTGTTCGGCAGCAACCTCCAAGTCGTCCTTTTGTTTGAAGATGAACAAAAAGGAACGAAAAATGTAACGGTGCTGCCCGACCTATCTATTATTGGTGATCGAACGAAACTGCGCCAAGGTCGGTGTTACGGCGCCCCCGACCTAGTGGTGGAAGTGTTGTCGCCAAGCACCGCCCGCAACGACCGGCTGCTGAAGCGCCATTATTATGAGAAGGCGGGAGTCCGTGAGTATTGGATTGTCGATTATCAGCACCAGGTGATGGAAAAATACGTTTGGCAATCGGGAGCGTTTCAGCTAGAAGACGTGTACGATGCAGCCAACGGGGCGGCTGCATCGACCACGTTTCCCGAGGTGCGCTTTTCCGTGAAGGAGATTTTTGCGTTTTTGACGTCGTGAAGAGCGGTGAAGCTGCATACAAAATAACAACAAACACGTTTCGCTCCAGAAGTCTGCTGTTGCTTGGCTGATAGAAACGCTTAGAAATCAAAGACAAAGGGGAGAAATAGCTTTTTTCTTTGTGGAAGGGGGAATGAAAGTGGTGAGTCGTTTCGACAAGCTCGTCAAAGATGCTGATGGACAAGCGCAATGGCTGTTCGCCATTCTTCAGTCCGTCCATGACGGCGTACTAGTGATCGATGACTGTGAGGTTGTGCGCCTTGTCAATCCGGAGTATACACGCATAACAGGTGTGAAGGAAAACGAGATTATAGGTAAACGGCTGCGCGATGTGCGGCCTAACGCCCTTCTCCCAGAAACGTTGAAGGACGGGAAAGTGAGAACCGGGGTGTACCGCAAGGAAGGTTCCAATGAGTATGTCGTTGATATGGCACCGATTGTTGTCCATGGCCAAGTGATTGGAGCGGTATCAGTTTGCAAAGGGCTGACGGAAGTGCACAAATTGACGCAGGAGCTGAAGCGAAACAAAGAAAGATTGAATGAATTGAAAAGGACCGTCTATTCGATTTATCGGGCTACTTATACGTTTGCGCATATCATCGGCCATAATGACAAGATCAAGGAAATGATCCGTATCGCGAAACGGGCGGCAGAGTCGGACTTGCCAGTGTTAATTATGGGGG
>k87-27742_pt1 | contig 11419 bp, 9 predicted proteins | sample MGYA00084031_6733416 | MGnify analysis MGYA00084031
GATCTACCAACCGGGTCAGTTTTATACGGCAGGCCTGCGCAACCACCCGGTCCCTTCAGCCGAGTCGCTGCGGGCCGCCCGGGCGGCGCTCGCGGGCGAAGATCCCACGGGCGGAGCGCTCTTCTTTTACAATCCCGACGTCGCCCGCACGACGGCTTGGTGGGCCAGCCGCCCCAACCGCATCCGCATCGGCAACCACGTCTTCACACATTAACCCTGCCGGCGGCGGCTCCTTTCGCGCCTCGCGGAAAATTTCACGGTTTCCTTCGCCGGTCACGTCCGAAAAAGGACCGACTCTTGGTGAAAGAGCCACAGCGTGAAGCGGAGCGCCACCGCAGCGGCCGCCAGCGATGAGACGGCCATGAGGGCGACGTGTCCGAAATCGACGGCGCCCAGCAGCGCCTCTTTGAAGACGAGGAGGCTGTTTACGACCGGGATCGCGTACATCCACGGCGCCACGGCGTGCGGATCGGAAAACTGCGTCAGCAGGCCAGGGATGACGACGACGATGGTCAGCGGCGACAGGTAACTTTGCGCCTCCCGGAAGGAGCGGGCGAAGGCGCTCAGCGCCAGCTCCACCGCCGCGAAGAAGGCGGCCAAAAGCAGCGCCGTGGCCAGCGCCACCAGGGCGCCCTCCCCCGTGAGGAACAGGCGCAGGCCGCCCGCTCCTCCTGCGAGGGCCTCCGGTTTGATGAGGTAGGCGAGGTACATCCCCACGAGGGCAATGGCAGCCGCGACCACGGAAGTGAGGACGACCACGAGGTACTTCCCGGCGACGAACGACGCCCGGCTGGGCGCCGTCGCGAGGAGGGGCTCCAAGGTGCCCCGCTCTTTCTCGCCCGCTACGCCGTCGATGGCGGCGTACATCCCGCCCAAGGCGGCCCAAACCGCAAGGATGATCGGCAGGAGCGACGCCAGGAAGTAGGCTCCCGCCCGCTCCGGCGGCGCGGCGTCCCGCACCTCCGTTTGCACGGGGACTAAAAGGGCCGGATCGATCCCCCGCTGGGCGAGGCGGGCGGCGACCTGAGTCTGGGCATATGCGGCCACCAGGCGCTCAAGGCGCGCCCGGCCCACTTCCGATGCCGGCCGCGAGCCGTCGTATACCAGGCGGAGCGTGCCCGACTCGCCGCGCGCCACGCGCGCGTCGAAATCAGGCCCGATGTGAAGGACCACCGTCACGGCCCCGTCGCGAAGCGCCTCTTCGGGCTCGGGCAGTTCCAGGAGGGCGACTTCGCCGGAGTCGGCCAGGTAGGCTGTGAGGTCTGGCGCGTGGTGCGCGCCCACCACGGCAACGTGGAGGCGAGCCTGCGCCAGGCGCCGCTGCTCGCTTTCCAGCGCGGTGGGCATCATCACCAGCATCAGGGGGACCAGTAGGAGCGGGATGACGACCATCGCCAGCCAAGTGCGCCGGTCTCGCAGCGTGTTGGTGAGGTCTGTGGAAAAGACGATCCAGGCGTGGCGCAGGTTCACGACTCTTCCCCCAGCAGCCGGACAAAGGCGTCTTCAAAGCGGTCGGTGCCGCACGCTCCCATCAGCTGGGCGACGGTCCCTTCGGCGACGATCCTGCCCCGGTGCATCACGGCCACCCGGTCGCAGAGGCGCTCGACCTCCGCCATATTGTGGCTGGAGAAGACGACGGTCTTTCCCTGGCGGCGCGCCTGTTCGATGAATGCGTACACCTGGCGGGCCGCGGTGATGTCGAGCCCCGCCGTGGGTTCGTCCATCAACAGGATGGGCGGATCGTGCACCAAGGCGCGGGCGATGACCACCTTTTGGCGCATCCCCTTGGAGAGCTTCCCGGTGCGGCGGTCGGCGTACTCGGTCATCGCCAGCGCGGCGAGCACCGCCTCGACCCGCTCCTCTAAGCGGGAGCCCTCCAGGCCGTGCAGCCGGCCAAAATACCGAATGTTCTCCCGGGCGCTGAGGCGCTCGTACAGCCCGCCTTCAAACACAAGCCCCAGCAAGCGCCGGACGCCGGCCGCCTCCTCGACCAGATCGAAGCCGCCGATGCGGGCGCTGCCACGCGTCGGCCGAAGAAGCGTCGCGAGCATCCGCAGCGTCGTCGTCTTGCCCGCGCCGTTCTCGCCCAAAAGGCCGAACACTTCGCCTGCCGCGACCTTGAAGGAGACCTCGGCCACCGCCACGGTCGCGGAAAACTCTTTGGCCAGCCCACACACTTCGATCAATGCTTCACCACCGCCTGCGCCGGAGGAAGCGCGCCCTTCGACGAGGAAATAACATCGCATTATGAACTACCGGAGTGTTGTCGAAGCCGTGAAGCGGGCGGCGCAGCGCGGCTGGCACCTTCTGCCCTTGGGGTTCGCCGACGGGTATCCCCTCTATGCGCTGCAGCGCTCGCCTCAAAGCGCCGCCAAGGGGCGCGTTCCGTCCCTTCTGATTGCCGCCGGAATCCACGGAGAGGAGCCGGCCGCCGTCGTCGGGCTCTTGCGCTGGCTGGACCAGCGCGCCGACGCGTGGACGGAACAGATTGAGTTTACGATTGCCCCGTGCCTCAACCCCTGGGGTTTTGTGCGCGGCCTGCGCCACGGCTCTCACGGCAAGGACCTCAATCGCGAGTTCGACAAGCCCGGCCACCCCGCCGTCATCGCTTTCCGCGAGCTGGTGCAGGGCCGGCGCTACGACCTTTTTCTCGATCTTCACGAGGACTGCGACTTTGACACGATGTACCTTTACGAACTCGCGTCGTCGCGCCCTCCCGCGGGCGTGCCGACGCTGGGACGGCGCATCCTGGCCCAAGCGGCTCCTGACGTGCGCCTCTCCCACGGCGACGCCGTCGGCCCCTTCGTCACCGACGAGGGGATGATCGCCGGAGAGCTGACGCCGGACCAAGCGCGCTCCATGACCGGCGCCCCCATCGCGCTCTACGTGTACGGATACCACTCGGAGCACGTCGTCACCGTGGAGACGCCCGGGCTCCTTTCCCTCGACGTCAGGGCTGAACTGCACGTGCGCGCGCTCGAAGAGGGCTGCCGCTACCTCACGGAGCGACCGTAGCCGCCCTTTTCCGTTCGCCCGGTAGATCAAAACCAGATTACCGCCACCCAGCGAGCGTGTCAACGCGGTGCGTCGCTCAGCGCGTCCTGGCATCGCCGTCAGACCGAGCAATTTTGCAGCGACGTCACTTTGTAACGCCGTAACCTCGTTATTTGAGTTACGCGGCGCGTCGTAGTACATTAGTGCCATGAGGCGTCAGCGCGACCTGGAACCTTTGCCCAACCTCGGCGACCTCGAAGCCGACATCATGAACGTCCTGTGGGACCTTGGCAGCGGGACCGTGCAAGATGTGCTCGAGGCGCTCACTCCCCGGCGGGCTCTCGCCTACACCACGGTGATGACGGTAATGACCCGCCTCACCCAAAAGGGGTACCTCAGCCGGCGGAGAGAAGGGCGCTCCTTCGTGTACACTCCAGCCACTTCGCGCGAGCAGGTGGCCGAGAGCGCGCTGGGCGCTGTGGTGCAGCGGCTCTACCAGGGAGCGACAGGCAAGGCGATCGCGCACCTCCTGGAGCTCGAAGCCGGCGTCGACGACGAAGAGCTGGCGCGGCTTGAGGCCCTGATCCGGGCGAAGCGGAAAGGGACGAAGCCGTGATCACGCTCCTCCGCTTCTTAGTAGGAAATTTGGCGCCCAGCCTCCTTGCCGGTGGACTAGCCTGGTGGCTGGTCCGTCTCCTCTGCCGGGTGACGGGCCTGCGCGACGCCCGGTTTCGTCTGGCTCTGTACGGCCTTCCCTTGCTCAAGTCCACGCTGGTGCTGCTGGGGATCGGCGTTGTCTTGCCGTGGCCGCCGCTGCTAGCCCGGTGGCGTGCGCTCGCCGTTCCCTGGGACGTTGCGCTGCCGTCTGCTCTCATCTGGGCCGGACTCACGTTGATCATCCAGGACGCCGTCCGGCGCCGCAAGTACCGCGAGATACTGGCCGATGCCGTACCGGCCGCCGCAAGCCTGCAGCAAACGCTGGACGAAGTGATCCGCGCGTGCCGGCAAACCCGGGGATGGGCCCAGCGCCTCCGGGCGCCGTTTGTTGCGCACCCCGGGCGGCTTCCCGCGGCTCTTCCTCTCTTCCTCTCGCTCCGGGCGCCCGCGCCCGTGGTGCTCACCACGCCCGGCGAAGAGGCCGTGCTCCTTCCCGCCTCCCTCCCGGAGCAGCTCGCTCAAAAAGAGCTCGCGGGCGTGCTCGCCCACGAGGTGGCCCACCTCATGGTCGATCGGCCCGGCCCGCTGTCGCCGACGTGGTGGTCCCTTCTGACACCCCTCAGCCCCGTCGCCCTGCTGCTCGACCGGGAGCTGCAGCGGGAGGTGGAAATCGCCTGTGACGCCGTGGCGGCGGAGCTCATCAAGGATCCGGCCACCTACGCCCAGGCCTTGATCAAAAGTTACCGCTTCGCCGCCAACGCCCATCGCACCGGTCAAACAGCCTGGTCCGCGATCGCCGGTCTCACCGGGGTGCGTCCCCTGCTCACCGAGCGAGTCGAAGAGCTCTTGCGCGAGCGCTCCGCGATCGACGCGCCCTGGTTCCAAGCCGCGGCCGGCTACCTCGCGTGGATGGCAACGTGGGCTCTTTTATTTTGAACGGCCAAGCCTCCACCGCGAAGGCTTGGCCGCTCCTCTTGACCTATTACTACACACGTAGTAATATTGGGGCGAAAGCGTCCGTGAAAGGTGGCACTGCCAATGAAGAGTGCGTCTTCATCGGAGCACAGCGGCTTCGCCGATCTCCTCGCTCCCTTTCGAGGCAAGTCGGCCAGCTTTTGGGGCTTCATCATGATGGCGATCGGCGGTCTGTGGCTCCTCCTCAAAATGCTCCCCTTCATCTTGGGCTTTGCGATCCCCGCCCTGTTAATCTACGCCGGGTACCTCCTGGTCTCCCGGGAGCGGCGCGGCGGTGACGCACGGTAACGCGAGGAGCGTCGCGTGCGGCGCCCCATTCGGATGCAAAGCGCGGCTGGCACATCGCGAGGCGGCCACCCTATGAGCGAGGTGGCCGCTCCGGTTGCGTGGTCTCGCGTTTAGAACCGGGTCGTCAGCGAACGGGCTTTCTCCAGGGCGCCGCTTTCGTACGCCGCCAGCATGATCTCGGTCACGTGAATCTGCTGCTTCAGCGGCAGCGTCGACGTGTCGCCCGTCTCGATCCGGTGGAAGAAGTGTTCGAGCAAAGAGCCCGAGCGGGTCCGGGAGGGCGGCGTCACCCGCACCGAAGGGTAACCGTCGAACGAAGCCGCTTCGTGAGGATGGGGCACCTTGCTGTAATCGCCGTCGTCCCGGTGCACGTAGATGGCCCCGTCGGGAACGCCGAAGTGGATCATGCCTTCCCGGCCGAAGACCGTGATGCGCGAGCGAGTGTGGTGGTGGGAGAGGTAGCCGTTCCAAGTGGAGTTGATGAATACCGCCACATTCGACTCGAGCCAGAGGTTGAGCATGCAGTGATCCTCGACGTCGGGGCGGACGATGCTCCCGTCATCCATCCGGCGTTCGGGATAGCGCGTGGCGCACATGGCTTGCACTTTGGTCGCGGGCCCGAAGACGTTCACCACCCCGCCGATGGCGTAGATGCCCAGATCGAGCAGGACGCCGCCTCCGGCGATCTCCTTCCGGTAAAACCAGTCCGCGTGGGTGGGGCCGCGGTGACCTTTGTGGCACTCGATGCTGGTCACCTCGCCGACGGCGCCGCTTTCTACCAACTCCCGCAACACCTCGTAGTCGGGACCCCAAACGTGAGGCAGCGGCATAAAGACGACAGGGTTCTTCTCGACGGCCGCCAGGATCTGCTGGGCCTCGTCCAGCGTTCTCACCATCGGCTTCTCCACGAGGACGTGCTTGCCCGCTTCGACCGCTTTGATGGCGTATCCGGCGTGCGCGTCCGGCGGCGTCAAGATGAGGACGGCGTCCACATCGCCCTCGCTCAGCATCGCGTCGACGTCCGTGTACGCCCGCTCGATGCCGAACCGCCTGGCGCAAGCCTCCACGCGCTCGCGGTTTCTGGCGGCCACGGCCACTAAACGGGCCCGATCCGCCAATTTGGCCATGTTGGGGAAATGGCTGCGCTGGGCGATGTCGCCGCAACCGATCGCTCCGACTCGAATCACCGGCCGATCTCCTCCTTGCCTGGTTAACGGTACCACTGGGCCTGGAGTTCAAAGAAACCCGCGTACTCTCCTCCCTGAGCGATGAGCGCTTCGTGGGTACCCATCTCTACGATCCGGCCCCCTTTGAGGACGACGATGCGGTCCGCGAGGCGGGCCGAACCGAGCCGGTGAGAGATGAGGATGGCGGTTCGCCCCGCCGTGATCTCGGCGAACTGGCGGTACACCTCCGCCTCCGCCTTGGGGTCAAGCGCGGCCGTCGGCTCGTCCAGGACCACGACGGGCGCCCTCCGCACAATGGCCCGGGCAATGGCCAGCTTCTGCCACTCGCCCCCCGACAGGTCAAGCCCGCCCAAAGGACGGCCCAGGAGCGTGTTGTAACCTTCCGGCAGGGTTTCGATAAAGGCCGCCGCCCCGCTCAGCTGCGCCGCCCACCGGATGTCGGCCTCCGTGGCGTCGGCGAGCCTGCCGAAGCGGATGTTCTCCGCCACCGGGAACTGGTACCGGACGAACTCTTGGAAGACGGCGGCGAACATCCGGCGCACTTCGTCGGTGGGGATTTCCTGAAGGTCCCGGCCGTTCAGCAGGACGCGCCCTTCGGTGGGCCGGTAAAGGCCCATCAAAATGCGCACCAAAGTGGACTTGCCGGCGCCGTTCTCGCCGATGAGGGCGATGCGCTCTCCCGGCTCGATCACCAGGTTCACGTTCTGCAGCACCAGTTTGTCGCTGCCGGGATACCTGAAGGAGACGTTCTCCAGCTCAATGCGGACGGCCTCGGGCGGGTCGCCTCCTGTCGAGATGGACAAGGAGGGACGGGACGCGTGCTTACGGGAGGCGGCAGTGCCGCTCGCGCTGGCCGGAGCCCCGGCGGTCGCGGGGCCTGCCCCCGGCCCTGCCCGGTGCGGTGCAGCCAGCTCGCGGCGGTCCGCCGCGTCCGCCTCCACCGGGGCGTCGATTGCGAGGAACTCGTACAGATCCGCCAGGTAAAGGCTTTGCTCGTGCAGGCTGCTCAGGTGGCGCATCACTTGCTCGATGCGGGCGCCGAACTGCTGGAGCGCCTGCATCATCATGGCGAAGGTCCCAACGCTCACCTTGGCGCCGGCGATCAACACGGCGATGATCACCAGGCACCCCGCGTAGGCGGCCAGGCCGACGACGTCGGTGAGGGCGCCGAGCCACGCCTGCTTCAACTCCAGCTGCCGCCGCTCGATCGCGAGCGCCCGGGCCAGGTTCAGCCAACGCTCTAACAGGTGGCGCGTCAGGGTGAACAGGCGCACCTCTTTCGCTTCGTCCCGCCGCGTCAGCAAGTTGCCGAAGTAGTTGGCCAGGCGGCTTTCCGGCGTGCGCACCCGGTACACCCAGTACGTCTTGCGCCGCATGGTGAGCATCACCCAAAAGCCGGGGGCGACGCCCACCGCCATGATGGGCGCCAGCGCCCAGTGGGCCTGCCACAGGACGGCAAGGACGGCCGCCATCCCGGTCAAGGCGGCTAAGACATCGACCAGCCCGCGCAACAGCTGGGTCAGGCGCGCGCCCATATCCTGGTTCGCCCGCTGCAAGGCGTCGTAAAACGAGGGGTGCTCAAAGTGGACCAGTTCGACCGAGTGCGCCTTCTCCACCACGTCCCGCTGCATCTGCATGCCGACCCGCTCTTGCACGTCCGCTTCGGCCAAATTGCCGAGAAGCTCCAACGCGGTCGCTGCCGCCATCGCCGCGGCCAGCCACACGATCCACGGGAAGACCGTCAAAAATGCGCTGCCCCCGCCGGCAGAGCCTGCCGCACCTTCTCCTGCGCCCTCCGCCGCTGACGCAAAGCCCAGCGCAGCCGCCAGCGCGTCGACCAGCTCGCGAGCGATCAACAGCTCCAGCGCCGTGACCAAGCCGCCGCTCACCGCGGCGACGGCGAGCACCAGGCTGGACCAAGGGGCGCAGCGCATCGCCGCCAGCACCAACCGGGGAAAGAGGCGCACCGCGCCGAGCCTCGGCCTGCCCGCTTCGCTGCCGCCGGCCCGCTCGCGCAGGTCGGCGAGCACGCGCTCGAGGTGCGGGTCGCGGCTGCCTCGTCCCCGTCCCCTGCCTTCTCCACCCCATCCCCCTCGAAGGCTCACCGTACCTCCTGCTCCTTCACTTCCATCATCCTCTGCTCACCCCAGCGCGGCCGTCGACGCCCTCATCGGGCCGCCACCGGGGCGCACCAAGGCCGCGGTCGCGCTCCGCCTCGGCCGGCGTCTCGTCCCGGTACCAGCGGGCCTGCATCTCAAACATCTGCGCATACTCGCCGCCGCGCTGGACGAGCTCAGCATGGCTGCCGTTTTCGATCAAGCGGCCGCCCGACAGGACTAAGATGCGGTCAGCGATCCGGGCGGAGGCCATCCGGTGCGAGACGAAGATCGCCGTCCGCTTGCCGGCCAGCGCCCGAAACTGCTCAAAAATCTCCAGTTCGGCCCGGGCGTCGAGGGCTGCCGTCGGCTCGTCGAGGACCAGCAGCGAGGCATCGCGAAAGTAGGCCCGGGCGATGGCGATCTTTTGCCACTGCCCCCCGGAAAGGTCTTGCCCGCCCTCGAAGGTGCGCCCCAAAGTCGTGTCCATTCCCGCCCGCAGCGAAGCGATGATGCTCTCCGCGCCCGCCGAGCGCGCCGCCTGCCGGATCTCGTCGTCGGCCGCAAGCCGCTCGGCCTGGCCGTAGCCGATGTTCTCGCGCGCGGTCAGCTGGTAGCGGAGGTAATCCTGAAAGACGGCGGCCACCCGCCGCCTGAACTGCTCGGGATCGATCTCCCGCAAGTCTTGCCCGTCGAGGCGAATCGACCCGCGAGTCGGCGTGTACAGACCGAGCAGCAGCTTGATCAAGGTTGTCTTTCCGGCCCCGTTGGTGCCGACCAGCGCCACTTTCTCCCCGGGATAAATGGTGAACGTCAGATCGTGCAGGACCTCCGGCCCGCCGGGATAGGCGAAGGAGACGTTGATAAAGTCGATCCTTCCGATTCCTTCCCCGGGCACCTGGCCGCGCGCGCCCTCTTCCCGCTCCAGTTCGACGAAGTCGCGCAAATCGCTGAGGTACAGGGATTCCTCGTAGACGTTGCCGATCTGGCGCAGCACTTGGACCAGCTGTCCCTGGAACCGGGTTGCCGCCTGCATCAGCGCGACGAACCCACCCAAAGAGAGCGCTCCTTGAAGGGTCCGCCCCAAAAGGAGGAGGAGCGCCCCGGTGAAGCCGCCGATGGCCGCGGCGCGCGCCAGGCCGATCCGCACCTGCTGCCGGCGCAGCAGCCGCAGCCGCTCCTCGCGCAGCCGGGAGGCCGCGCGGTACCAGACGTCGATCAAATGGGAGCCCAGTTGGTAGAGGCGGAGCTCCTTTGCGCTGTCGCGGTCCGTGAGCAGCTCCACAAGGTAGTTCACGCGCCGCTGCTCCGGCGTCTGCCGGCGGCGCAGGTTGTAACGCTCCGCGCCGCGCCGCAGCTGCGAGATAAGGTTGGGAAAGGCGCCCGCGATGAGGACCAAAGGAAGAAGCGGGTGGGCGGTCAACAGGAGGACGAGGTAACTGGCGATGTTGACTCCCACTTCCGCGATGTGAAGCGTGTTTTCAAAGATGACAAAGGAACGCCACGTCGCCGCTTGCCGGGCCCGCTGGAGGCGGTCGTGGAAGGCCGGGTGTTCAAACTCCTCCAGCGGCACGTGCCCCGCTTTTTCGATCACCAACTGCTGCAGGCGCCAGCTGGCGCTCTCCCGCAGATACGCGCGGGTCATCTGCCGGCCCGCCGCCAGCAGCGCCTGGCCGGCCCGCACCGCCGCCAGCACCCCGATCCACACCACCAGGGGCCGGACGTCTCCCCCTTCGGCGGCGACTTGTGCCACCACGTCGAGAAGCCTTTGGACGACGAGAAGCTGGGCGGCGGGCACCAAGCCCTGGACCACCATCAACACGACGTTCACGGCCACGGCAAAAGGCCGTTCCCGCCATAAAAGAGCAAGGAACCACAAGATCATCGAAACGCCGTGACCCTGAGGTCGCTCGCCGTTTCCCGCAGCCGGCAACCGTCCGTCTTGAATCAAAGCGCCCCAGACCCTCCCGCATCGCCCGCCTCTTGCGGGTTAATGAGGTTCTTCCCTATCCGCCCTGCTTATCCTGTCTCGGGCCGCGGTCCAGGTCGGGGCGCTCGCTGCGCCGGCTGCTTTAGCGCGCCTTTTCCATCTGGCTCCACACGTGTTGCGCGCGGGCGACCGCCTCCGGCGTCGGCTCGATCCACCCTTCAATGCTGCTGGGCGGCTGCCCCGGACGCCGGTCTTCGGGAAAGGGAGACCAGTCGTCGTTTTCGTACCGGGCGCGCACTTCTTCGCTGCGGAAGTCGGGGATCTGCTGCGGCGCGCCGTCCGCCAAGGCCGACCTCCATCCCAGGATGCCGACGGCGGACATCGCGACGCCGCGGTAGACGTCCAGGAAGGGCTGCTTCCCCCGCCGGATCGCCTCGGCGAAGTGGTAGTTGGTCCAAAAATCGCCGCCTCCGTGCCCGGTCTTCGCCGCCTTCTCCCCGTGCTCGGGGAAGTCGGCCTGGTAGATCCGTTCCACAGGCTCACCGGAGCGGCGGTGCCACGGCTCGTGGACGACGCGCACTTTGCCGGGCATTCCCCGCGGCGTCTCCATCATTCCCCGGGTTCCATGCAGGCGGTAATAGACGCTGTGCCCCGCGAGCCCGCCCTGAGCCAAGCGGAAGATCGCTCCGTTATCCATCCGGCATAGGATGATGGACGCCCGGTCACGCCGGCTGAGCCCCCGGTACTCCTCGGGATGCATCGGGATGGCCACTGCGTTCACCCGCACGGGCATCGTCCCCGTGATGACCATCAAGGGGGCTAACGAGTGAGTGCAGTAGTAGGTCGCGGGGGCAAAGTACCGCCAATGGTTGATGTGAGGCGCAAGCCGCATGCTGCTTTCCGGCGTCATCGGGTGGATGTACTCGCCTTCGGCGTAGCGCACCTCGCCGATCTCCCCGGCGGCGTAGAGGCGAGCCAGCTCCTGGCAGGGCGCGCTGTACGGGTAGTTCTCCGCCAGCATGTAGATGCGCCCACTCTTTTCGACGGCGCGAATCAGCGCCACCCCTTCGCCGAGCGTCTTGCAGCTTGTGGTCTCGCTCATCACGTGCAGCCCGCGTTCCAAAGCCATGATCGCCAGCGGCGCATGCTGGTGGAAGTAGTTCGCGAGGATCACCGCGTCGAGATCGTGCTCCAAAAAGTGCTCGTACTTCCGGTACCCGGCCACGCCGAACGAGCGCGCAACCTCATCCAGATTCTTTGCGAACGCGTCGCAGATCGCGACCAACCTCATC
>k87-2001373_pt1 | contig 11414 bp, 5 predicted proteins | sample MGYA00084031_6733416 | MGnify analysis MGYA00084031
CGACGAGACGGTCGACGAGTTCGCCGAGAAGCTGGCCGGCTACGCGAAGGCCTGGGGCGAGCTGGCCGACGAGATCTGGGCGAAGAAGCACTCTGCCCAGCCCGCGGGCGTGAAGGCGGGCGACGATTGACCGACCGAAGCGCGGGACGGGGCGCTGCGCCCCCGGGCGCAGCGCCCCGCGGCGCGCCCGGGGCCCGTGCAGGAGAGGGCCGAGCGGCCGTAGTATAGACAACTGAGCGCACGTTGCCGCGGGCGAGAGGAGAGGGGCGTATGAGGAGAGCGCGTCTTTGGAGCCTGCTCTGCCTCATGGTGCTGCTCCTGGCGGGCCCGGTCCTGCGGCCGGCCGGCGCCGCCCCGCCCGACCGCGAGGCGGTGCTGCAGGAGCTGTTCATGCTCAACCGCCGGCTGGAGGAGGCGCGCAGCGTCCTGGCCGACCTGGAGGCGCGCCTTCGCGAGGTCGCGGCCGAGGAGGAGAAGGCCTTGGCGGACCTGGCCCGGCTGGAAGATGAGCTGGCCGCGCGCAAGGAGCAGTACGGCCGGCGCCTGCGGTACTACCGAGAGCAGGGGAACCGCGGCCCCTGGCTGCTGCTGTTCAGCGCCCGGTCGCTCCCCGACTTCCTCTGGCGGCTCGATGCCCTGAAGCAGATCATGGCCTACGACGCCCGCCTGGCGCGTGAGCTGCGGGACGCGCAGGTGGCGCTGGCGGCCCAGGCGGAGCGGCTCGCGGAGGCGCGGGCCGCGGCCGACCGGCTGCGGGCCGAGCAGCAGGCCCAGGTGGCGGAGCTGGAGGCGGCCGTAGCGGAGAAGGAGGCCATCCTGGCGAGCCTCGGCGAGGAGCGGGCCGACGTGGAGAAAGCCCTGGCCGCGGTGGAGGCCGACTGGCAGCAGAGCGCCCTGCCCGTCCTGGGAGCCCTCGGTCAGGCCCTCCAGGAGCTGGGCATGGCGGGGCTCAAGCCCGACGACATCCGCGTCTCCCTGTTCCCGCCCGGGGCGACGGTCGTCATCACCGAGGAGCGGCTCAACGCGTACCTCGGCGACTACGACGAGCTGGCCGACCTGCGGGTGGATCTGGTGGGGGAAGAGGAGGCGTTCGTGCTCTCCGGCGTGTTCGCCGACGTGCCGGTGGAGATCAGCGGCGGCCTGCGCGTGCTGCCCGACGGCAAGCTGCGGTTCGAGCCGTCTCTCCTGCAGGTGCGCGAGTTCCGGGTGCCCGAGGCGATCATCGCCCAGATCGTGGCCGAGGGGCTCCTGGACATCGACGTGAGCGCATGGGTTTCGCCGCTCACGCTGACCGGCGTGCAGCTCAGCGACGGCCGGCTGACGATCCGGGCCGGCCTGCGCTGAGCCCGGGACGGCGGCACAGCCGTGAGGTGGAAGGTTACGGGGCTGCCAAGAAAACATCGGGCAGGGATCCCGCGTGGGGATCCCTGCCCTTTCGCTACGTCCGCAATCTGCTTTGGAGTCGGCCCTCTTTGAGGCGCGTCGGCAATCTGGTGGGTCCCCTCTAGGTGTGCGCCGGGCACGGCACTCCACCCGGGCTCCACGGGGGCGCCGGCTCGTTTCTTACTGCCGGGCGCCGGCGCCCTTCTTTCCCGAGCGCTAGTCGCCGCCAGACCCCAGGCTGCGCACCTCCTGCACGAAGCGCGCCATCGACTGCGCCAGCCGGTCCAGCCTGTCCGCCCACTCCTGCAGGTACCGCTCCCCGCTCTCGGTCAGGCGGTAGAGGCGGCGGGCGGGGCCGCTTTCGTCTGCCTCCCAGCGGGAGGTCACGTAGCCGCCGGCCTCCAGCTGCTTCAGGGTCCGGTAGAGCGAGGCCCGCTCGATTTCGGCGTCCGTCAGGGCACACTCCTGCACGACGCCGGCCAGGTCGTAGCCGTGGCTCTCGCCCTTGCGCTTCAGGGCATAGAGCACGACGGGCTCGACGAACCGGTACATGTGGCCCATGCCGCACCGGCGGCCGCGTCCCCGGCCATCACGGGGGTGGTGATGGGGATGGTGGTGTCTGTGATCCACGGCTGCGTCACTCGCCCTTCCTTCGCATGGTGGTGGCCGCCGCGGCGCCTTGCGCGGCAGTGGGGGACGCGTGGAATCGCTGTGTGCCCTGGCGCCGGGCTGCGCCGGGCCACCGGCGTCCTCGCTCCGGGGGAGGGTCCGGTACGCCGGGGAACCAGCACGGGCGTTAACCGCGTGCATCTAGATGAACATCTCACCTAAATTATGGCTGTTATGGTGGAGGGCGTCAAGGAGAGCGCTCGTCCCAGTCCCGCGCCGCGCCCGGCCACCGGCGGTTCGACCGTCACACCAGGTAGGTCCGCATCTCCACCGCCGCCTCGGCGGCCGGGAAGACGGCCCGCGCCTCCGCCTCGGCCTCGGCGATCGGCGTCGACGGCAGGAAGTGGGTCAGCAGGAGCCGCTTCACGCCGGCGCGCCGGGCCAGTTCGGCGGCCTCGCCCGCCGTCATGTGCCCCGTGCGGTTCTGCCCGTTGGCGGCGACGAAGGTGGATTCCGCGATCAGCAGGTCGGCCCCGCGGGCGAAGGGGGCCAGGTCGATGCCGGCGCCGGTGTCGGCGGTGTACACGAGGGTGCGCTGCCCGTCGGTGATGCGCATCGCCCAGCACGGTTCGGGGTGATCCGTGCGGGCGAAGGTCACCCGCAGCGGCCCGAAGGTGATCCCCTCGTCCACCGGCAGGGGGAGGAGCCGAATCCACCTGGCACCGAAACTGCTGGGCTCCAGCCAGTGGCGGTCAGGCGTGGCCAGGTCGGGCGCGTAGATGGGCAGCGGCTCCCGCCCGGGCGCCTGGTCGGCGATGAGGTACTGGAGGCAGTGCAGGTCCGCGATGTGGTCGTGGTGCAGGTGGGACACCAGCACGGCGATCAGGTCCGCCGCGGCGACCTGCATCTGCAGGCGGGCGACGGTGCCGGGGCCGCCGTCGAGCATGAGGGCGACGCCCCCGGCCTGGACGAGGAACCCGGGGCAGGCGCCGCCCGCCGGCGCGTAGGGAGAGTACCGGCCGAGCACGGTCACGAGCATGCGCGTTCACTCCCGGATGAGGAAATGCAAGGCAGGCTTGTGATCTACTCTAGCACACCTGCCGCTGCACCACGAGCCTGCCCTGGGGTCCGGCACGCTGCGGCAAGTGGGTGAAGGATGCCCCTTGCCGGAATCTGCCACGACGCGGTACCCTGGGGATAACCGGGTGCCTGCCCCTCGACTCTGCAGCGCAGGCATACCCTTCGGCGGCCGGGGACGCGGGACCGATCCGCGCACCCCTTCGGCTCAGGCCTACGGATGATGGGAGGAGTAGCTCACATGCAGTACGTGACCCTGAACAACGGTGTGCAGATGCCCATCCTGGGATACGGCGTCTACCAGATTCCGCCGGACCAGACGGAGCAGTGCGTCCTCGAGGCCCTCGAAGTGGGTTACCGGCTCATCGACACCGCCGCGGCTTACCAGAATGAGGAGGCGGTTGGCCGGGCGATTCGGCGCAGCGGGATTCCGCGGGAGGAACTGTTCATCACCACCAAGCTCTGGATCCAAGACCAGGGTTACGAGCGCGCCAAGCGGGCCTTTGAAAGGTCCCTGAAGCGCCTGGGACTGGACTACTTGGATCTGTACCTCATCCATCAGCCCTTCGGCGACTACTACGGCTCCTGGCGTGCGATGGAGGAGCTCTACAAGGAGGGGAAGGTGCGGGCGATCGGCGTCAGCAACTTCTACCCCGACCGCCTGGTGGACCTGATCTGCCACAGCGAGGTTGTTCCCGCCGTGAATCAGGTCGAGACGCACCCCTTCTTCCAGCAGACTGAGGCGCAGAAGGTCATGCAGGAGTATGGCGTTCAGATGGAATCCTGGGGCCCCTTTGCCGAAGGCCGGAATGGCCTGTTCACCAACGAACGCCTGGCCGCGATTGGCAGGAGGCACGGCAAGACGGTCGCCCAGGTCGTGCTCCGCTGGCTGATCCAGCGCGGCGTCGTGGCCATTCCCAAGACGGTGCGGAGGGACAGGATGGTCGAAAATCTGAACGTGTTTGATTTCGCACTCAGCCAGGAGGAGATGGCGGAGATCGCCGCACTGGATACGGGCAGGAGCGCGTTCTTCGACCACCGGGATCCGCAGGTGGTGAAGTGGCTCTGCAACCGTCGGTATGAGAACATTTGATGTGCTCCTCCGACAGCGCCCGAGGCTCTTCGGCCCTCCGGACCCCCCGCAGCGGGGGACCGGAGGGCCTGGCGCGCTGAAGGAGAGGCGATCGAACCTCCGCTGAGTCCCGGCAACAGCCGGGCTGGCACATCCGCGACAGGTTCCTTCAGACATTTTGGGGTAGCCTCAATTTCATCTAACGGGTAACATGAAAGGTAAGGAGTTCCGCGGAACGCTCACTGGTCACGGGTTCTGTCCGCTCCCGGCACTCGGCCGGGATGCGGCAACCGGCCGCAGCGGCGCCTGCCCCGGCGGCGCCGGGGGCGGTGGAGGAGGCAAACGAGTACCTTCAAGGGGGGCAGTCTCGGTGCGTGAAGCGGTCATCGTCTCCGCAGCCCGCACAGCCATCGGATCCTTCAACGGCACGCTGAGCACCGTGCCGGCCCACGAGCTCGGCGCGGCGGTCATCCGCGCGGTGCTGGACCGCGCCGGCGTCAACCCGGAGATGGTGGACGAGGTGCTGATGGGCCAGGTCCTGACGGCCGCGCAGGGCCAGAACCCGGCCCGCCAGGCGGCCCTCAGGGCTGGCATCCCGGCGACCGTGCCCGCGACGACCATCAACAAGGTCTGCGGTTCCGGCCTGAAGACCGTGGCCCTGGCGGCGCAGGCGATCCTCGCGGGCGACGCGGACATCGTCGTCGCCGGCGGCCAGGAGAACATGTCGATGGCGCCCTACGCCCTCACCCAGGCCCGGTCGGGCTACCGCATGGGCCACGGCGAGCTCATCGACACGATGATCAAGGACGGCCTCTGGTGCGCTTTCGAGGACTGCCACATGGGCATCACGGCCGAGAACATCGCCGCGGAGTACGGCATCACCCGGGAGGATCAGGATGCCTTCGCGGCGGCCTCCCAGGCGAAGGCCGAGGCCGCCATCAAGTCCGGCCGCTTCAAGGACGAGATCGTGCCGGTCACCGTGCGCACCCGCAAGAGCGAGGTCGTGTTCGACACCGACGAGTTCCCCCGCTTCGGCACCACGGTCGAGGCCCTGGCCAAGCTGCGCCCCGCCTTCAAGCCCGACGGCACCGTCACGGCCGGCAACGCCTCGGGCATCAACGACGGCGCGGCGGCGGTGCTGGTCATGTCCGCCGACAAGGCGCGGGAACTGGGCCTCACGCCGATGGCGGTGATCCGCGCCTATGCCTCGGCCGGGGTGGAGCCGCGCATCATGGGCATGGGACCAGTGCCGGCGACCCGCAAGGCCCTGGCCAGGGCCGGCTTGAGGCTGGACCAGATCGACCTGATCGAGGCCAACGAGGCCTTTGCCGCCCAGGCGCTGGCGGTGGCGCGGGAGCTCCAGTTCGACATGGCGAAGGTGAACGTGAACGGCGGAGCGATCGCGCTGGGCCATCCGATCGGGGCCTCCGGCACGCGCATCCTGGTCACACTGCTCTACGAGATGAAGAGGCGGAAGAGCCGCTACGGCCTGGCGACGCTCTGCATCGGCGGCGGCCAGGGGATCGCCATGGTGGTGGAGCGGGTGGGAGACTGACCCCCGCCCCATGGGGCGGGGGTCAGTCTCCCACCCGCTCCACCACCATGGCGATCCCCTGGCCGCCGCCGATGCAGAGCGTCGCCAGGCCGTAGCGGCTCTTCCGCCTCTTCATCTCGTAGAGCAGTGTGACCAGGATGCGCGTGCCGGAGGCCCCGATCGGATGGCCCAGCGCGATCGCTCCGCCGTTCACGTTCACCTTCGCCATGTCGAACTGGAGCTCCCGCGCCACCGCCAGCGCCTGGGCGGCAAAGGCCTCGTTGGCCTCGATCAGGTCGATCTGGTCCAGCCTCAAGCCGGCCCTGGCCAGGGCCTTGCGGGTCGCCGGCACTGGTCCCATGCCCATGATGCGCGGCTCCACCCCGGCCGAGGCATAGGCGCGGATCACCGCCATCGGCGTGAGGCCCAGTTCCCGCGCCTTGTCGGCGGACATGACCAGCACCGCCGCCGCGCCGTCGTTGATGCCCGAGGCGTTGCCGGCCGTGACGGTGCCGTCGGGCTTGAAGGCGGGGCGCAGCTTGGCCAGGGCCTCGACCGTGGTGCCGAAGCGGGGGAACTCGTCGGTGTCGAACACGACCTCGCTCTTGCGGGTGCGCACGGTGACCGGCACGATCTCGTCCTTGAAGCGGCCGGACTTGATGGCGGCCTCGGCCTTCGCCTGGGAGGCCGCCGCGAAGGCATCCTGATCCTCCCGGGTGATGCCGTACTCCGCGGCGATGTTCTCGGCCGTGATGCCCATGTGGCAGTCCTCGAAAGCGCACCAGAGGCCGTCCTTGATCATCGTGTCGATGAGCTCGCCGTGGCCCATGCGGTAGCCCGACCGGGCCTGGGTGAGGGCGTAGGGCGCCATCGACATGTTCTCCTGGCCGCCGGCGACGACGATGTCCGCGTCGCCCGCGAGGATCGCCTGCGCCGCCAGGGCCACGGTCTTCAGGCCGGAACCGCAGACCTTGTTGATGGTCGTCGCGGGCACGGTCGCCGGGATGCCAGCCCTGAGGGCCGCCTGGCGGGCCGGGTTCTGGCCCTGCGCGGCCGTCAGGACCTGGCCCATCAGCACCTCGTCCACCATCTCCGGGTTGACGCCGGCGCGGTCCAGCACCGCGCGGATGACCGCCGCGCCGAGCTCGTGGGCCGGCACGGTGCTCAGCGTGCCGTTGAAGGATCCGATGGCTGTGCGGGCTGCGGAGACGATGACCGCTTCACGCACCGAGACTGCCCCCCTTGAAGGTACTCGTTTGCCTCCTCCACCGCCCCCGGCGCCGCCGGGGCAGGCGCCGCTGCGGCCGGTTGCCGCATCCCGGCCGAGTGCCGGGAGCGGACAGAACCCGTGACCAGTGAGCGTTCCGCGGAACTCCTTACCTTTCATGTTACCCGTTAGATGAAATTGAGGCTACCCCAAAATGTCTGAAGGAACCTGTCGCGGATGTGCCAGCCCGGCTGTTGCCGGGACTCAGCGGAGGTTCGATCGCCTCTCCTTCAGCGCGCCAGGCCCTCCGGTCCCCCGCTGCGGGGGGTCCGGAGGGCCGAAGAGCCTCGGGCGCTGTCGGAGGAGCACATCAAATGTTCTCATACCGACGGTTGCAGAGCCACTTCACCACCTGCGGATCCCGGTGGTCGAAGAACGCGCTCCTGCCCGTATCCAGTGCGGCGATCTCCGCCATCTCCTCCTGGCTGAGTGCGAAATCAAACACGTTCAGATTTTCGACCATCCTGTCCCTCCGCACCGTCTTGGGAATGGCCACGACGCCGCGCTGGATCAGCCAGCGGAGCACGACCTGGGCGACCGTCTTGCCGTGCCTCCTGCCAATCGCGGCCAGGCGTTCGTTGGTGAACAGGCCATTCCGGCCTTCGGCAAAGGGGCCCCAGGATTCCATCTGAACGCCATACTCCTGCATGACCTTCTGCGCCTCAGTCTGCTGGAAGAAGGGGTGCGTCTCGACCTGATTCACGGCGGGAACAACCTCGCTGTGGCAGATCAGGTCCACCAGGCGGTCGGGGTAGAAGTTGCTGACGCCGATCGCCCGCACCTTCCCCTCCTTGTAGAGCTCCTCCATCGCACGCCAGGAGCCGTAGTAGTCGCCGAAGGGCTGATGGATGAGGTACAGATCCAAGTAGTCCAGTCCCAGGCGCTTCAGGGACCTTTCAAAGGCCCGCTTGGCGCGCTCGTAACCCTGGTCTTGGATCCAGAGCTTGGTGGTGATGAACAGTTCCTCCCGCGGAATCCCGCTGCGCCGAATCGCCCGGCCAACCGCCTCCTCATTCTGGTAAGCCGCGGCGGTGTCGATGAGCCGGTAACCCACTTCGAGGGCCTCGAGGACGCACTGCTCCGTCTGGTCCGGCGGAATCTGGTAGACGCCGTATCCCAGGATGGGCATCTGCACACCGTTGTTCAGGGTCACGTACTGCATGTGAGCTACTCCTCCCATCATCCGTAGGCCTGAGCCGAAGGGGTGCGCGGATCGGTCCCGCGTCCCCGGCCGCCGAAGGGTATGCCTGCGCTGCAGAGTCGAGGGGCAGGCACCCGGTTATCCCCAGGGTACCGCGTCGTGGCAGATTCCGGCAAGGGGCATCCTTCACCCACTTGCCGCAGCGTGCCGGACCCCAGGGCAGGCTCGTGGTGCAGCGGCAGGTGTGCTAGAGTAGATCACAAGCCTGCCTTGCATTTCCTCATCCGGGAGTGAACGCGCATGCTCGTGACCGTGCTCGGCCGGTACTCTCCCTACGCGCCGGCGGGCGGCGCCTGCCCCGGGTTCCTCGTCCAGGCCGGGGGCGTCGCCCTCATGCTCGACGGCGGCCCCGGCACCGTCGCCCGCCTGCAGATGCAGGTCGCCGCGGCGGACCTGATCGCCGTGCTGGTGTCCCACCTGCACCACGACCACATCGCGGACCTGCACTGCCTCCAGTACCTCATCGCCGACCAGGCGCCCGGGCGGGAGCCGCTGCCCATCTACGCGCCCGACCTGGCCACGCCTGACCGCCACTGGCTGGAGCCCAGCAGTTTCGGTGCCAGGTGGATTCGGCTCCTCCCCCTGCCGGTGGACGAGGGGATCACCTTCGGGCCGCTGCGGGTGACCTTCGCCCGCACGGATCACCCCGAACCGTGCTGGGCGATGCGCATCACCGACGGGCAGCGCACCCTCGTGTACACCGCCGACACCGGCGCCGGCATCGACCTGGCCCCCTTCGCCCGCGGGGCCGACCTGCTGATCGCGGAATCCACCTTCGTCGCCGCCAACGGGCAGAACCGCACGGGGCACATGACGGCGGGCGAGGCCGCCGAACTGGCCCGGCGCGCCGGCGTGAAGCGGCTCCTGCTGACCCACTTCCTGCCGTCGACGCCGATCGCCGAGGCCGAGGCGGAGGCGCGGGCCGTCTTCCCGGCCGCCGAGGCGGCGGTGGAGATGCGGACCTACCTGGTGTGACGGTCGAACCGCCGGTGGCCGGGCGCGGCGCGGGACTGGGACGAGCGCTCTCCTTGACGCCCTCCACCATAACAGCCATAATTTAGGTGAGATGTTCATCTAGATGCACGCGGTTAACGCCCGTGCTGGTTCCCCGGCGTACCGGACCCTCCCCCGGAGCGAGGACGCCGGTGGCCCGGCGCAGCCCGGCGCCAGGGCACACAGCGATTCCACGCGTCCCCCACTGCCGCGCAAGGCGCCGCGGCGGCCACCACCATGCGAAGGAAGGGCGAGTGACGCAGCCGTGGATCACAGACACCACCATCCCCATCACCACCCCCGTGATGGCCGGGGACGCGGCCGCCGGTGCGGCATGGGCCACATGTACCGGTTCGTCGAGCCCGTCGTGCTCTATGCCCTGAAGCGCAAGGGCGAGAGCCACGGCTACGACCTGGCCGGCGTCGTGCAGGAGTGTGCCCTGACGGACGCCGAAATCGAGCGGGCCTCGCTCTACCGGACCCTGAAGCAGCTGGAGGCCGGCGGCTACGTGACCTCCCGCTGGGAGGCAGACGAAAGCGGCCCCGCCCGCCGCCTCTACCGCCTGACCGAGAGCGGGGAGCGGTACCTGCAGGAGTGGGCGGACAGGCTGGACCGGCTGGCGCAGTCGATGGCGCGCTTCGTGCAGGAGGTGCGCAGCCTGGGGTCTGGCGGCGACTAGCGCTCGGGAAAGAAGGGCGCCGGCGCCCGGCAGTAAGAAACGAGCCGGCGCCCCCGTGGAGCCCGGGTGGAGTGCCGTGCCCGGCGCACACCTAGAGGGGACCCACCAGATTGCCGACGCGCCTCAAAGAGGGCCGACTCCAAAGCAGATTGCGGACGTAGCGAAAGGGCAGGGATCCCCACGCGGGATCCCTGCCCGATGTTTTCTTGGCAGCCCCGTAACCTTCCACCTCACGGCTGTGCCGCCGTCCCGGGCTCAGCGCAGGCCGGCCCGGATCGTCAGCCGGCCGTCGCTGAGCTGCACGCCGGTCAGCGTGAGCGGCGAAACCCATGCGCTCACGTCGATGTCCAGGAGCCCCTCGGCCACGATCTGGGCGATGATCGCCTCGGGCACCCGGAACTCGCGCACCTGCAGGAGAGACGGCTCGAACCGCAGCTTGCCGTCGGGCAGCACGCGCAGGCCGCCGCTGATCTCCACCGGCACGTCGGCGAACACGCCGGAGAGCACGAACGCCTCCTCTTCCCCCACCAGATCCACCCGCAGGTCGGCCAGCTCGTCGTAGTCGCCGAGGTACGCGTTGAGCCGCTCCTCGGTGATGACGACCGTCGCCCCGGGCGGGAACAGGGAGACGCGGATGTCGTCGGGCTTGAGCCCCGCCATGCCCAGCTCCTGGAGGGCCTGACCGAGGGCTCCCAGGACGGGCAGGGCGCTCTGCTGCCAGTCGGCCTCCACCGCGGCCAGGGCTTTCTCCACGTCGGCCCGCTCCTCGCCGAGGCTCGCCAGGATGGCCTCCTTCTCCGCTACGGCCGCCTCCAGCTCCGCCACCTGGGCCTGCTGCTCGGCCCGCAGCCGGTCGGCCGCGGCCCGCGCCTCCGCGAGCCGCTCCGCCTGGGCCGCCAGCGCCACCTGCGCGTCCCGCAGCTCACGCGCCAGGCGGGCGTCGTAGGCCATGATCTGCTTCAGGGCATCGAGCCGCCAGAGGAAGTCGGGGAGCGACCGGGCGCTGAACAGCAGCAGCCAGGGGCCGCGGTTCCCCTGCTCTCGGTAGTACCGCAGGCGCCGGCCGTACTGCTCCTTGCGCGCGGCCAGCTCATCTTCCAGCCGGGCCAGGTCCGCCAAGGCCTTCTCCTCCTCGGCCGCGACCTCGCGAAGGCGCGCCTCCAGGTCGGCCAGGACGCTGCGCGCCTCCTCCAGCCGGCGGTTGAGCATGAACAGCTCCTGCAGCACCGCCTCGCGGTCGGGCGGGGCGGCGCCGGCCGGCCGCAGGACCGGGCCCGCCAGGAGCAGCACCATGAGGCAGAGCAGGCTCCAAAGACGCGCTCTCCTCATACGCCCCTCTCCTCTCGCCCGCGGCAACGTGCGCTCAGTTGTCTATACTACGGCCGCTCGGCCCTCTCCTGCACGGGCCCCGGGCGCGCCGCGGGGCGCTGCGCCCGGGGGCGCAGCGCCCCGTCCCGCGCTTCGGTCGGTCAATCGTCGCCCGCCTTCACGCCCGCGGGCTGGGCAGAGTGCTTCTTCGCCCAGATCTCGTCGGCCAGCTCGCCCCAGGCCTTCGCGTAGCCGGCCAGCTTCTCGGCGAACTCGTCGACCGTCTCGTCG
>k87-1445243_pt1 | contig 11411 bp, 10 predicted proteins | sample MGYA00084031_6733416 | MGnify analysis MGYA00084031
CAAACTGTACTCTCCCTTTCCTCGCTTTTCATCGGATGAAGTTGTGATTATTTTCCCGCATGGTGCGGCAAGCTGTCAAGGGTTTGCGCAAGGCGTGCCAACACCCGCTCCCGGCCCAACAGGGCAATCGTCGCCGCCAAATCGGGGCCGTGGGTTCGGCCGGTGACGGCCGCCCGCACCGGCATGAACAACTGCTTGCCCTTATAGCCGGTTTCTTTTTGCACGGCTTTCAGCCACTGCTTCACCAAGTCCGCATCCAGCTGCAGGCTGGCCGCCACTTTTTCGCGGAACGCTTCCAGCACCGTCGGCACATGGGGCTCTTCCAGCACCGCCCGGGCTTCCGGTTCCCAATTGATCTCGTCGGTGAAGAACAACTCGCTCAGCGGAACGATTTCCGCTGCATAATGCATCTGATCTTGGTACAGCGCCACCAGATCCCGTACCCATGCCTCTTGTTCCGGCGTGCGGTTTTTGGGAATGCGGCCGGCCTCCTCCAAATGGGGCACCGCCAGCGCCGTCACCCGATCCAAATCGGCTTTCTTGAGATATTGATTATTCATCCACGCCAGTTTTTGTGTATCAAAGACAGCGGGACTTTTCGAGACGCGGGATAAGGAAAACAGACGAATCAGTTCGTCTTTGGAAAAGATTTCTTGTTCGCCTTCCGGCGCCCATCCCAACAGCACCAAAAAGTTCAGCAGCGCCTCCGGCAAATACCCCAATTCCCGGTATTGCTCGATGAATTGGATGATGGTCTCGTCCCGTTTGCTCATCTTTTGCCGCTTTTCGTTCAAGATGAGGGACACATGGGCAAACACCGGCACCGGCCAGCCCATGGCCTCGTAGATGAGCACTTGCCGGGGCGTGTTGGACAAATGTTCTTCCCCGCGGATGACGTGGGTGATCTTCATGAAATGATCGTCCACGACGACCGCCAAGTTGTACACCGGAATGCCATCGGGCCGCACGATGACAAAGTCGCCGATGTCGCTGGAATGGAACCGCACTTCCCCGCGCACTTCATCCTGGATGACGATCCAATGATCTTCCGGCACGCGAAAGCGAATGGACGGCCGGCGGCCTTCGGCTTCCAACCGGCGCCGTTCGGCCTCGGTCAAATGGCGGCAACGGCCGTTGTAGCGGGGCATCTCCCCGGCGGCTTGCTGCTGCCGGCGCACCGCTTCCAGCTCTTCTTCCGTACAATAGCAAGGGTAGGCTTTCCCTTCATCCAACAACTGTTGGACGACTTCTCGGTATAAATGAAGCCGTTCCATAGACCGGTACGGCCCGTACGGGCCGCCCACATCCACCGATTCGTCCCAATCGAGGCCGAGCCAGCGCAACCCTTCCAGCTGCGTCTCTTCCGCCCCCGGCACGTTCCGCTCCTGATCCGTATCCTCAAACCGGATGATGAACTTCCCGCCTTGACTGCGGGCAAACAGCCAGTTGAACAGGGCCGTGCGGGCCCCGCCGATGTGCAAATGCCCCGTCGGACTGGGGGCGTAACGTACCCGTACCGTATCGCTCAATTTCCATCCTCCTCTTGCCGCAACAACACCACTGCCTGGGCGGCCACCCCTTCTTTGCGGCCGACAAATCCCAGCGTTTCGGTCGTGGTCGCTTTCACGTTCACTTGCGAGAGTTCGGCTTCCAACAGCCGGGCTAAATTGTTCCGCATTTCTGGTATATACGGCGCCAATTTCGGCGCCTGCGCCAGGATGGTGGCATCCAAATTCCCGAGCCGATATCCCCGCGCCTTGGCCATGGCCCACACGCGGGCCAACAAGCGGCCGCTGTCGGCGTCTTTGTACTGCGGATCCGTATCGGGAAAATGCTGCCCGATGTCTCCTTCGCCCAAGGCCCCCAGCACCGCATCGGCCACCGCGTGATACAGCACGTCGGCGTCGGAATGCCCGAGCAATCCCATTTCGTACGGGATGTCCACCCCGCCGATAACGCAGCGGCGGCCGGACGCCCACTGGTGCACGTCAAAGCCGATTCCGATGCGCATCGTCCGCTTCCCTCCGCTGTTTGACGATCCACTCGGCCAAAATCATATCTTGTGGAACCGTCAGTTTGATATTTTCCTCATCTCCCGGCACCACCGCCACCGGATACCCGGCCCACTCCATCACCGACGCGTCGTCGGTAAAGCGGCCGCCGGACGCCATCGCCCGACGGTAAACCTCCCGCAAGACTTGTGTCCGGAACGCTTGCGGCGTCTGGGCGGCCCGCAAATGTTCCCGGGCTGGCGTTTGAACGACAAACCCCTGCTCGTCCACTTGTTTGACCGTATCTTTCACCGGAATGGCCGGAATGACCGCATCCGCGTCCTGCAAGCGCTCCAGCAAGGACAAAATGAGGCGCCGCGGCGTCAGCGGCCGGGCCCCGTCGTGGACGAGCACGTACGGACAAGTCACGACCTGCAGTCCTTGCCAGACGCTGTCCATCCGCTCAGCACCGCCATAAACAAGGCGAAGGGGGCACTTCGTCCCCCTTTGCCGCACGATCGGGAGCAGTTGCGGTTCGTCGGCCTTGGCAATGACTAAGATGATCTCACCGACGCCCGGGATGTCATCGAACAGACGCAATGTATGGGACAGCACCGGTTCGTCGGCCAGCGGCAGCAGAAGCTTGTTCTGTCCGGCGCCCATCCGCTGACCGCGGCCGGCGGCCACAATCAACGCACTGAACCGCATGCGCGTCGACTCCTTGTCCATATGCATCATACCACAGAATCGCGTCCGGTTACAGCACTCGCTCCATCACTTTCGGCTTGGCGAAAATCATGCGTCCGGCCGACGTCTGCAAGACACTCGTCACCAACACATCGATATGATTGCCGATATATTCTTTGCCACCTTCCACGACGATCATCGTCCCGTCGTCCAAATAGGCGACCCCTTGCCCGTATTCTTTGCCGTCTTTGATCACTTGCACCGTCAGTTCTTCGCCGGGCAAGACCACCGGCTTGACCGCGTTGGCCAAATCGTTGATATTCAACACCGGAACCCCTTGCAATTCGCACACTTTGTTTAAGTTGAAATCGTTGGTCACCACTTTGCCTTTCAACAATTTGGCCAGCTTGATGAGCTTGCTGTCCACTTCTTGGATGTCCTCAAAGTCTTTTTCGTAAATGAGCACCCGGACGTTGGATTCTTTCTGGATCTGGTTTAAGATGTCCAGCCCCCGGCGCCCGCGGTTGCGTTTTAAGATGTCCGAGGAATCGGCGATGTGCCGCAATTCTTCCAAGACAAAAGACGGAATGACCAACGTCCCTTCCAAAAATCCGGTCCGGCAAATGTCGGCGATCCGGCCGTCGATGATAACGCTCGTGTCGAGAATTTTATGTTCATATCGCGGCACCGTTTCTTTCTTGGCCTTCTCTTTCCCCTCTTTTGCATTTTCTTTGGCCATTTTCGCTGACGTCATAAACGCCACAATTTCATCCCGCTTCTTGTATCCCACGCGAAAACCGAAGTAACCCAAGACGACGGTCAACAAGATGGGCAACACTTGCCCCAAAATCGGAATCCCGGACACAGACAAGACCATCAAAAATGCCACCAACAACCCCGCCATCAACCCGATGACACCGAACATCAAGTCGGCCGCTGGAATTTTGATCAAACTTTCTTCGCCGCGTTTTAACCATTTCAACACATAACGGATCAACCAATGATTAAATAAGAGCATGAGCAATGCGCCAATCCCGGCACCGACAAATTCCGGCGCTGGCATCATGCCGAAATTGAACAACCGGTCAGCCCACAGAAAAAACGGCGGACCGACAAAGTAACCGATTGTCCCGCCCACCAGTGCCAAAATGAACTGGAACAGACGTTTCATCATCTCACCTCCTAACCTCATTATTCACTTTTTTTCCAATCTAATACCGTCCCCGTCAGAAATGTCCGGAGAATGGCCAAAAAGGTTGAGGGGGATTTACCGTCAGGCTACCATAGGGAGGAAACGAATGTCAATGAATAAAGATTTTATTTTATATTAAATGTTTTTTTCCGTCAATGTCCCTAAATATGTCGATCAATGAGCACTTGCTCTTGAATGCGTTTTAACCCTTCTTTAATCATGCGGGCGCGAACTTCCCCAATGCCTTCCACTTCGTCCAATTCTTCAATGGTCGCCGTCAAAATGTGGGGCAACAAGCGGAAATATTCGACCAAATTGACCACGATCGCATAGGGCAATCGGGGGATTTTGTGCAAGATGCGGTAACCGCGGGGACAGACCGGCTCTTCGGGGCTGGTGACAACCGGGTAGCCCAACATCCGGATAATGGTCTGGACATCCAGCAACTCATCACTCAGCCGTTTGTTCATCTCGGCCAAGATTTCTCGCGGGTCGTTCTCCTTTTCGTCCACGACGTAATCTCTCACCAATAAATATGCTTCTTCCTCGATGTTGTGCACCAATTCATGGAGCTGCATGCTGATGAGCAGGCCTTCCGACCCCAATTCATTGATGTAGCCGAGGATTTCCTGCTTGATGCGCAACACCATTTGGATGCGCTGGATGACGTGCGCCACTTCTTGCAGCGTGACCATGTCCTCGAACTCCAGCGCGCTTAAATTGGTCAACGACTGATCGAGCACCGACTTGTATTTTTCCAGCGTCTGAATGGCTTGATTCGCTTTGGACAAAATGACGCCGATATCTTTCAGCGTGTAGCGCAAGTGACCTTTATACAGCGTAATGATGTGCCGCCGTTGCGAAATGGAGACGACCAATTGACCGGTTTGTTTCGCCACTCGCTCGGCGGTGCGGTGACGGGTGCCGGTTTCCATGGTCGGGATGGACGGATCCGGGTTCAGCTGCGTATTGGCGTACAAGATGCGCTTTCCGTCTTCACTGAGAATGATGGCTCCGTCCATTTTCGCCAATTCGTACAAATACGCCGGGGTGAAATCGGCGTTGATGGAAAAGCCGCCGTCCACAATTTTCATCACCTCGGGGCTGTACCCGACGACGATCAGTCCGCCGGTTTCCGCCCGCAACACGTTTTCCAGCCCTTCCCGAAACGGCGTCCCCGGCGCCACAAAGCGCAAAATTTCACTGAGCGACTCTTGATGTTTCCCCTCTTTCAACCGCCTACCTCCTCAACACTGCTTCGATGGCTTCGTGGATGGTTCTCACTTCCTGCACCGTCAAATTGTCCGGCACGGTCAAGGGTCGCTGTCCTTGGGCAGGAACGATGATGTGCCGAAACCCCATCTTCTGTGCTTCATACAACCGCTGTTCCAACCGGGTGACACTCCGCACTTCGCCGGTCAGTCCCACTTCGCCGATGACGACCACATGGGGCGAGACCGGCTGTTCCCGGAAGCTGGACGCCAGCGCGATGGCAATCCCCAAGTCGATGGCAGGTTCGCTCACTTTGATGCCGCCGACGACGTTGACATACGCGTCCGATTGCTGCAACAAAAGCCCTGCCCGTTTTTCCAACACCGCGATGAGCATCGCCACGCGGTTGGTATCCACTCCGGTCGCCATGCGCTTTGGCGTTACAAAACTGGTGGGCGCCACCAGCGCCTGCACTTCCACCAACACGGGACGGGTGCCTTCCATGCAGGCGACCACCACCGAGCCGGCCATCCCGCGGGATCGCTCCGATAAAAACATGGCCGACGGATTGTCCACTTCCGTCAATCCGTGTTCCTTCATTTCAAACACACCGATCTCGTGGGTCGAACCGAACCGGTTTTTGACGCTGCGGACAATGCGGTACGAGTAATGGCGTTCGCCTTCAAAGTACAGCACCGTGTCCACCATATGTTCCAACAACCGCGGTCCGGCCAAATCGCCCTGTTTCGTCACGTGGCCGACGATGAGCGTTGGAATGTCCATCGTCTTGGCCACCTGCATCAACCAAGCGGTGGCCCGCCGCACTTGCGCCACGCTGCCGGCCGCCGAATCCAACGCCGGATCGTACATCGTCTGTATGGAATCGATGATGAGCAACGTCGGTTGGACGCTTTCGATTTCCCGGACGATGTGGGCCATGTCGGTTTCCGCCAAGACGAAAATCCGCTCCGACAACGCGCCCAGCCGCTCGGCCCGCATCCGGGTTTGCATCACCGACTCTTCCCCTGTCACGTACAACACCCGATGACCTTGTTCCGCCACATGCTGGGACAACTGCAGGAGCAGCGTCGATTTGCCGATGCCCGGATCGCCGCCCAACAAGACCAGTGAACCGGGAACAAGACCGCCTCCCAATACCCGGTCCAGTTCCCGGCTTCCGGTGTGGATGCGCCTTTGCGGCACTGACGGGACGCTGGTGATGGACACCGGCTTGGCACCGGCAGCTCTGGACGTCCCCGCGCCGACGGGCAACGGCACTTCTTCAATCAACGAATTCCATTGGCCGCAGCCGGGACACTTGCCCAGCCATTTGGCCGCCGTATAGCCGCACGCGTGACAAACGTACTGTCGCTTGCTTTTGGCCATTGGCTTGCCCCTTCACAAGTCCGCTCATCTTACTCTAAATGTAACATGGGGGTTGGCAAAACAAAAGGTCCCGGCCAGCAGTGCAGCCGGGATCCGACAAAAGAAGCGGCGATTCGACATTTCCTGCCATCAGCTGGCCGTCTGTGAAGCGGCTGTTTTTTGCACCACCAGTTTCCCGTCTTGGACATCGATGATCACTTTGTCGCCTTTCTGGATGGTGCCTTTCAAGATTTCTTCCGACAACTTGTCTTCGATGTTTTTCTGAATGGCCCGGCGCAACGGGCGCGCGCCGTAGATCGGATCGAACCCTTCCTTGACCAAGTAGTCCAAGGCGGCATCAGTCAGCTCGAAGTCCATGTCTTGTTCTTTCAGCCGTTTTTGCAGCTCTTTGGCCATCAACGAGGCGATTTGTCGGATGTGGGTTTCTTCCAGCGCGTGGAAGACGATGACCTCGTCGATGCGGTTCAAAAACTCCGGCCGGAAGGTTTTGCGCAACTCGGCCATGACCCGATCCCGCATGTTTTCGTACTCTTGCTGCGTCCCGACGGTAAAGCCCAGCTTTTTGCTGCTGCGAATGGTCTCGGCGCCGACGTTGGACGTCATGATGATGACCGTGTTCCGGAAGTCCACCGTGCGGCCTTTGGAATCGGTCAAGCGACCGTCTTCCAACACTTGCAACAAGATGTTGAACACTTCCGGGTGCGCTTTTTCAATTTCGTCCAACAGCACGACCGAGTACGGGCGGCGGCGCACTTTTTCCGTCAGTTGACCGCCTTCTTCATAGCCGACATATCCCGGCGGCGCGCCGACCAAGCGGGACGTGGAATGTTTCTCCATGTACTCCGACATGTCGATGCGGACCATGGCATCCTCGTCGCCGAACAGCGCTTCGGCCAACGCCCGGGCCAGCTCGGTCTTGCCGACACCGGTCGGTCCGAGGAAGATGAACGACCCGATGGGCCGCTTCGGATCTTTCAGACCCGCGCGGGAACGGCGGATGGCCCTCGCCACCGCTTTGACCGCCTCATCCTGGCCGATGACCCGCTGATGCAAAATGTTTTCCATGTTCAACAGCCGCTCCGATTCTTCTTCCGCCAGCTTTTTGACCGGAATGCCCGTCCAGCTGGCCACGATTTCGGCGATGTCGTCGCCGGTCACTTCCGAATCGGTCTGGCCTTGTTGTTCTTTCCACTTGGCTTTCGTCTCTTCCAGTTCCTCCCGCAGCCGCTGTTCTTTATCCCGCAGCGCGGCCGCTTTTTCGAACTCTTGGCTTTGCACCGCCGCTTCTTTTTCTTTGCGCACCGCCTCGACTTGCTGCTCCAATTCTTTCAAGTTCGGCGGCACCGTGTACGACCGCAGACGTACCCGGGAAGCGGCTTCGTCGATCAAATCGATGGCCTTATCCGGCAAGAACCGGTCGGTGATGTACCGATCCGACAATTTCACCGCCTGTACAATGGCTTCGTCGGTGATTTTCACCCGGTGGTGGGCTTCATACCGATCCCGCAAGCCTTGCAAAATCTTGATCGCTTCCTCCGGCGTCGGCTGCTCCACCAAAATCGGTTGGAAGCGCCGCTCGAGGGCCGCATCTTTTTCGATATACTTGCGATACTCGTCCAAGGTCGTCGCACCGATGCACTGCAACTCGCCCCGGGCCAACGCCGGTTTCAAAATGTTGGAAGCATCGATGGCCCCTTCGGCCCCTCCGGCCCCGATAAGGGTGTGCAGCTCGTCGATGAACAGGATGATGTTCCCCGCTTGCCGAATCTCGTCCATGATTTTTTTCAGCCGGTCCTCAAATTCACCGCGGTATTTCGTTCCCGCCACAACCGTTCCCATATCCAGTGTCATGACCCGTTTGTTGCGCAAAATCTCCGGGACATCGTTGTCCACAATGCGCTGGGCCAGACCTTCAGCGATGGCCGTCTTCCCGACGCCCGGCTCGCCGATGAGCACCGGGTTGTTTTTCGTCCGGCGGCTCAACACTTGAATGACCCGCTCAATCTCTTTTTCCCGACCGATCACCGGGTCCAGGTTGCCTTCCCGGGCGATGGCCGTCAAATCCCGGGCCAAGCTGTCCAAGGTCGGCGTGCTGACGCTGCCGTTGCCGCCGACTTGATGGGCGGCCATGGCCTCACCGCTGCCCAACAACTGCAACACTTGTTGGCGCGCCTTGTTCAAGGACACCCCCAAATTGTTCAGGACCCGGGCAGCCACCCCTTCTCCTTCCCGGATGAGGCCGAGCAAGATATGTTCCGTTCCGACGTACGTGTGGCCCAATTTCCGCGCCTCATCCATGGACAGTTCGATGACTTTTTTCGCCCGCGGCGTGTACGGAATCGGGGGCGTCTGACCTTCTCCCCGGCCGATGAGGGATTCGACCTCGCTGCGAATTTTTTCCAGGCTCAAACCTAAGCCTTTCAACGCCCGCGCGGCAATCCCTTCCTCTTCCCGGATCAAGCCCAGGAGAATATGTTCCGTTCCCGTATTGTGATGGCCGAGGCGAAGCGCTTCTTCTTGCGCCAAACCCAACACTTTTTGTGCCCTTTCGGTAAACCGTCCAAACATCATCGTCGTCACACCTCCATGTTTCGTTTTTCATGCATGGGTTTTATGCATTGACAGATTCATTGCTGATGGGAGGCCAGCCAGTTGCGAATCAGTTGGGCCCGAACGACGTCCCGTTCCTCACCGGACAGCGTCTTGCCGGCCATTTTCTGCAAATACGCCGGTTGCATCATGATGAGCAGTTCATTTAAGTTGGCCGACACTCCTTGGATGAGCCCCAAGTCGATGCCCAGCTTGACGTCGGAAATGCGTTGGGCCGCTTCTTTCGAATCGATGATCCGCGCGTGGGTCAGAATGCCCAAGGAGCGGAACACGCGGTCGGCCAATTTGTCTTTGGAGTGTTCGAGCAAATGCTGGCGGGCCGCCCGTTCTTGACTAACGATCTGGCCGACAATCCGATCGATGTTGTCGATGATCTCTTCTTCACTCAAACCGAGGGTGATTTGGTTAGAGATTTGAAACAAGTTCCCCAGCGCTTCGCTGCCTTCCCCGTAAATGCCCCGGACCACCAGTCCGACTTTGGAAAGGGCGGAAAAGAGCCGGTTGATTTGCTGCGTCAGCACGAGCCCGGGTAAGTGAATCATCACCGACGCCCGGATGCCGGTGCCGACGTTGGTCGGACAACTGGTCAAGTATCCCCACTTTTCGTCAAAGGCATACACCAGCGTCTGCTCCAGCAAATCGTCGATGTGCATCGCCCGCTGCAACGCTTGCCGCATCTGGAGTCCCGAAAGCAGGCATTGGATGCGCAGATGATCTTCTTCATTGATCATGATGCTGACCGACTCGTCATCCGAGTAAATGATGCCGCCATACCGGGACCCCTCGGCCAAAGCCGGGCTGAGCAAATGTTTTTCCACCATGACCCGTTTTTCCAGCGGCGTCAACTGCTCCATGTTGACGACGTGAAACTTTCCGTACACTTCCCATCCCGGGACGTGCATGGCCTGATGGACTTTCTCCCGCAGTTCTTTCGCTTGGCTGTCGGTGGCCAAAATGGGAAACGGATAATGGGCTAAATTGCGCGCCAGCCGTACCCGGCTCGAGACGATGATGTCGGCTTCCGGGCCGTCCCCTTTCAACCAACGACTCGTAATGCCGTGGACATATCGTGGATCCGCCATGGTCCAACCCCTCCCCTACGCTTTCAGCTGCTCTTCCAGTGCGCGGATTTGGTCGCGCAAGCGGGCCGCTTCTTCAAATTCTTCCCGTTGGACGGCCATCTGCAGCCGGTTTTTCAAATCCATCAGTTGTCTTTTCAATTTCAAATGGCCACCGGTTCGCTGCGGCACTTTTCCGACATGCCGGGTGTTGCCGTGAATGCGCCGGAACAGCGGCTCCAAGGCGCTGGCAAAATAGCGGTAGCATTCACTGCAACCGAACCGACCCGCTTTCGTAAACTGTTGGTACGTCATGCCGCAATTTTCACACCGCATGTAGGTTTGGCCGTGGACCACTTGGGGCACCGGCGGCTCGAAGTTCATCAAACCGGACAACAATTGGGGCAAGGAAAAGTTGCTGTACGGAAACAACGACTCCCCCTTTTCTTTTGCGCAAGATTCACACAGATGAAATTCCGTCTTATCACCGTTGATAATTTTGGTAAAGTGGTATGAAGCGGGCTGTTGTCCGCATTCCTGACACAGCATGTCACGTCCCCCTCTCGAAAAAGATCACCCGCAACATGTTTTTCATGATTTTGGCCCGCACCGAATCCCGCACCGACGAAGCGAAGGGCAGTTGTTCCCGATCGATGGCAATCCGCATCAGTGACGCTTCTCGGGAAGTGATTTTCCCTTCCTCCAACAGTTGATCAATGATGTCCTCGGCAGCGGCTTGCGACAGCTGATCTTTGATCAGTTCTAAAATGCGTCGGTAGTACAGCTCGTCGCTTTCCGGAATGCTCACTTTTTTAATGCGAATGTAGCCGCCGCCTCCCCGTTTGCTTTCGACGACGTATCCTTTTTCCACGGTAAACCGGGTGCTGATGACATAATTGATCTGTGAAGGGACGCACTGAAACAGCTCGGCCAACTGGCTTCGCTGCACTTCAATCATCCCGGCGCCACTTTGCTGAATGCTTCTTTTCAAATGTGCTTCAATGATATCGGAAATATTCTTCATCGCGTACACTCACCTGTACCCCACAGTCATCCCTTTCTTGCAACTGGACCTTTGACTTTGACTATCTTGACTTTGACTATATTTGACTTTACCATTAGTTTACTCCCATTTGCCGTCCATGTCAACACAGTTTTGTTGAATAATTTTCAACATACGAAGTAAAAAAACGGGCGGACGTTTCCCCCCTAAATCTCCACTTGCGTAATTTGCACCGTCAAAGCCTTGGACAAATCCAGTTCGTAAGGCACAAC
>k87-1181708_pt1 | contig 11406 bp, 11 predicted proteins | sample MGYA00084031_6733416 | MGnify analysis MGYA00084031
TCAGCTACGAGGTGACTTGGCTCCTGCCTCGGTTGGACTTTCACCAACTAGCAATTAACGGCTTGCTGGGCACGCTTCATAAAAAAACGAGAGGGAAATTATCCCTCTCGTCTTCTCTCCTGGAGCTTTTCAGATTTCCTACAGATCTTCCTTCTCCAGATCGGTGATCAGGGTCTCGAATGTCGCTTCTACCTGCTCCCACTCTTCGTCGTCTTCGATCGGCTGGAGCATATCCGTGCCTTCGTAGCGGAGGAAGTGAACCTCGTACTCTTCTTCTTCCTCTTGATCGACAGGGACCAGGACCAGATACGAACGATCCTCGATGTCAAAGATATACATAATGCGGAAATCGCGAGGATCGTCGCTTCCTTCCTCGGTCAGCGCAATCACATCGCCTACTTCAAACTCCTCAAACAACTCTTCACTCATGCTCGTCACCTCGATTTCGCGTCCAAATAACCCTGCAGGATTAATACGGCCGCCATTTTGTCGATTACTTTTTTTCTTTTTTGCCGGCTGACATCGGCGGAAATCAGCATGCGCTCAGCGGCCATGGTCGTCAGACGCTCATCCCACAGGTGGACGGGCAAAGACGTATGTGCTTCGAGCTTGCTGGCAAAAGCTTGGCAAATCTCGCCTCGCGGGCCAATGGTGCCATTCATGTTCTTTGGCAAACCTACGACGATTTCACCCACGTCATACTGGGCGATCCACTCATCGAGGCGGGCAAAGTCCTTCTCTCTTGACTGCCGTCTGATCGTTTCCACGCCTTGGGCCGTCCAGCCCAGCTCATCACTGACGGCGACCCCGATCGTTTTGTCCCCGACATCCAAACCCATAATCCGTTTCATCCGACTCGCCTACTTACGCTGTTCTGATTAGATAACTCCGGCTTCGCCCGCATGTGGGCGAAGCCAATTGTACGACACACGGGATATGCGAATACCGCGGTACAACGGGGTGTTGCGTTTTTGCCGACCACCTTTTGGCAACAGGGATGATTACTTATCCCGATCGACCAAATAAACGGTTACCAGCTCTTCGATAATCCGGTCACGCTCAATTTTTCCGATCAAACTTCTAGCATTGTTGTGGCGGGGGATGAAAGCCGGGTCTCCGGACAGCAGGTAGCCGACAATCTGTGTAATCGGGTTGTACCCCTTTTCCTGCAGGGCCTGATACACCTCCGTCAAGGTTTCCCGCACTTCCTCTGACTTATTCTCTTTGGGCACCGTGAACTTCATGGTTTTATCCATCGAACTCACGATCAACACCTCGATTCATTGAGACTCTTCCGCTGGTTGCTTTGCCATTCCTTGTGTACTTCGCTTCGAACACACTCATTTCCTTGTTGTTTCTGCACTTTTCCACAAAAGTTGGCGAAAGTTGACGGACAGAGGCGGTATTACTTCGCCGCCAACTGTCCTTTTACCAGCTCATATACCAACTCAAGCGCTTCCTGCAGCTTGGACGGGTCTTTGCCGCCAGCCTGGGCCATATCTGGACGTCCGCCGCCGCCGCCACCGCAACGAGTCGCTACTTCTTTAATAATTTTGCCGGCATGCAAGCCTTGATCCATCAGGTCCTTGGTCACCCCTGTAACGAGGTTGACCTTTTCTCCATCGACGGAACCGAGCACGATTACGACTGACCCGAGCTTGTTTTTCAGCTCATCGACCATACCGCGCAGGTTATCCATATCGGATGCAGATACACGTGCCGCCAGCACCTGCACGCCGTTTACCTGCTGGAGCTTGTCGGTCAAGGAAGCCGCTTCGATGTTTCCAAGCTTGGCGCGGAGGGATTCATTTTCGCGTTGTACGTCCTTGAGTTGCTGCTGGAGACTCTCTACACGGGCAGGTGCTTCTGCCAGCAGCGGGGCCTTCAGTGTTTGCGCCACTTCCTTCAAAATGCCGAGCTGTTCGTTCAGGAATTGGTAAGCGCCGCGTCCGGTCACCGCTTCGATCCGGCGCGTACCCGCTCCGATGCCGCTTTCGCTCAAAATCTTGAACAGACCGATCTCTGCCGTGTTGGCAACATGGCATCCGCCGCACAGCTCAAGGCTGTACTCGCCCACTTTGACGACACGAACGATATCGCCGTATTTTTCGCCGAACAAGGCCATTGCACCCATTGCCTTCGCTTCGGTCAACGAGCGATTCGAAATCTCGACAGCCAGATTGGCCCAAACTTTTTCGTTGACGATCTTTTCGATCTGCTCGAGCTCCTCAGGGGTGATCGCGCTGATGTGTGTAAAGTCGAAACGAAGCCGTTCCGGAGCCACCAGCGAGCCTGCCTGATTGACATGCGTTCCCAATACGTCTTTCAGCGCCTGATGGAGCAGGTGAGTAGCAGTATGGTTCTTCGTGATGTCGAGACGGGCTTCACGGTTTACCTCGGCCCGGACCTCGTCACCAACGCGAAGTGTGCCCGCTTCCACCGTCACCGTATGGATGTTTTGACCCATCGGCCCTTTTTGCACGTCGCTGACTCGTGCTTTGACGCTGTCGGAGATGAGTTCGCCTTCATCGTTGACCTGACCGCCGCTTTCCGCATAGAAAGGAGTGCGACTCAGGATGACCTGAACTGTTTGTCCTTCCTCCGCTTGATCAACCAATTGATTTGCTGACACAATCGCTTCGACTTTACCAGTCGCTACCAATTCAGTATACCCAACAAATTCGCTCGTAACCGTCAAATCGGAAAGCGGACCTCCCTGGATCTGCATGCTGTCCACGTCCTGACGGGCATCGCGGGCGCGCTGGCGCTGTTCCTCCATCGCTTGTTCAAAGCCGTCGCGGTCCACGGACAGACCTTGCTCACCCGCGAAATCTTCGGTGAGGTCGACCGGGAAGCCATACGTATCGTACATCTTGAACACTTCAGGCCCGGAAAGCTGGCTTTTGCCTTCTGCTTTCGCGGCTTTTACCATCTCGGACAAGATAGCAAGTCCATCGTTCAAGGTTTCGTGGAAACGCTCTTCCTCGGCGCGAATAACTTTTTCGATGAAAGCGCGCTTCTCCACCACTTCCGGATAAAACTCGCCCATCATGCTGCCGACTGTTTCCGTCAGGCGGTACAGGAACGGCTGCTCGATGCCCAGCTTTTTGCCCATCCGTACTGCACGGCGAAGCAAGCGGCGGATGACATAGCCGCGGCCCTCGTTGGACGGCAGGGCGCCGTCGCCGATAGCGAATGTGACCGTACGCGAATGGTCGGCGATGACTTTCAGGGCCACATCCAGTTCAGGGTCTTGTTTATAGGCTACGCCGGAAATGCGGCTGGCTGCTTCAATCAGCGGGAACAGCAGGTCTGTCTCGTAGTTGTTGTCCACTTCCTGAATGATCGAAGCCATCCGCTCCAGGCCCATGCCGGTATCGATGTTTTTCTTCGGCAGTGGCGTGTAGGTGCCGTCCGGATTGTGGTTGAACTGGGAGAATACGAGGTTCCACACCTCCAGGTAGCGCTCGTTTTCGCCGCCCGGGTACAGCTCCGGATCATTCGGGTCATTGCCGAAGCGCTCGCCCCGATCGTAGAAAATCTCTGTGTTAGGACCACTCGGGCCTTCCCCGATATCCCAGAAGTTTCCTTCCAGCCGGATAATCCGCTCTGCAGGAATGCCGATCTGCTTGTGCCAGATTTCGTACGCTTCCTCGTCCTCCGGGTGAATGGTGACGGAGAGCTTCTCCGGATCAAAGCCGATCCATTCCTTGCTTGTGAGGAACTCCCATGCCCAGTGAATCGATTCTTCCTTGAAGTAATCGCCGATGGAGAAGTTCCCCATCATTTCAAAGAAGGTATGGTGGCGCGCAGTGCGTCCTACGTTTTCGATGTCGTTGGTGCGAATCGATTTTTGCGCGTTGGTGATGCGTGGATTCTCAGGAATGATGCGGCCGTCAAAATATTTTTTGAGTGTGGCTACGCCGCTGTTGATCCAAAGCAGGGATGGATCGTCCACCGGCACCAGGGGCGCACTCGGTTCGATGCGATGGCCCTTTTGCACGAAAAAATCAAGAAACATTTTGCGAATTTGATTACCTGTCAGCTTCTTCATAAAAACTGCCCTCCTATTATGATGAAGTATGAAAATAAAAAAGTCCCCATCCCCTCAGGGACGAGAACTTGTCTCGCGGTACCACCCTGCTTACAGGCATCGTGATTCTGCGCATCCATGCCTGTCGCTCGATTAAGGCCGTAACGGTGCCTGGCCGCCGGTTTTTTCCCGGTCTTGGGAGTAGCCTTCCGTCGCTCTTCTTCTGGCCACTCTCTCAACCTGCGGAGTGTCCTCTCTGTAGAAGGGCTGCAACGTACTCGTTCCTTCATCGATCTGCGGGGTTATCCCCGTTACTCTTCATTGTCCGTATTATAAATTTTTTTACCGATTGCTGTCAACTTTCATGCATGATCAGAGCGATCCGGCTTATGACCACCTTGCAGACTGCCAAGACCGGGACAGCCACGATCAAGCCGATAATCCCGCCGATTGCCTCCCCGGTTAGTAGTGCGAGGATGATAAGCAGCGGATGCAATTGCAGGGAGCGGCCGACGACATTGGGCGAAAGAATATTTCCCTCCAGAATCTGGATGACCCCATTTACGGCCAAGACCAGCAAGGTCATCTTGAACGATATGGTCAGCGAAACGACGACGGCAGGGGCTGCGCCGATGATCGGGCCGATATAGGGAATGACGTTGGTCAGGCAGACGAAAGAGGCCAGCACGAACGGATACGGCATTCCGATAATCCAGTACCCGATATACGCGCACAGTCCCACGATGAGCGCGACGATCATCTGACCGTGTATGTAATTCCCCAATGACTCGTTGACATCTCGCAATACGGCAAGCACCTGTTTGCGGTAGCGGGCCGGTATGATCGCGATTCCCGTCCGGTGAAGATCTTTCATGTCCTTCAACAAATAAAAAGCGATAAACGGCACGACCGCATAGGCAAGCAGCTTTCCGAGCGTATTGCGGGCGTTGTTCACAAACTGCGTAATCGAGTGGGACATTTTCTCCTGTGACTGGATGATGACCCGGTCCACGCCATGTGAAATGCTGTCCGGCAAAAAGTATTTGTGCGACTCCCATTCACTCATCCATTTGTGATACCATTCGGTCAGTCTGGGAATATCGTCGGAGAGCTCGATCAACTGCGTCGTAAAAATGGGGATGGCGTTGACGACTGCGATAGCGATGATCAGTACGAACGAAGCATAGATCAACAGCACTGCCATCAGCCTCGGTACCCTGCGCCTCTCCAGCAACTGGACGATAGGATGCAGCAAATAAGCGATCAACAGCCCTACGATAAAAGGCAGGAGAATTTCTGTCAGCAGATGGTACCAGGCGCTAATCACAGGGCGCAGCAGCCAGAGCAAGTTGCCGATGATCAGCAGTACGATCAGCCAAATCGCAGCGGCAAACAGGCGGCTGTTGCGAAGTCCTTCCACGGCTGTGACCTCCTCTACGCAAATTTCGTATGGATTAGCATGTGTCAATTTGAAAAAAACATGTACATGGGTGACAGTTGCTTATTGACACATCTTGAGTAGCAGGTGTACGATATAAACACAAATGGATATTCTCCAAAGGGGAGTAGCTTTTTCGCAGCAAAGTCGTCATTACGGGAATTTTTTCCCCGGCTTTGTTGGCAACGTCACGTTCGTTGTAAGCAAGACCTTTGCCTGATTAGGTAAGGGTCTTTTCTGTTTTTTTCGACCTTTGCCTGTTAGGGTAAAGGTCGTTTTGTTTTCCTCATCGTGACACAGACTACATAAAAAGTGTCAAGCAGATTTGGAGCAGCGGCCTTTAGAGACATCCACAAAAAAGGAGGTTGGAGAAACATGGAGATGTTGTTTACACCTGCATTCTGGTCTGCGCTGCTTGCCATCATTGTCATCGATCTTGTGCTGGCGGGAGATAACGCTATCGTTATCGGGATGGCTGCTCGCAATTTGCCTGCCCATCAGCAAAAGAAAGCGATCATCTGGGGAACCGTCGGGGCGGTTGTCATTCGGGCAGCGGCGACTCTGGCTGTGGTCTGGCTGTTACAAATTCCGGGTCTTTTGCTCGTCGGCGGTTTGATGCTGATCTGGATCGCCATGAAGCTGCTTGTACAAGACGGAGGACATGAAACAGTCAAAGCAGGCTCCAGCCTGGGTGCGGCCATTTGGACGATTGTCGTCGCTGACGCTGTCATGGGACTGGACAATGTGATTGCAGTTGCCGGAGCAGCACACGGAAGCTTTCTGTTGGTGGTACTGGGCTTGATCATCAGTGTTCCCGTCATGGTCTGGGGCAGCACACTCGTACTGAAGGTCATGGACCGCTACCCTGCCGTGATTTACATCGGATCAGCCGTACTTGCCTACACTGCGGGAAGCATGATTACAGGCGAGCCATTCCTGAAGGGCTTCTTTGTCGAATACCCGATCCTGAAATGGGCATTGATTGCCGTAATCGTTGTTGGCGTCCTGCTGATTGGCCGGATGAAAAATCAGGCGCAAAAACGGATGGCCGAACAATCGTAAACAAGAAACAGGCTTCGCCAGTTGGCGAAGCCTTCTTTGTTTGATCATATCCCGTCGTTTACTTGCCCCCAGTCTTTCATCATCTATGAAGTCTCAAAAAACGGATAAAACTGCTGGATGCTCTCGTCGTACTGCTTGATTCGCCGCTGTACGTTGTTCCGGTCTGCCTGGACAACGCCGCTGACCAATACGTTCAACAAAGAAAAAATCGTAGCCATTCCTTTTAACGCTGTAGGCGAAGGAGTGCTTGCTTTGATCAGCACATCAGCAATCGGTCCGATCGGAGACAGCTCATCGTCGGTAATCGCCAGTATTTTTGCTCCCTTGTCCTTGGCTGCCGTGGAAAAAATGATCGTCTCTGACGTATAGCGGGGGAATGAAAAAGCAATCACCAGACTTTTGGCATCCACTTCCGTGATCAAGTAATTGGCATCATCAATCTGCCCTCGATACAGGTATGTGTTTCCCTTTACCACGTTTAGCGTGGAAGCAAGCCAGGTAGCGGGTCCGTGTGAGCTGCGGAACCCGACGACAATCAGCTTTTTCGCTTTCACAATCAGCTCCACCGCTCGCTGAAACTGCCCCGGATCCAAGGCGTTCATAGTCTTTCGAATATAGGCGATGTCCTGCTCCATATGGTAGGCGACCAGATCAGTCTCTCCTGCCACGTCTGTTGAGTACTGCTCCAACAGCTTGTCTTGTTTGCCCGAAAGCAGCATCAACTCGCGAATCTCATTTTGCAAAGCGGTATATCCGGAGTAGCCTAATGTATAGCAAAGTCGGATGACAGTGGTTTCGCTCGTTCCCGTAAGCGAGCCGATTACCCTTGCCGGATGGAGCGCGACTTGCTTTGGCTCGTCCAGGATAAGCTTGGCAACCAATTTTTGCTGGTTGGTCAAAGTGTGGTAGTGCTTGCGGATCTGTTCGTTTACAGTGTCCATCTTTTCCTCCTCAACGCATTCTGACAGATCATCTTCTGTTCCGGCTGGCGGCAAAATTCGTCCCGCTCCCCGTCTCATCCATCTATCGATAAATGGGTATAGATTTTTGAAGAGAAAACTGCTCAATTATAAAATTTACGAAGCATAAGCACTGGCGTAGCCATTATATGGGACTAATCGTTATTTTACCAATACTTTTAAAATAATCTTTATTCCATTATGTGTATGCAAAAAAACCGGACGCACCTTGATCGCGTCCGGCTGATAGCTTGCCTAGCATGCTAACGAGCAAAAACTCGCATCAGCTTCTGGCTTGTTTTCATCATTTTTCTTACATCCCGCATGGAGACCGGCCAACGATTGATGTTCAACGCAAAACGTTTGCGGCGGCGCGGAGCCATCATATATCCGACAGCAGCCACGATGCCGCCTGCAGCTATAATGCCAAGCAGGTTTCGAGCAATCATTCGCGACACACCTCCGGTTTTGGATGTCTACATGCTTAACTGAGTCGGTACGATCTGTTCTTCGATAAACAGATCATTGAGCGAATGCAGTGAGCCGTCTTCTTCCACCTGGTAAACGGAAGCGATCTGCTCATTGGCTACGCTCATTTCAATAAAGCAGTTCCAGCAATAGTATTGATTGGTACCAATTTTGCCTATGTCTTTGGAACTGCAGTTCGGGCAAATCACACGCATCTATCTTTTCCTCCCTTTCACGCCTGGCTGCGAACCTTAATCCGGCACGATCAGGTTTTCTTCCCCAATAATGACGGACGGAGGAACGGACAGGCGTTTACGTCCTTCAGTAACGTCCGCCAGCCAACCGTTCGATAATTCGTACCCTACAATTTTCTCCCAGTCCGCAGAGAAGTAAACATCTTCCAATCGCCCGAGCAAGTTCCCCGAAGCGGAAATCACGGATTTCCCCTTCAGTTTCAGCTTCCCTGTCAGGACACCTGTGGGTTCCGAAGCGGCCAGTTGATCCAAGGAGGTAATTGCGTCTTTGCCCGAAACAGTGAGACAGGACTCTCCTACCGCATGAATGCGGCCCAGGGGAATATAGGTGCCGGATTGCAGCCAGCCCTGTTCGCTCAGCAAGACTCCTGCGACCTGCCAATTGTCGGAGTCAAAGAGAATGTCACGGATAACACCGATCTCTTCGCCTGTATCCAGGCAGACGACCGGCATGCCCACTACATCCAATGCCTTGCGCATAATGGGATTTCCCCCTTCCGCCTCTTTAGTATCGGGCGGATGGAATCGTTCCATACAGCGACAAAACAGGTTCCAACATCATCCTTGTTTCAGGCGTTCCTCCAGGTAGCTGTATCGTACGCCCTCTTCGTCTGTCTGGACGGCGATACGAAACGCTTCCGGCTCTCCACACATGATGAGAAATGATTTACTGCGCGTTATTCCTGTATACACCAGCTTCCGTCGCAGCATCCTGTGGTAATTTTTTACAAATGGCATGACGACGATTGGAAACTCGCTGCCTTGCGACTTATGAACGGAGCAGCAGTAGGCCAGCGTCAGCTGATGGTATGCAGACCGCTTGTACATCACTTCACGGCCATCAAAGGAGACGACGATCATTTCTTCATTCTCTGCGTTTTCATTTGGGTAAAAAATGGCGACAATCTCACCCATATCACCGTTGAACACGTGTTCTTCGGCGTTGTTTACAAGTTGAAGCACTTTGTCCCCCGTCCGAAATACGGTGTCGCCAAACGTCACTTCCCGTTTTTGGCCGGTCTTTGGATTAAACAGCTCCTGGAGCTCTTCATTCAACCGGTTTACACCCGCATTTCCTTTGTACATGGGCGCGAGGACTTGTACATCTTTTGCTGTATATCCTTTCTTTACGGCTCCCGAGCAAATTTGTTTCACAGCTTCGTTTACATCTTGTGGCGAACTTGTGAAAAATCTGCGATCAGGGGAGGAATCCAGCAGATCGGACGGGACAATTCCTTTCCGCACATCATGGGCGAGGCGAATAATCGACGATTCTTCCGCTTGCCGATAAATCTCCGTAAGCTGTACGCGCGGCAATAGCCCGGAACGAATCATGTCCTGCAAAACGTTCCCCGGGCCGACAGACGGAAGCTGGTCCGGATCGCCAACCATGATGATTTGCATGTCGCTTGGCAGCGCTCTGAACAATTGATTCGCAAGCCAAATGTCCACCATCGACATCTCATCTACGATCAACAGCTTTCCACGGATCTGGTGTTCGGCATCATGTTCAAAGCTGTCGCCTTTCCAGCCAAGCAGCCGGTGAAGCGTCATGGCGGGCAGCCCGGTCGTCTCCGCCATTCTCTTTGCCGCTCTGCCCGTAGGCGCGGCCAGCAGGATGGGAAAAGGATTGCTTTCGTCATATTTTTTCAGATCGAAGGAAATTCCATGCAGATGTGCAAATACACGACATATCCCCCGGATGACAGTAGTCTTCCCTGTACCCGGCCCACCTGTCAGCAGCATCAAGCCAGAAGTGATCGCCTGTTCGATCGCATCCCGCTGCGTCTGTGCATACGTAATATCCAGCTCTTCTTCGACTGCACCCATGGCCTGGTACAGCTCAGACACCGGAAAGGAAGCAAAGTCATCGCGGTCGGCAAAAAAACGAAGCCGCTTGGCCAAGCCGACCTCGGCAAAAAAGAGGCTTGGCAAGTAAACCCGCTCCTCGTCCCACATCACTTTGGAGGCGACAAACAGCGCTTCAATCGCCAGTCTGACCTCTTCCGGCGTAAAGGCATGTCCGCCGCACTCATGAAGCAAGCGCAGCGTTTTTTCACACAGCTCTTCGATCGGGAGAAAAACGTGGCCTTCGGCATAAGAAGCTTCCTGCAGCGTAAAAATAGCTGCTGCCTGGACCCGCTCCTCCGAGGACGCCGCGATCCCGGTTGAACGAGCGATCTCGTCCGCACGTTTGAAACCGATCCCCTGCACATCCTCGATCAGCCGGTACGGCTCCTCCGAAAGCACCTTCAAGGTCTCCAGCTTGTATGTCTGGTAGATGCGCAATGCGAGCTGCACTCCGATCCCGAACTCGTACAAAAACACCATAGCCTGTTCCAAAGAACGATGTTCCATCACCGATTCATAAATCTGCTTGGCACGTGCTTCCGATATCCCAGGCACCTCCGCCAACGACTCGGGACGGTCAGCGATAATCGACAACGCGTCGACTCCCAGATGCTCTACGATTCGTTTGGCCATCTTTTTGCCAATTCCCTGGAACAGGCCACTGGCCAGATACTTTTCTACGCCAGCCACCGTTTTCGGCGTTTCGCGCTCATAACGGGAAGCCGCGAATTGCTGCCCAAACCGGGGGTGTGTTTTCCATTCTCCGTAAAATGTGTACAGCTCTTCCGGATGAGGACGGGGGAAGTTTCCCACGACAACGACGTCATTCTCCTTGATCGCTTCCGAGGTCTCCTCTACTTTAAGACGAATAACTCCATACCACGTTTCTTCATTGTAAAAAATTTCTTGTTCCACATAGCCGCGAACGAATGGTTCAGCAAACAAAGGGAGTGTTTCCTGCGACATCATAGCGCCCCCTCGAAAGACATACTGGTTTTACACCTGCTGATACAGAAAAGAAACCCACCCGCAGCAGGAGCATCGCGGGCGGGGTCTACGCAATTCAGGAACCGTTCGTCAACGGGTCGACAAAACGGTCTGCCGATACTGATGTTTAGATTGTAAAACGATTTACTTGTTCTGACAACCGCTCCGCCATTTGAGCCAATTTCTCCGCAGCTGCTGTCATTTCCTCTGTCGTGGCCGTCTGCTGCTCGGAAGCGGCGGCAACCTTTTGGGTGTCAGGCGGAAACATGGCATGAAAAGCAGTTCTAGTGCCCTATTCTACATGTTTGTCCGCTGCCAATCCATCCACAATTTGGTGAAGAAGAGAAACAATGA
>k87-559549_pt1 | contig 11405 bp, 5 predicted proteins | sample MGYA00084031_6733416 | MGnify analysis MGYA00084031
CAGCACGCCTGGCCGGAGATCAAGTCCATGGTCGCCTTCCGCAACGCCACCCGCGGCCAGGCGGTGACCGACTGGTGGGACAACGGCAACAACGCCATCGCCTTCGGCCGGGGCAGCAAGGGCTTCGTGGCCATCAACCACGAGCAGAGCAGCCTGACCCGCACCTACCAGACGTCCCTGCCCGCGGGCACCTACTGCAACGTCCAGAACAACACACCGGTGACGGTCGACAGCGCCGGCCGGTTCACCGCCACCCTGGGCCCCAACACGGCGCTGGCGCTCCACACGGGCAAGCGCAGCTGCTGAACGGCGGCACGCCCGCCGCACGGTGCGCCGGCCGTCCGGGCGCACGGATGTGAAAACCCTTGCTAAAGGTTTCAAGAGTCTTGCTGTAAACCTTGCGCAGGCGATACGGTCGCGCCCACGCCCGACGGCGGAGCCGCCGCCGGGGCGAGGGGTCGCAGTCAAGTGAGCCGCACCGTCAAGGAGTTCACCCCGTGATACCGAGATGGCCGGCGCCCTCGCGGCGCCGCACACCGTCAGGCAGAGGCGTCGCCGCCCTCACCGTGGCCGCGCTCGCCGCAGCGCTTGCCCCACCGCTCGCGGCGCGGGCGGCCACCCCGCCCGCGCCGCCCTCGGACGCCCGGCTCGCCGCCGAGCCGGCCCGGCACGACCTGACGCGCGAGCAGTTCTACTTCGTTCTGCCGGATCGTTTCGCCAATGGAGACACCTCCAACGACCGGGGCCGGCTGACCGGTTCACGCCTCGTCACCGGCTACGACCCCACCGACAAGGGCTTCTACCAGGGCGGCGACCTCAAGGGCCTGATCGACCGGCTCGACTACATCAAGGGCCTGGGCACCACCGCCATCTGGCTCGCCCCGATCTTCAAGAACCAGCCCGTGCAGGGCACCGGCAAGGAGGCCTCCGCCGGCTACCACGGCTACTGGATCACCGACTTCACCCGGGTCGACCCGCACTTCGGCACCAACGAGGACCTCAAGGCCCTGGTCTCCAAGGCGCACGCCAAGGGCATGAAGGTCTTCTTCGACGTCATCACCAACCACACCGCCGACGTCGTCGGCTACAAGGACGAGTCCCGCGCGTACCTGTCCAAGGGCGCCTTCCCCTACCTGACCAAGGACGGCCGCCCCTTCGACGACGCCGACTACGCCGACGGCGGCAGGAGGTTCCCCGCCGTCGACGAAAGCTCGTTCCCGTACACCCCGGCCGTTCCCGCCGCCAAGAAGGACCTCAAGGTCCCGTCGTGGCTCAACGACCCGGCGATGTACCACAACCGCGGCGACTCCACCTTCGCCGGGGAGAGCTCCGGCCACGGCGACTTCGCCGGCCTCGACGACCTGTGGACCGAGCGCCCCGAGGTCGTCAGCGGCATGAAGAAGATCTACCAGCGCTGGGTCAAGGACTTCGGCATCGACGGTTTCCGCGTCGACACCGTCAAGCACGTCAACATGGAGTTCTGGACCCAGTGGGCGACGGCACTGGACACCTACGCCGCCCGGCACGGCCGCAAGAACTTCTTCATGTTCGGCGAGGTCTTCTCCGCCGACACCTCCGTGACCGCCCCCTACGTCACCCAGGGCCGTCTGGACGCCACGCTGGACTTCCCCTTCCAGGAGGCGGCCCGCGCCTACGTCTCCCAGGGCGGCAGCGCGAAGAAGCTGGCGGGCGTCTTCGCCGACGACTACAAGTACACGACCGACAAGGCCAACGCCTACGAACAGGTCACCTTCCTCGGCAACCATGACATGGGCCGGATCGGGTACTTCCTCAAGCAGGACAACCCGAAGGCCACCGACGCCGAGCTGGTGCGGAAGAGCAGGTTCGCCCACGAGCTGATGTTCCTCAGCCGCGGCAACCCCGTCGTCTACTACGGCGACGAGCAGGGCTTCACCGGCTCCGGCGGCGACAAGGACGCCCGCCAGACCATGTTCGCCTCCAAGGTCGCCGACTACCTCGACGACGACCGGATCGGCACCGACCGCACCCACGCCCACGACGCCTACGACACCACCGCGCCGCTCTACCGGCACATCGCCGCCCTGGCCAAGCTCCGCAAGGACCACCCGGCCCTGGCGGACGGCGTCCAGACGGAGCGGTACGCCGCGGACGGGCCGGGCGTCTACGCCGTCACCCGCACCGACGCCAGGACCGGCGCCGAGTACATCGTCGCCTTCAACAACGCCGACGACGCCAGGACCGCGACCTTCGCCACCGGCTCGGCGAGGATGACCTACCGCGGCATCCACGGCACCGGGGCGACCGTGACCTCCGGCGCCGACCGCAAGGTCACCGTCACCGTCCCGGCCGGCTCTGCCGTCGTCCTCAAGGCGGCCGGCACCCTCGACAAGCCCGCCGTCAAGCCGTCCCTCACCCTGACGCCCCCCGCCGCCGGAGCCACCGGCACCGTCGAAGTCGGCGCCGACGTCACCGGAGGACAGCTCAACCGGGTCGTCTTCGCCGCCCAGGTCGGCAACGGCCCGTGGAAGGTGCTCGGCTCCGCCGACCACGCCCCCTACAAGGTCACCCACACCCTGGCGAAGACCGTCCCGGCCGGCACCCCCCTGCGCTACAAGGCGGTCGTCGTCGACTCGGCCGGCCGCACGGCGAGCGCCACCGCGGCCTCCGTCACCGGCACCCCGCCGCCGCCCGAGACCCCCACCGCCTCCCTGCGCGACCACGCGGTCGTGCACTACAAGCGCACCGACGGCGACTACGCGAACTGGCGCCTGCACGTCCGGGGCGACGTGGCCGACGGCGAGGCCGGGGACGACGGCCACCCCTTCATCGGCCGGGACGCCTACGGCGCCTTCGCCCACGTCAGGCTGAAGCCGGGCGCCTCGGTCCTCACCTTCCGGGTGACCGACACGAACGGCACCGAGGACGGCGCCGAGCGGTCCGTCGACCTCACGAAGACCGGCGAGGTCTGGATCGAGCAGGGCGACGAGACCGTGCGGACCGCACGGCCCGCGGAGGAGTACCCGGAACCGGACAGGACCAAGGCGGTCCTCCACTACCACCGCGCGGACGGGGACTACGACGGCTGGGGCCTGCACGTCTGGACGGGCGCCGCACAGCCCACCGACTGGTCCAGGCCCCTTCGGCCGGTCAGGACCGACTCCTACGGCGCGGTCTTCGAGGTGCCGCTCGCCGACGGTGCCACCAGCCTCAGCTACATCGTCCACAAGGGCGACGAGAAGGACCTTCCCGCCGACCAGTCCCTGGACCTGAAGACCTACGGATACGAGGTGTGGCTGCTGAGCGGCCAGGAGAAGTACCTGCTGCCGCAGCCCGCGGGCGGGGGAAGCGCCCTGGACCTGTCCGCCTCCAAGGCGATCTGGATCGACCGGGACACGGTGGTCCTCAACGGCGCGGACAACGCCGCCTCCACCCAGCTGCTCTACTCCCGCAACGGCTCCATCGCCGTCCGGAACGGGACGCTGACCAGTGACGACGAACGCTGGCTGCGGCTGGCCAGGACGACCCTGACCGACGCGCAGAAGGCCAGGTTCCCGCATCTGAAGGACTACACGGCCTACTCCGTCGACCCGCGCGACCGCTCCCGCGTCCGCGAGGCGCTGCGCGGCCAGGTCGTCGCCTCCCAGCGGGCCGCGAACGGGGCGGTGCTCCTGGCGACGGGCGTCCAGCTCGCCGGCGTGCTCGACGACGTGTACGGCAGGGCGGCGAAGAACGCCCGGCTCGGCCCGGTCTTCCACGGCGGACGGCCCACCCTGAGCGTCTGGGCGCCGACCGCGCAGAGCGTGGCCCTGGAGCTGGACGGCAGGACGGTCGCCATGCGCCGCGACGACACCACCGGCGTCTGGTCGGTCACCGGCCCGGCGTCGTGGAGGAACAAGCCCTACCGGTACGTCGTGAAGGTGTGGGCGCCCACCGCCGGCGAGATCGTCACCAACAAGGTCACCGACCCGTACTCGGTCGCCCTCACCGCGGACTCCCGGCACAGCCTCGTCGTCGACCTGAGCGACGGGGCCCTGGCCCCGAGCGGCTGGTCGTCCCTGGCCAAGCCCAAGGCCGTACCGCTCAGGGACGCCCAGATCCAGGAGCTGCACATCCGCGACTTCTCCGTCGAGGACCGCACGGTCCCGGCGAAGCACCGGGGCACCTACCTGGCCTTCACCGACAAGGACAGCGACGGGTCCCGGCACCTGCGGGAGCTGGCCCGGGCGGGCACGACCCATGTCCACCTGCTGCCGGCCTTCGACATCGCCACCATCCCCGAGCGGAAGGCCGACCAGGCCGCCCCCGGCTGCGACCTGGCCTCCTACCCGGCCGACTCCGACCGGCAGCAGGCGTGCGTGGCCGAGACAGCCGCGAAGGACGCCTACAACTGGGGCTACGACCCGTACCACTACACCGTCCCCGAGGGCTCGTACGCCACCGACCCGGACGGCACGGCCCGCACGGTGCAGTTCCGCCGGATGGTGCAGGCGCTGAACCGGGACGGCCTGCGGGTCGTCATGGACGTGGTCTACAACCACACGGCGGCCGCCGGCCAGGAGAAGACCTCCGTGCTGGACCGGATCGTGCCGGGCTACTACCAGCGTCTTCTCGCCGACGGCTCGGTGGCCACCAGCACCTGCTGCGCCAACACCGCGCCCGAGAACATCATGATGGGCAAGCTGGTCGTCGACTCGATCGTCACCTGGGCCAAGGAGTACAAGGTCGACGGCTTCCGCTTCGACCTCATGGGCCACCACCCCAAGGCCAACATCCTCGAGGTCAGGAAGGCCCTCGACGCGCTCACGCCGAAGAAGGACGGCGTGGACGGCAAGAACATCATTCTGTACGGGGAGGGCTGGAACTTCGGCGAGGTCGCCGACGACGCCCGGTTCGTGCAGGCCACCCAGAAGAACATGGCCGGCACCGGGATCGCGACCTTCTCCGACCGGGCGCGTGACGCGGTGCGCGGCGGCGGCCCCTTCGACGAGGACCCCGGTGTCCAGGGCTTCGCCTCGGGCCTCTACCACGAGCCCAACTCCTCGGCCGCCAACGGCACCAGGGCCGAGCAGAAGGCCCGCCTGCTGCACTACCAGGACCTGATCAAGGTCGGTCTGAGCGGCAACCTGGCCGCGTACCGGTTCACGGACAGCAGCGGCAGGCAGGTCACGGGCGCGGAGGTCGACTACAACGGTGCGCCCGCCGGATACGCGAAGGCTCCCGGCGACGCCCTCGCCTACGCCGACGCGCACGACAACGAGTCCCTGTTCGACGCGCTGGCCTTCAAGCTGCCGAGGGACACCTCGGCGGCCGACCGGGCCCGGATGCAGGTCCTGGCCATGGCGACGGCCACGCTCTCCCAGGGCCCGGCGCTCTCCCAGGCCGGCACCGACCTGCTGCGCTCGAAGTCCCTGGACCGCAACTCCTACGACAGCGGCGACTGGTTCAACGCCATCCACTGGAACTGCGCCGACGGCAACGGCTTCGGACGGGGGCTGCCCATGGCGGCCGACAACGAGTCCAAGTGGCCGTACGCCAAGCCGCTGCTGACCTCCGTGAGGGTGGACTGCCCGCAGATCCGGGCAGCCTCGGCGGCCTACCGGGACCTGCTGAGGATCCGTGCGACGGAGAAGGTGTTCTCCCTCGCCACGGCGGCGCAGGTGCAGAAGCAGCTCTCCTTCCCGCTGTCCGGGAGGAACGAGACCCCCGGCGTGATCACCATGAGGCTCGGTGATCTGGTCGTGGTGTTCAACGCGACGCCCGAGCGGCAGCAGCAGCGGGTCGCCGCGCTCGCCGGGACGCACTACCGGCTGCACCCGGTGCAGGCGGCGGGCGCGGACCCGGTGGTGAAGACCTCCTCCTACCGGGCGGCGACGGGCACGTTCACCGTTCCGGCCCGTACGGTCGCGGTCTTCACGCGGTAGGCCGGCCGCACCGGCGCGGCCGGGGCGCTCCCCGGCCGCGCACCGCCGGACGCCCGAGGTCCGGAAACGTTTCAGGAGGCAAGACCGGCGAGCCGGGTGACCAGGGTCCCGAAGGGACCGCCGTCGCCCGGCTCGTCCTTGAAGACACGGCGCATCAGGGCGCCCAGTTCCTCGTCGTGGGCGGCGCTGACGGCCACGAGGGCGCCGAAGTCGTGCACGAGCTGCACCTCCAGCTCGGCCCGCGGAACACGCCGGCCGTCCAGCCAGAGCAGCGCCGTCGACTCGACCAGCGAGATCCACGACCGGATGACCAGTTCCAGGCGCGCGGGCGGGTCCTCGATCCGCAGATGCGCGAGGATCTGGTCGTACGCGGCCTGCCGCACGGAGTCGATGAGCGCATTGGTGGTGGTGGAGCCCACCGCCGGGCCACCGCGCATCAGGGCCGAGAAACCGGGCCCGTGTTCGTCCACGAAGTCGAAGAAGCGGCGCATCACCCGCAGCAGCCGGGCCCCCAGCGGACCTTCGTGCGGTTCCACGAAACGGCTCGCCAGATCGTCCGAGGCACGCTTCAGCGCCGCTTCGTACAAGCTGAGTTTGCCGGGGAAGTAGTGGTAGACCAGCGGGCGGGAGATGCCTGCCGCGGACGCTATCTCGTCGATGGAGACCTCGTCAGGCGAACGGCGGCTGAACAGTTCGAGAGCGACGCCGATCAGTTGCTGCCGCCGCTCCTCGACTCCCATCCTGCGACGAACCCCGGTAGTCATACGAACACCTTACCGATCGAATCCGGCCTCAAAAGAACCCGATCGATCAGGGCGTTCATCTCTGACGCAGCACGCCGATGGACGTGCCGTCGTCCAGCTTCCCGGCGAGGTCCACCTCGGCGCCCCGCCGGGTCCGCACGGCGAGCAGATGACCCTCGGCGGTCGCACGGACGTCGCCGGTCGCGCTGATCGATGCGGTGTCCTCGGTGCCGGCCGCGAGCAGGTACCAAAGACCGGCCTCCGACTTCCACAGCACCCCGGCCAGCACATGCGGATCGTGGGCGCCGCAGGCGGACACGTCCTCCGCCCTGGCCACGGCCGTGCCGTGCCGTCCCTGGGGGACGCGGAACTGGGCCATGACCCGGGGACCGGTGCCGCGCCAGGTCTCGGCACGGGTGCACACCCACTCGGCCGTGCCGCTGCCGTCGGGCAGCGGCTGCCGCGCGTACGGCCAGAGGTTGACCGACCGCACGCCCTGGGTGCGCACGGCGCTCAGGGAGCAGACGAACGGCGCCCAGGTGCTGCGCGCCGAGGCGTCCGACGTCTCCCGCGGGGCGGCGGGGTCGCCGCTGGTGAGACGGGCGGGGACCAGTTCGCCCAGGTCGCCCAGCAGATGCGTGCCGGACCCGTCGGTCAGTTGCAGCGCGTTCCACGAGGTGCAGGGCCCGGTCCTCTGGACCGGGCTGGCCAGGGGCCGGGTGACGCCGTCCTTCGGGCCGAGACCGACGGCCTCGGAGCCGGGGTCGAGCAGGTTCCGCCGGGCCGCCGCGGTCACCCAGGGCGCCGTCAGATAGCGGACGTTGCCGTCGGAGCGGCTGAGCACCACCGCGGCGGCCTCCGCCCCGGTGGCGCCGTCGACACGGGCGAAGTCCAGGGCGACCTCGGCGGAGTCCTTCGATTCGGCGTAGCGGGCGATGCGCAGACCGTCGTGGAAGATCACCACGCGCGCCTGGTCGACCTCCCCGGCGTAGAGCAGCTGCGGTGGTCCGGCGGGGCCGCCGGTGGGGGTGCCGGGCGTCGCGGAGACCCGGACGGACGCGCCGGGACGGGCCCAGACGGCGAGGGCACGGCGCAGCAGGGACATGTCGCCGGTGAGGTTGCCGCGCGCGGGCCACACGGAGAAACCCGGACGCGAGGAGGCCCGCCAGGCGGTGGGGGAGACCTTCGTCAGCTCGGCCGGGTCGAGCGCGGCCTCGGCGGAGGGGTTCTGGGCGTACACCGGGGCGGCGGCGCCGTCGGGGCCCCAGCCGCCGCGGGGCAGGGCGACCAGGGCGCCGCACACGGCGAGGGCCGCGACGCCGGCGAGCGCGGCCCTGCTGTGCTGTCTGCGCCGCATCAGATCGGTGGGGCGGGCCTGCAGCGAGCAGGGGTCGAACTCGGGGGACTCCAGCAGCGCGTAGTGGCCGGGCACCCGGTCGGCCTGGCGCAGTGCGGCACCGGGGTCGGCCACCCCCGCGGCCGTCAGCAGGTCGTGCACGGCGGGGTCCGGGAGCCGTTCCAGACCGCGCAGCACATAGGCGGCGCGGGCCGGGCCGGACAGGGAGGCCAGCCGCTGGTCCAGGGCGAGTTCGTCGGCGCCGCCCGAGCGCGGGAACAGCCGCAGACCCCACACCATGGGCAGTATCGGCGGCAGTTGGGCACGCTTGGGCCACACCGTGCGCCGCAGCGGCCGGCCCGCCTCCAGCGCCGTGCGCAGCACCTGGAGCCGGACGAAGGCGTACGCCGGGTCGGCCTCGCGCCCGCCCGCCAGGACCGGGGCCCCGGTCGCCGACCGTCCGCGCGGCAGCGCCCGCTGCACGAGCGCGTGCGCGCTCAGCACCCGCCGCTTGCGCCCGAGCCCGGGTGGCAGCACCAGGTACGCGAGCCGGACCAGCCGCGGATAGTGCTCGACGAGCGCGGCCTCGGCCCGCTCGACGTCGACGACCGGCCCGGAGGACGAGTGACGCGGGGCGACATCCTGTGACTGCACACCCAGCCAAACGAGCGACCCGTCCGTTGGTCACCGCGGCTTCGCGGACCCGGACCCCGCCCGCTTCCGCGCGCATCCGTCCCTGCGGACCGCCGGGTTGAATGATGCGGTTTGAATGATGTGGTTTGAATGATGCGGTCTTTTCGGCCGTATCGGTGAGTGGGCCTCGCACAGGGCCTTCACGGCATGCGTGCCGGGTGTGCTGGTGGGAACCGAGAGCCGGAAGCGACCGGAGGAACAGATGAGGGTGACCCGACCGATGCTCGCGGTGGCCGGGGCCGCGGCGGTGCTGGCGCTTGCGGGATGCGGGTCCGACAGCGGCGGGGAGGCGAAGGTGCCGCCGACGGCGACCGGCAGCCTGGAGAGCCTGGCCGCCGAGGCGAAGTGCAAGCCGGACATGCAGACCGACGCCGACACGATCCGCCAGGCCATCTGCAAGAAGGGCGAGGAGAAGTACATCCTCGCCACCTTCGCCACCGACCGGGGCCAGCGCGAGTGGATCGAGGCGGCCAAGGACTACGGCGGTTTCTACCTGGTCGGCCGCAAGTGGGTGGCCGTCGGCGAGGAGAAGGTGCTCCAGGACCTGCGCGGCCGGCTCGGCGGCGATCTGGAGCAGGGCGTCGACCACAGCGGCATGGGCCACGGCGGCGGTGCGCACGACGGTGGTGCGCACGACGGCGGTGCGCACGGCTCCGGGCACGCCGGGCACGGGGGCTGAACGAGCGCAACCGGACGCCCGGAGAGCCGGACGCCCGGAGGGCCGGGCACGAGCACGGCACGGCGAAGCACCGGCAAGGGAAGCACAAGCACGGAGGGCCGGTGGCGGGATTTCCGCCACCGGCCCTCCGTCGGTGTTCAGTCCTCGGGGGACGGCCGGGGGATCAGCTGCAGTTCTTGCCCCGGTTGATGCACTTGACCACCTTGTTCATCAGCCTCTCGTCCATGACGTTGATGAAGTCGTTGTGGTCGGTGATCGGCTTGTGCAGCTGCTCCGGGAAGCTGTCCACGGCGTACGGGTTCTTGATCTGACCGTTCTCGATGGTCGGCATGGGAACGTCGTACACCAGGCGGACCTGGAGCTGCGGGATGGCCTTGAAGCCCTCGGGGCAGCTGCCGTCCGGGTTGACGAACGCCACGTGGTCACGGTGGTTGGCGCTGTCGATGTTCTTGCCGTCCCAGCAGCTCTGGAAGTTGGCCGTGCGCACGAGCTTGCTGCCCTCGGGGCACAGCACGTACTTGTCCGTGGACTGCCGGTCCTCGAAGCCGGTGCAGCTGTACGAGGTGTTGGCGTTCTTCAGGCCGTTGGTGAAGGACTTGGCGTCGCCGGTGATGATGCGCAGCAGCTTCGGCATCGCGACGACCTTGCTCTTCTTGTTGCCGACGAACCGGATCTGGGCCTCCTCGGCCTGGATGATCCGGCCGACGTTGCCCTCGGCGCCACCGCCGTCGGCGTCGGCGTCGACCTCCCTGGTGCCGTCCTGCACGCGCAGCACCGGCCAGAAGTACGAGGACTTGTCGCCCTTGTTCTGGCAGCTGGTCTCGGCGGCGAGCAGGTCGTCGTCGCTGGAGAACGCGTTGTTGCTCTGGTTGCCGACGTAGTCGTGCATGTGGTGCGCGCCGTTCGCGACACCGGGGGCCACGATGATGTTGTCGCTGTTGCGCAGCTTGTTCTCGTTGACACCACACTTCGTGGTGAAGGAGCCGGTGGACCCGGTGTTGCCGTTGGCGGGCAGGCCGTTCGGCAGGTCGCGCGAGTTCGGCGGGACGTCCTTGATGTCGATGAAGTCGTCGGCGAACGGACCCGCGGCGCCGTTGCCGTTGTCGTTCGGGAGCTGGCCCTGGTCCTGGCCGTCTCCCTGGCCCTGGTCGCCGCCGTTCTGACCGCCGTTCTGGTCGCCGCCGTTCTGACCACCGCCGTTCTGGCCGTCGGTCGGCAGCGGCTGCTCGGCGGCACGGCCGGTGCAGGGGGCGAGGTTGTCCAGGTCACCGGGGGCCGTGCCGCCGGCCCGGTTGATCTCCAGCTTGATCCGGTCGAGGATCACCTTCCGCCGGTCCTTCAGCGGGCCCAGGATGACGTTCTGGACGTAGTTGGGGTCCTTGGCCTGGGCGTCCCGGGTGGTCGCCAGAGTCTGGTAGGCATCGGTGATCTGACGGTCGAGCGTGGCGAGTTCGCCGTCGACCTCACCGCGTGCCTGCTCCGGCACGTTGGTGAGCTTCTGACCGACGTCCGGGCACGAGATCGTCGCGATCTGCGCGTTGGCGGCCTTCGTCTGACTGCCCAGTGCGTTGTTCTTCGACTCGCCCGCGGACGCGTAGTAGTTCGCCCAGACCAGCCCGCCCCCACCGAGCGCTAGGGCCGCCACCCCGGCAATGGCCTTGGTGGCCAGCGGCATACGGCGTTTTCGTGTGTTGCGTCCCATGGAACTCCTCTGAACTTCCTTGTGGGGCAGCATCGAGGCGCCCGACAGGAGTGAAGCGGCTCCCCTTCATACGGACGTGGTCCCGGAGGTGTTCAGCCGACTCACGAATCAATCAGAGATTTTTGGGCTCGACACGTTTCAACTGCCGCTTTTACACGGTCAGTTGCTTCCTTCTCACCTGCTGTGGCCGAAGTGCCGGCTCGGCGACGGCCCGTCCCGCGAGCTCCGCACCGCCCAGCAGCGGAAGCCGCACGCCGGTGACCGTGTCCCGGGCGGTCGTGGGACGGGACCGAGGACCGAGCCCGCCAGAAGCAGAGAAGAAGCAGAGAAGAAGCAGAGAGAGGAGGAG
>k87-110831_pt1 | contig 11401 bp, 11 predicted proteins | sample MGYA00084031_6733416 | MGnify analysis MGYA00084031
GTTGACTGAGATAGATAACTTATAAAATAAGGGATTACACAAAAATAAAATAATCCCCGTTTTTTATCTCGTAGTCAAGCTATTTACGGCAGCCTGGTAGAAACTTGTGGGCCATATCCCCACGATTATACGATATAAAACGACAAATTTCTGTTTTATTCTACTTTATCAGCATTGTTACAACCGGTCAATACTTTGTTCCTATTCAATGGAGTGTGAATACTCTTTAGAGCAAAGCTTCCGCCTCATAATGCGCATAGTACTTTTCACCCCGACTGTAACCATAAAATACTTTATGATTGTTCATTACAATGGCACAAACCAAAGACAAAGTTTTTAAGTATTTCAGTTCCATACTCCGATTGTTCTGCTTCCGGATGAAACTGGATGCCATAAAACTTGCTGGCCGTATTACTGATCGCTGCAACCGGAACCTTTTCGCTTTCCGCATCAATGACAAAACCTGCAGGAATTCCCTTCAAACTATCACCAAAGCTCATCCAGACGTCTAATTTTTCAGGGATTCCTTTGAATAGTTCGGGGCCTCCGTCCTTGATTTGAATAGTGTCTTGGCCATACGTGCGCTTTTCTCTTCTTTCGACCTTTCCATCGAATTGGGCTGCTATCAGCTGCATGCCATAACAGATGCCCAAAATAGGAATCCTAAGGTTAAATATTTCCTTATTAAGCGAAATAGCATTGTCTGAATGGACATGCCTCGGGCCTCCGGATAAAATAATCCCTTTCGGATTTAACTTTTTGATTTCATCTGTACTCGCCGTTCTCGGGTGCAGAAGCTTGCTATTGACCCCCAACTCGCGAATTCTCCGAACGATGAGCTGATCGAATGGATCGCCGAAATCGAGAACAACGATCATCTCTTGTCTGATTTCATTGTTTTCAGTCATTCCAGAACCTCCGTCAATAATATTTTTATCAAACATATGTGTTCAAAAACGCTCTGGAAGGAAGTATTGATTTCATGTTAAATTTTTGTTTTCTTGATTAAATTTTCCCATACCTCTCTGCTATATTCCCAATTGACAGCATCTTCATCACCGCCGTAGACAAATTTTTCGTACCGCTCTGTCAAAAGGCTCATGTCAGTCGTATCAAAATGGCTGTCAATATAAGTTGCATAACTTCGCAGCGTCTGTCCGGGTTCTCTTTTTAACCCTAATCTGTCCAGCCGTTTAAGTAATGCTTCGTATGCTGAGGCAAATGTTTCATCTGCTGGTCTTTTGTTATATTTCCATATTAATAGTCGGGGAATCCAGCGATTCCTGCTTATCAGTAATCCAACAACAATTATACTGATAAAAATGATTCCAAGACCAATTGCCACCCAATATTCATTGAGTTTGGCTGCCTTTGCTTTTTTATCCTTCATGTTCACGGACGTTATTTTTTTCTCTTCCTTCTCTACTGGCTGATTTTCAGAAGTTTCCTCGGAATCCTGACGGGCAACTGGTGCGGTAAATGAACTTTTCTCTTCATCATTGATTACATTTACAGGATTGTTAAATCCTTTTGTCGGTTCAAATGGCACCCATCCCAATGAAGGAAAAAATACTTCGACCCATGAGTGCGCCTCATTGTTTGTTATTTCATAAATTCGATTTTCATTTTCGCCCCTTCCTTTGTACTGGCCTGGAGCATATCCTTTCGCCCATCTTGCAGGGATATCCAATGACCGCAGCATGACAACCATCGACGTGGAAAAGTTATCGCAATACCCTCTTTTTGTATCAAAAAGGAATTGATCAACATAATCTTCATCTCCCGCTGGAACTGCCACCCGAGTTTGGTCGTACGAAAATCCACCTGTCTGAAAATACTTTTCAATCGCTTTGGCCTTATCATACCAGTTATCGTATTCGGCAGTCAGTTCGACAGCAAGATTCCGGACACGCTCCGGAAGAGTCTCCGGCAATTGGGTATACTGTTTTTGAAGGGTTGAAAAATCCGATTCATCCATCATGCCTTTTGTTCCCCGTAAATCCTTCAAACTATAAGATGCAAGCCGGTATTTGATTGTATACTTGGATAACCGCACCTCTTTAAAATCGCCAGTGTAATCGCCAGTGTAAGAGGTAAGTTTATCTAATCGCATATCATAGCGAAGAAAGCCTGTACCTTCGTTTTCCATAAATAAAAACCCATAGGGCCTGACAACATGCGGATATACGATGTCAAAGTTAAACATTGCTTCCCGTACAGGATCATTGCTCGATGAGCTCTCATCAATCTTCCGTTCCTCGCCATACTGGATTACTTCCGGTTCCACTCCCGCCTGATTGGAAGCAACCCACCCTTTTCCGGTATATACATCTTTCGTTTCAATCTTCCAGTATTGTCTTGTCGGGGTTGACACAGTAAAAACGACTCGGTCATCATTAATAAAAGGTCCGCCTAAGTGAGTATCGTCCATCCCATAGCCGATTTTTGAAATCCCGCCCCTGCCCACATTTTCAGCCTTCGACTCAATAAACGGGACGGGATCTGGCCAGATTGATGCAGCTTTCGGCGACAGGTAACCGATTGCCACCCCAAAGGATATCATGAAAACCAATGGGACCATCCATCGTTTCAGCAGAAACCCCTGTCCATCTATTTGTTCCTTCTCAAGCATTCTTTTGAAAGACAGCAAGCTTAAAAGAATGAACCCGGTAATGACAGTACGGACAATAGCTCGCTCCCCATTATATTCTGTAAAGGTATCCAGTAAGGTAATATAAAAAACGGTCATAAGATAAAATGCAAATATTTTCCTTTTGACCGTCAACCAATACCTCAGCAAATAGGTAATTTGCCAAAGCAACAGAAAAAAAAGCAGGCTTCTGTATGATGAAGATAGATTAAGCCAGTCCCTTGACAAAACCTTTACAGTATTAACCTTAACCGACTCAAACATCTGGAAAACCCAGGGAAACAATCCGAGATCGTCAGAAAAAATGGCAAAAAGGGAATAAAAGATAAAAATTCCTTTTACCGGCCATGTGATATACCAAGGGCAATGAAAGAAATTAAGGAGCAATGAAAAAATAACAAAAAATATAAAATATTGGACTTCAGTTGTCTTTGTAATTTGCTCAAGTGGTAAAAGCCATTCCCAAAGCAACATAAAACCGAGAGAATAAAGGACAAATGAGAATAATTTACTTCTATTCAACGTGCCTTTTTCACCCCCGCAAAGGCCATACGGAAATTTTGCTCATCAAAAGAGTGGACAATTGGTCCATTCCCTGCCGCTGTCGCCTTTAGAGCTGTTTCCTCCGAAGTCAATTTTTGTCCTCTTGCCTTAATAAGACAAATAATCACCCGTCTTTTCTTATTGAACATTTTTGCCGCACCATCAACCAATTCTTTGGACAGTTTGGAAGTAACAACAAAAACAGTGTATTGCCCGGCCAACATCTGGTCCTCTAAGTGATCTTCCAATCCAACCGAGTCATCTTCCCTCACTTTTGCCAACTGATAAAATATGGCCTCTTCCTGGCCTACACCGCTGCGGGGCGGGATCAGCACCCGCTCTTTTCCACCTATCAAAATTCCTATTTTACCTCCGTTCCTGACGATATTCCTTGTAGCGGATGCAGCAAAACTAACGAGCCCCTCAAAGTTTTTTGCAGGAATCGTATCTAATACGATAAAAAAATCATTAGACTCACTCGCTTCAAATTCCTTTGTCATTATTTGATTCGATCTTGCGGACGCTTTCCAATCTATCCAAGAAAATCGGTCACCCGGTTCATATTCCCGAATCCCACCAACCAAGGAGGTGCTATTGCGCGATGCTGAAACCGATACTCCCTCTCCATGATCTAGCAAATTGCGAAATGATTTGTAGGTAATATCTTCATATGGGGGATAGACAAGTATGGCTTGTTTGCAGGGTATTCTCTTTCCTTTCGAAAGAAGTCCGAGTGCATCACCCGTTTTTAGCCTGATATATTGGAAATTGTGCTCTCCACGAGCAGCATTTCTGATTGTATACGTCACCTTGAAATGCTTTTTAAATCTTGGGAAAAACACCCGCTTTATTTCTTTTTGATTTAGAGAATCCAACATAACATCTTCTATTAAAAGAAATAGAAGAGGGAATGGAAACTTCCTTATTAAAGTTAAATTTACTTCAATGTCATCTCCGGCATTGTACATTCGCGGGGAGATGGATCTTTCCACCTGGAAATTCATCGGGTAAAAGAAGAGGAGTATGGAATACAATGCAAATGGCAAAAAACTGTAAAATAAGAACCAACTGACGAAACCGCCTTGAAACATAGCGTAGGCGAAAGCTGAGGCAAGCAAGATGAAGACAGTTACAAAAGAGAGAATGGCTTTTACCTTTTTTAATTTGGACAGAACCGCCAGCATTTTTATTTCACTGCCCTTTTCACTGGAACATGAACACTTGAAAGTATGTTCTCCATTATTTCATCCGCAGTGATTCCCTGATATTTCGATTCTGATTTTAAGATAAGGCGATGACAAAAAACAAAAGGTGCCAAGTATTGAACATCGTCTGGGAGAACGAAATCGCGGCCTGATATGAACGCCAATGCCTTGGAGGCTTTCAGCAAAGCAATGGCTGCCCGCGGACTTGCACCAAGCTGAACCTGCTGATGCATTCTTGTTTTATTCGCCAGCTCGACAATATACTGCTTCATCGCTTCCTCGACAAAAACATCTTTTACATGATCCTGGAGGCTCCTTAAGTCATCCAGGGAAATCATCGGCTGAAGTTCATCAATTGGAGATGCCTTTTGGCTTAGTGTCAACATTTCGACTTCTTCTTCCACGGTAGGATAACCCATTTCAAGCTTTAATAAAAAACGGTCCAACTGCGCTTCGGGAAGAGGATAAGTTCCTTCATACTCAATCGGATTTTGAGTAGCCATCACAAAAAAAGGCTTCTCCATGTCCAAGGTGACCCCATCAATCGTTACACTATGCTCTTCCATTGCTTCCAACAGAGCTGACTGGGTCTTTGGCGATGTCCTATTGATTTCATCCGCCAAAATAATATTCCCCATGATAGGCCCGGGGCGGAATGTGAATTCCATTTCTTTTGGATTATAGATGGAAACCCCGACTACGTCTGATGGCAAAAGATCCGGAGTAAATTGAATCCGCTTGAACTCAGCATTCACAGATTTTGACAAAGCTTTGACCATCATCGTCTTACCCACGCCCGGTACATCTTCCAGAAGCACATGGCCTTCTGCCAATAAGGCGACAATGCAGAGCCTGGCCACTTCGTTCTTTCCGATCATGACCTTTTCGATATTTTGGATAATCTTTTTGATTTGCTGCTGAGTGATCTCGACCGTCACATTATTCACCTGCCGCTCAATTTTTTCCTGCAAACATTCTTTGAAACTCTCAAAATTATTTTTCAATTCAAGATAGCCCAGAGAAAGTGAACAAGAATAACGCTCAAAGCAAATTCCCGTTCACTTAACATTTCACTTCCAGAAATCATCGAACACACTGACAGGCAAGTGCCGCTTATGTTCCGATTTCCGGTATAAAGCTTCAATTGTATTTTTTGCTGTTTCTGAAACCTGCTTTCCTTCTAGATAGTCATCAATATCCTCATAAGTGACTCCTAGAGCCACTTCATCTGCCAGCATCGGGCGGTCGTCCTCCAAATCTGCTGTAGGTACTTTCTTATATAAATGCTCGGGGCATCCCAGTTCCTGAAGCAGCATTCGCCCTTGCCTTTTATTCAATCTGAAAATCGGAACTACATCAGATGCACCGTCGCCGTATTTTGTGAAAAAGCCTGTTAAAGCCTCAGCTGCATGATCTGTCCCCAATACGACACACCCGTTCATAGCAGCAATGCTGTATTGGGCTTTCATTCGTTCGCGGGCCTTTTCGTTCCCTTTTGTAAAATCAGAAATCTTCACTCCTGCTTTTTCAAGAGAAGCAACACTTGCATCAACCGCTGGTTTGATATTCACTTCGTACGTGAGGGAAGGCTGGATGAACTTCAGGGCATCATCCACATCTTTCGAGTCCCTTTGCTTGCCGTAGGGAAGCCTGACAGCGATGAATGTATACTTATTCGTACCATGTGATTTGTTCAATTCATCTACTGCTATTTGAGCAAGCTTCCCAACCAGAGTGGAGTCTTGCCCGCCTGAGATGCCAAGTACAAATCCGTTAAAAAAATCATGTGCCTCCATGTATTCCTTGAGAAAATCCACACTTATGCGGATTTCCTCCTTAGGATCGATTGACGGCTTCACTTTCAGCTCGCCAATGATTTTCTGCTGTAAATCCATGATGGGATTTCCTCCTTCAAGAGCCCAATCTACTTTTTCAACTCATCAGTCTTTTCTTTGACCGCTTCAATATTCTTCATTTTATTGTCCCAGCACTTTTGGCTTAGATCGACCGGATATTCTTCCGGATTAAGCATACGCCGATATTCATCCCACAACACATTGAGACTCTTAACGGCATACGATTTGATCTGCTCAAGTTCAGGAAGTTCGTAAACCAGTTCGCCGTCCACAAATATATCATGAAGCAGATTTTTCGCTTCGAAATTTGTAACAAACTTGCTGATGAATGTATGGACTGGGTGAAACATTTTTAGCCTTTTTTCTTCCTGGGGATTTTCATCCCATAAAGTGATATAGTCACCCTCTGATTTATGATTTAACCTATTAATGATCCTGTAAACCTTTTTACGGCCCGGTGTTGTAACTTTTTCTGCATTTCCGGAAATCTTGATTGTATCCTGCCACTCACCATGTTCATCCTGAATCGCAACGATTTTATATACGGCACCAAGAGCAGGCTGGTCATAGGCGGTAATCAGCTTTGTCCCGACGCCCCAGGAGTCGATCTTTGCTCCCTGCGCTTTCAGGTGAAAGATGGTGTACTCATCCAAATCACTTGACGCTACAATTTTCGTGTCATGGTAACCTGCCTCATCCAACATCTTTCTCGCTTCTTTTGACAAAAATGCCATGTCTCCGCTGTCGATCCTGATACCAGCAAAATTGATCCGGTCTCCCATTTCTTTAGCCACTTTGATGGCAGCCGGTACGCCTGACCTCAATGTGTCGTATGTATCAACTAGAAAAACGCAATCATAGTGGCTCTCCGCATACTTTTTGAATGAAGTGTAATCATCTTTATAAGCCTGTACAAGAGAATGGGCGTGTGTACCAGCGACAGGCATCCCGAACAGTTTTCCTGCCCTGACATTGCTCGTTGCATCGAAGCCACCGATATAGGCAGCCCTGGTTCCCCACAATGCAGCGTCCATCTCCTGGGCACGCCTTGTTCCGAATTCAAGGGCGGCTCCGTCACCGACAACCTCCCTGATTCGAGATGCTTTTGTCGCTATCAAAGTCTGATAATTGACTATGTTTAAAAGCGCTGTTTCAATAAGCTGGGCTTCAGCAAGCGGCGCTTCTATCTGCATGATCGGTTCATTGCCAAAAACAATTTCACCTTCACGCATTGAACGGACCGTTCCGGTAAATCGCATATCTGCAAGATAGTCTATAAATCCGTTGTCATATTCCAATTCTTCACGCAAATATTTGAGATCACTGTCCGTAAATCGAAACTCGCTTAAATAATGGATGGCTTTTTCAAGCCCCGCAAATATAGCATACCCGTTTTTGAAGGGAAGCTTCCTGAAATACAAGTCGAACACCGTTTTACGGTCATGCACCCCGTCCTGCCAGTATGTTTTGGCCATGTTAATTTGATATAAATCGGTATGAAGCATTAAGCTGTCATCCGGATGATGATATTTCATTTGTTGTCCACTCCTCTACTAAACGACCTCCGCACCAAGCGTGTGGGTAAAATGGGACAATGCCCATTCATGGCCCGCTTCATTGAAGCTTGCCACAGCATCTTGATGAATGACGATTTTAAAGCCCTTATTATAGGCATCCACGGCCGTGTGCAGCACACAAATATCTGTGCAGACGCCGCAAATATGCACCTCTTCTACCCCTCGTTCACGCAATTTAATTTCAAGATCTGTTCCTGCAAAAGCGCTGTACCTCGTTTTATCCATATAATGTACATTCGAGTCATCTTTATGTCGCTCATATAAATCTTTCAGGGACCCGTAAAAATCGCGCCCTGATGTGCCTGCTATGTTATGTGGAGGGAAGAGTTTTGTTTCCGGGTGCAGCTTGTCACCCTCAATGTGTTTATCAACAGCAAATACGACAAAGTCGCCAGCTTCCAAAAATTGTTTCGACAGCCCGACAATCGCCTGCTCAATATCCTGTCCTGGCTTCCCGCATGTGAGCTTTCCATCTTCCGCCACAAAATCATAAGTATAGTCGACGTTCACCAAAGCTTTTTTCATGATTGAAACCTCCATATTCAGATTTTTTCACAGGCCGACTTTTTGTATATGCTTTAAGCCTTCTTTTCTCGCCAAGTTCGATAAACTTCGGGATTCAATGAACCGGACAACTTCAGCCGGATTTGTCTTCGAATATTCCCTCAAAGCCCAGCCAATTGCTTTTTGAATGAAAAATTCTTCAGTATGCTTTGTCCGTTCGATAATAGAAAATAATAATTCCTTGTCGGTCTTTTCCTTATATTTCAGTTGAAAGAGGATCATCGACCTTTGGAGCCAGATATTTTCAGAGTTTCCCCAATCTGTTCCTCTACTTTGAACCAATTCCGGACTTTTCGAAAATACCGCTCCGACTAATTGCGAGGCAATCGGATCCACTGTATCCCACCATGATTTTGTAAGGATTAAATTTTCAAGCAAATCAACATGACTTTCATCCAGGTGCTTTTTCATTTTCACAAGAAAATCAACCGCAACGTATTGATACTCTCTTTCAGGCATCTCCCACAAGTTTAAAACATACGGTTCAAAGTCTTCAACCGCACAAAGCTCTTGGATGAAAGACTTCGACAGCTTTTTGCGCTCCGGCGCCTTTATTCCAATAAACGGAAAAAGATTTTTCATATATTTTTTCATAGCTGCAGCATTTTCCGGATTACGGCATTCTTCCATTTGCCTCAAAAATAAAGAGAACATTTTTTATCACCCATCATTTTGTCTCCCTGATTGTTATTCCAGGACTTTCAAGCCTACCGCTCCTGCTATAATAAAGGAGAGAAACAGCATACGCTTCCAACTCGCAGGCTCCTTAAAAAACAAAATGCCCATCAAAACAGCACCCGCAGCGCCAAGCCCAGTCCAAATGGCATACGCGGTTCCAAGCTGTATCTCCTTCATTGCCAATGATAAAAAATAAAAGCCGAAGCCGAAGGTCAATATCATGATGAGAAGCCAGAAAAACGACTTTCTTTCATTGTAAATATTAATGGCCATGACGCCAAATATTTCTCCGAAACTTGCAATGACAAGAAATAGCCAAGCCATTTTATTTTCCCTCCGCTGATGGAGTATTGGTCTTTGATTCTACCTGACCGTCCGTTGTTATTTTAATTCCCACTACACCAACGATAATAAGAGCAATAAAAAACACTTTAGATAAAGAAAAGTCAGCTCCGAAAAACAAAAAATCAATGAGGACAATCACTGCTGCCCCGGAACCCGTAAATACAGCGTAAACGGTCCCAGAAGGTAATTTTTCACATGCCTTGATAATAAAAAAGAAACTAAGTATGATTGCAACGGTGGTTCCGAGCCACTCCGGTAATGTTTCGGAATATCGCAGACCAATCACCCAGAACACCTCTACAATTGCGGCAAACAGCACATACGTCCAGGCCATTTTCTTCCCCTTTCATTATTTACTCCCAATTATTATATTATCACAGAAGACACGGCTTTGTTATGTTATGCACAATATGTAAAATGGAGAGAAAATGCTGACTTGGAGGGGCTGTTGGTTTATCTCCTTTTTAGTACGGGCCAATATGCTGGTTCCCGATAACGCATTTCGAAAGCGACCAGCAATTTTTTTCTTTGGACTGATGGTATCCGGCACTAGATTGACACATACAAAATGTATAGATAACTCTGTTCTTCTTACAAAGAAAAAGCCAGTCGTAAAGAAGAATCACAAGAAAAGCAGCTGCAAATTCCGGAGACCCCCACTTTGAATTAAAAGATGCAGGAGAGAGGACAGTCCTCAAATTCAGCCTACTGGAGTTTTAAATGTTAAAACCGGGTTAGATGAGATATAGGAGTATAAGTTAGAGAGGAAAACTGATGCATGATCGATATGTGGAAAAGCAGTTAAACTGATTCGTTTTCTTACAAACTTGATGAAGGAAAAATGATAACAAGTTTTCCTTATCCACTTTCACTTTCAACGTTAATACTTCCTTGTAGTTATGGGTCTGTCACTGATCATTATTCCATGCCCGCACTTTCTTTAATGCGAAATAGCTAGTCGGGTTAGGGACAGGCTGAAAAATGAATCAATGAACACTTTTTAAATGAAATTTTTGCCGATTAGGTATCACTGTGGATTGTTGATCGGTTATCCTGATTGGGCTGGTCTTTCTTCGAAAAGCTCTGTTACACTTTTTCGTGATATTTTCACAATTTACTTACTTTACCTGTCGATCTTTTTTTCGTAAAAAACGATCATCAACTTTAGAGAGCGCATTCAGTGATGATCTGCGCTCTCTTTCTTTTTTCACTTCACAACATTAAAATCATTTTCTTCCCCCAGCCCTGTCTTCCGTAACAGCTTAGCCCATTTAGTAACCATCTCCCTGCATAACTGCGTTGAATGTAATAGAGAAGGCTTAACGGTGGAATCAATTTTCTCCAAAAAGTCGGGATCTTGCTTTAAAATCCATCCTTTTTCCTCATTCAACCAGCTCTGCAAAATAGATTCATTGACTTCCGGGTGAAATTGAAACCCATAAATATTATCCTTGATACGGAACGCTTGATTTACGCAATGGGCACCTGATGCCAATAGGGTTGCTTCTTCGGGCAATTCAAAATAATCTTCATGCCACTCCATAAATGAAAAAGTGTCCGGAAGATTTTTAAATAACGGGTCATTCCTGCCTCCATCCGTCTTTTTCAACTCCGTAATCCCAAATTCCGGAGTTGACATCTTTCCAACCTTTTGATTGAAAGAGCTTGCAATCAGTTGGGCGCCAAGGCAAACACCCAAAATGGGCCTGTTGCTTTTGTAAAAAAACTGAATGGCTTTTTTCACTTCGGTTAAAAACGGAAATTTCGTATCATCGTTGGCGCCCATCGTTCCGCCAAGTATGATCAAACCATTGTATTTGCTAAAATCTTTCGGAAGCCTATCGCCTTCCTCGATCCGGAAAATCTCATAAGTTTCCTCCGCCGAATCTAATGCTGTAACAATTTCTCCAGGCGGAGCAAGATTGACTGGTTGGATAATTAAAATACTCACTATACTCCCCCTTTGTTATTAAAGTACAAAGA
>k87-136590_pt1 | contig 11401 bp, 8 predicted proteins | sample MGYA00084031_6733416 | MGnify analysis MGYA00084031
CCTCTGAGGCACGGGATGCCGTGACCGCCTCCGCGGAACCGGCACGTGACCTTGGGCTTCAGGTTGAGTTTGGTGGTTCGGCGATGACCGAGATCCCTGAGATCGGCGGTCTCGCGGAAGTGGTTGGTGTCGGCGTTGCCTTCCTCGTGCTCCTGGTGACGCTTGGCTCCCTGGTTGCCGCGGGATTGCCGCTGGTCACCGCCCTCGTCGGTGTCGGCACCGGCGTGCTCGGCGTCCAATTCGTCAGCGGGTTCGTCGAGATGTCGAGCGTCTCGTCGACCCTCGCGCTGATGATCGGCCTTGCGGTCGGTATCGATTACGCTCTCTTCATCGTGGCCCGACACCGCGAGCAACTGGCTGACCCCGCGATGAGCGTCACCGAGTCGATCGGCCGCGCGATCGGGACCGCGGGCAGCGCAGTGGTCTTCGCCGGGATGACCGTCGTAATCGCCCTGGCGGCGCTGACACTGGTCGGTATTCCCTTCCTGACCATCATGGGATTGGCCGCCGCGGCGACCGTCGCCGTCGCGGTGCTTGTTGCCCTGACGCTGGTCCCGGCAGTGTTGGCCTTCGCGGGCGAGCGATTGCGACCCAGGACGACGTCTTCGGAAGCCCCGTCTGAGGTGCGATCCGTCTGGCAGAGCTGGGGCCGAACGATCCAGCGCGCTCCCGGGCTTGTCCTTGTCGTCGGTGTGATTCTCCTCGGCGTCCTGGCGATGCCGGCGACTCACATGCGTCTTGGCTTGCCCAGCAATGAGGTCCAGCCGGCGGAAAGCACGCTCTACAAGAGCTATGCACTGCTTACCGAGGGCTTTGGCGAGGGATTCAACGCCACGCTCGTCTACGTCATCGACGCGAGCGATGTTCCCGAGACCGAACGAGCGGGATTGGTGGAGACGGTCGCCGGTGAGATCCAGCAGGATGCGAACGTCGCGGTCGTCGCGCCGCCGACGTTCAACCAGGATGGAACCGTCGCCATCCTGAACATCGTTCCGTTCACCGGCCCGGACGCAGACGAGACGACCGATCTCGTGGACCGGCTTCGCGAGGGACCGGCCGCGATGGTCGAGGACGCGGGTGGAGACCCGTACGTCACCGGCATCACCGCTGTTGGCATCGACGTCTCGGAGAAGCTTGCGGACGCCCTGCCGATCTTCGTCGGCGCGATCGTCATCCTGGCGCTGGTCCTGCTGGTGATCGCTTTCCGTTCGATCCTGGTCCCGATCAAGGCCATCGTCGGGTTCCTGCTGACGATCGCGGTGAGCCTTGGCATGACGGTCTGGATCTTCCAGGATGGGCACCTGGGCGATCTCTTCGGTGTGACGACACCGTCGCCGATCGTCAGCTTCGTGCCGATCATCCTGATCGGGGTGCTCTTCGGACTCGCGATGGACTACGAGGTGTTCCTCGTCAGCCGCATAGACGAGCGGCATCAGCATGGCGACTCGGCGTCTGACGCTGTCCTGCATGGTCTCGCGCAGAGCGGGCGCGTCGTGTCCGCGGCTGCCCTGATCATGGGGGCCGTCTTCGGGGGCTTCCTGTTCCAGGACGATGCCATTATCAAGTCGATCGCCTTCGCCCTGACCGTGGGCGTGCTGGTCGATGCGTTCGTTGTCCGCATGACCCTCGTTCCGGCGGTGATGTTCCTGCTTGGAGATCGCGCGTGGGCCTTCCCGGGGTGGTTGAGCCGGATCACGCCGGACGTGGATATCGAGGGAGATTCACTCCCCGCTCACCAGGACGCCGCGAGTGCCGGGCCGGTCGAGAGTGGCGTCCAACGCAACGCGTAGCTGGTATCTCGACGGACATTGAAAAGGGTGGCCTGATGGCCACCCTTTTCTGATTGTTGTCGGAATAAAACTCACGCTATTCCGCGGCCGGTATGGATTGATCCGCCCTGATGGTGTCAAATGGGAATCTCGTTCGCGTGATTGACCTGAGGTGCATCCTTGATTCCGCTCGATAGCCTGTCCTTCTTCCTTGCCGCCGATGGTCTGAAGCGGGAGCCGAGAACGACCATGTTGGTGGATGGTTCGAGACCCGAGAGCGTTGCCGAGCATTGCTGGCATCTCTCGCTGCTGGCGCTTGTCCTGGAGCCACAGGCTCCTGCCGGGCTCGATCTTGTCCACGTGCGAGACCTGATCACGATCCATGACCTGGTCGAGGTCTACGCCGGAGATACCTGGTTTTACGCAGATGATTCGGACGCTTCGGCCAGAGAGGCGGCGGCCGCATCGAGATTGCTCGAGTTGTTGCCCCAGCACGACCGGGATCGATTTCGGGTCCTGATCGACGAGTTCCAGGCGCAGGAGACGATGGAATCCCGCTATGCACGAGCGCTCGACGTCTTGCATCCGATGGTGATGTCTTACGCTCCGGGCGGTTCCGGACCGACGACTCCGCTCCTTAAGGCCTCAGCCGTCCTGGCCCGGAAGCGTCCGTATCTGGAGCCCTTTCCGGTACTGTGGGACCTCGCGCAGCGTCTGGTGGAGAGCGGAATACGGCGTGGTGTCCTGGATCCAGGATGACATTTCGGAGCGTCTGTTGTGTTGTTTTGATCAGGCCCCTGATTACGGCACGAGGACAGCGCGACCCGTGATGGTGCCGGCGCGGAGCTCGTCGACGACCGCCTGGGCGTCGTCCAACGGGCGGCGGATGATCGGCGGGGGCACGAGATGCTTCTCGCAGGCAAGCGCCATGAGATCCTTCATGTCTTGAAGGCTGCCGACGTAGCTGCCCTCGATCGTCAGCGCCTTCATCGGGAAGATCGGCGTCGGGACGGCTATTTCTCCGCCCATGAGGCCAACGGCGATGACCTTTCCGCCCTTGACGACCGCGTCGATGCCCAGCTGAAGGGTGGCTGCGTTGCCGACGAGGTCGAGCGCTGCGCGGAGTCCTCGGCCATACGCCGATGCAGAGCGAACCTGTTCCAGCACGTCCGGGTCGCGTGGATCGACGGTGGCAAGGGCGCCGAGGGCCATTGCTGCCTCGCGCTTCTCCGGACTGATGTCGGCGACAATTGCGCCCTTCCCGCCGAGCCCGTTCAGGATCGTCAGGGCCATCAGGCCGAGCCCGCCAGCCCCGATGATGAGGATCGGCTCGCTTTCGAGCACCTTCGGGTCAATCTTCTTCAATGCGTGGTAGGTGGTGATGCCTGAGCAGGCGTACAGCGCGGCGACCTCCGGCGAGATGCCGTCGAGATCGAGGCAGTATTGCTGGTCCGGCACAAGGACATGGGTGGAGTAGCCGCCGTCGCGCATGATGCCGAGGGTGCGGATGCGCGGGCAGTTCTGTTCCTCACCGAGCGCGCAGGCGTCGCATTCACCACAGCCGATCCACGGGTAGACGGCAACCTGCTGTCCGACCTCGACGTCGGTCACCTCCGGGCCGATCGCCTCGACGACGCCGGCGATCTCGTGACCCATGGTGATCGGGGCGTGGACGCCGCGATCTTCGTTGCGCAGGACCTTGCCGCCCCCAAAGTCATAGAAGCCGTCGTGGATGTGCAGGTCACTGTGGCAGACGCCGGCGGCCGTCGTGCGGACGAGGACCTCTCGTCCGGCGGGGGATGGGACGTCTCGCTCCTCCAACTCCAATGGCTCGGACCATTTGGTGACGCGGTAGCTGCGCATTGGCCTCTGGCCTCCATGTAGGGGCGGATCCTGACGTCCGCTCTCGTGCGGTCCAGGGGCGGTCATCGTTCGCAGCTGCGAGAGTCCGCCCCTATGGTTGTGCTGGCGTTAGGCGAAGTCGCCCTCGTCCTTCATGCGGCTGATGACGCGATCGACGATCTCGACGGTGCGGTCGATATCGGCCTCGGTATGGGCGGTGCTGGTCATGCCGCCGGCGTGGAAGAGGTGGGCGCCTTCGAGAAGTGCACCGATCTCCAGCTTCATGCCGAGCGGGCTGCTACCGCTGCCCTTGAGGTACTCGGCGGAGACGCCCTCCGGGAAACGGAGGTCGCCAGCGACCATGTTCGTTGCCGGCTGGCCGAGCGCGACATGGAAGACCGAGCTTTCGCCCCATGCGAAGGCCGGGACATCGTGGCGGACGATCGCTTCGTTGATGCCGGTGCGAAGGCGGGCGGCAAGCTTGTCGCAGTGCTCCTGCACGGCCGGATCGGCCGCCTTGGTGAGGCAGGCGGCTCCGGCAGCGGCGGCAAGTGGGTTCGCGTTGTAGGTGCCAGCTTGCGGCACGCGGCGGGTCTTGTTGAAGGTCGCGTCGTCGGAGAACGCCACCATCTCCATCACGTCCTGACGGCCCGCGACCGCGCCGCCCGGCATGCCGCCGGCGACGATCTTCGCCATCGTGGTCATGTCCGGCGTGACGCCGAAGCGCTGCTGTGCGCCACCGGGCGACCAGCGGAAACCGGTGATGACCTCGTCGAAGATCAGCAGCGTGTCGTACTTCGTGGTCAGCTCGCGGACCCTGGCGAGGAAGTCATCCTTGAGCGGGATCGTCGTCCAGGAACCACCGCTCGGTTCGATGATGACCGCGGCAACATCGCCCTGTGTCAATCGCTCTTCGAGCATCGCGAGGTCGTTCGACGGTACGACGGCGACGGTGGTCAGGGTCTCGCCGGGGATACCCGGGATCGTGGTGCTTTCGAATGGCGGCTTCTCGCCCTTGAGGGCGTAATCCTGCCAGCCGTGGAAGTGCCCCTCGAACTTCAGGATCGTGTTCTTCTGCGTGTAGCCGCGAGCGAGGCGCATCGCGAGGAGCGTCGACTCCGTGCCGGATGCGGTGAAGCGGACGCGCTCGGCGGATGGCACCAGCTCGACGATCTTTTCGGCCCATCGGATCTCGGCCTCGTGGCCGGCGCTGAAGTGCGTGCCCTTGCTGACCTGCTGCTCCATGGCGGCGGTGAGGTCCGGGTCGTTGTGGCCGAAGAGGAGGGAGCCGTGACCGATGCCGTAGTCGATGAGCTCATGGCCTTCGACGGACCATTTCCGGGCCCCGTCGGCACGGGCGATGTAGGGAGGGAAGGGCGAGATATGACGGCCGTCGTGGGTGATGCCGCCGGCGATGACGCCCTTGGCGCGCTCGAACATGGCGCGGGAATCGGCATAGCGGGACAGGTAGTCGGCCTCGATTGTGGACATGCGGACGGTCTCCTCGAATGACGTGGTGTTGCGCGAACACGGATGCGGTTCGCTGGCACTATAGGCGACAATTCCGGGCATGTGAACCCCGTTCCGACTTGCCCGGAGTCGCGGCATATAGAAGAATGATTCTTGATTGCACCTGATTCTCAGGTCGCGGCCCGCGACTGGGGTATCATTCTGCAGTGCGCTGTGCGCGATCTCGCACGTGCCATGCTGGGGCAATGCGGCCCCGAACCTCCACAACGAGTGAATACTCTATGCCTTCGTCCCCGGTGATCGTTGTCGTCGGCTCCAACCACGAATATGCGCCCGTCGAGATACGTGAACGCCTCGCTTTTTCTGGCGAGGGGCTTCGCGAAGGGCTCGATGCGCTCCAGAACCATGTCCCTGAGGGCATGATTCTGTCGACGTGCAACCGGACCGAAATCTACGCCGTCGGGGAGTCTCCGGAGGACGTCGAGCGCGATGTGATCGAGTTCCTCTCGCGCTACCACGAGCTCGAGACCGATACCCTTCGGGGTTCCTCCTACGTCAAGAGCGGGCAGCAAGCGGTCGATCACATTTTCCGGGTCGCGAGTGGCCTCAACTCGATGGTGCTCGGCGAGCCGCAGATCCTGTCGCAGATCAAGGATGCGCTCGATCATGCCCGGGAGCGTGAGGCGGTCGGCCCGATGCTGCAGCGGCTGGCACTTGATGCGCTCCGGATCGGCAAGCGCGCGCGGACGGAAACGGACATCGCGCGAAACCGCATGTCCATTGCCCATGCGGCTGTCGATCTCGCAGAGCAGGAGCTGTACGGGCTGGAGGGGATCTCCGTCACGGTCCTTGGCGCCGGCAAGATGGCGTCGCTGGCGGCAAAGCTTCTCCATGCGCGCGGGGTGGGCGAGATCAGCATCGTGAACCGGTCGCTTGAGAACGCGACGGAGCTGGCCGAAGCGGTCAACGGGCTTGCCCTGCCGCTCGATGCGTTGGAGGATGCGATCGCGTCGTCCACGCTGGTGATCGGTGCGGCGGCGTCCGACACACCGATGATCCGGCCGCAGCATATCGCCCATCGCAACACGCCGCTGCTCATGATCGACGTCAGCGTGCCGCGGGTGATCGATCAGGCGGTAACCGTCGATAATCTCGTGGTCGTTCGTGACGTCGATGCCCTGGAGCCGATCCAGCAGCAGTATCGCCAGGAGTACGAGAGCGAGGTCCGCAAGGTCGAGCACCTGATCTCGATGGCCACGCGCGATTTCGAACGATGGATCGATAGCCGGAAGGGCGTCGACGCGATTCGCGCCGTTCGTCAACGCGCCGAGGCGATCCGGGAACAGGAGCTGGAGAAGGCGCTGCGCAAGCTGCAGCATCTCTCGGAGCGAGACCGGAATGTGGTTCGGGCACTGGCGGCAGGCGTCGTGAACAAGATGTTGCATCAGCCGATCCAGGAACTGCGGACCATCAACGACGCTGACGAGCGGGAAGCGATCCTCCGGGCCATGGGCGTCGAGACTTCCGAGAGTTAAGTCCCCGCGTACAGCCGGCCCTCGCAGCTGCGGGCGGTGGCCGGCTCTCGTCTTGCTCGAGCCGCACACAAGGTGCGACGGTACGGAGCGCATCCCCAAACACAGGAGCCATATCCATGAGCGACACCACATCATCGCGGTCTACGCAAAAGTCGGCCGCCGCGTTCGAGGCTGCCCGTAAGGTGATTCCGGGAGGCGTCAACAGCCCGGTCCGCGCGTTCCGGGCGGTTGGCGGTGTGCCACCATTCATTGCGAAGGGTGAGGGTAGCCGCCTGGTTGACATCGATGGCAACGAGTACATCGATTACGTGCTGTCGTGGGGACCGTTGATCCTCGGGCACGCGCATCCGGACGTTGTTGAGGCGACGACCGAGGCGGTTCGCAGCGGGACCAGCTTCGGCGCCCCGACCGAGGCCGAGACGACGCTGGCGCGGATGATTGTGGACGCCGTCCCGGGCATCGACATGGTGCGGCTCGTCAACTCCGGGACCGAGGCTACGATGAGCGCGCTTCGGCTGGCGCGTGCGGCGACCGGCCGGGACAAGATCCTGAAGTTCGCCGGGTGCTACCACGGTCACGGCGACATGCTGCTGGTGCAGGCCGGAAGCGGTGTGGCGACGCTGGGCCTTCCGGACAGCCCGGGGGTCCCGAAGGGCGCGACGCAGGATACGCTGGTCGTCCCGTACAACGATCTCGATGCTGTTCGCGCCATCTTCGATGAGCAGGGGAGCGCGATCGCGGCGGTCATCGTCGAGCCGGTCGCCGGGAATATGGGCATGGTGCCCCCGGTCGACGGATTCCTGCAGGGGCTTCGTGACGTGACGGCCGCGCACGGCGCGATGCTGATTTTCGACGAGGTTATGACCGGGTTCCGCGTCGGTCCGAGCGGTGCCGTGGGACGATTCGGGATCACGCCGGATCTCGTGACGTTCGGCAAGGTTGTGGGCGGTGGCTTCCCGCTGGCGGCCTATGCGGGGCGCCGCGAGGTCATGGAGCACGTCGCGCCGGCCGGTTCGATGTATCAGGCAGGCACGCTCTCCGGGAATCCGGTCGCGACCGCGGCGGGCATTGCGACGCTCGGTGTCCTTCAGCGAGAGGGCATCTTCGACGGCATCGTGACGAAGGCGGAGAAACTGGTCGCCGGGTTGAACGAGGCGGCGCAGAACGCCGGCGTGCCGTTCAAGGCGCAGTCGGTCGGCACGATGGCCGGATACTTCTTCACGGACCAGCCCGTGCGCAGCTACGACGATGCGAAGACGGCGGATGTGGCGATGTTCGGGCGCTTCTTCGGAGCGCTGCTGGAGCGGGGCGTGTACTTCGCGCCGTCCGCGTTCGAGGCGATGTTCCTGTCGTCCGCGCATACGGATGAGGAGATCGAGCGGACGGTCGAGGCAACCGCCGAGGCGTTCAAAATCGCGAGAGGGTAGGACGATATTGGTCGCCGTACCGCCGCACCTTGCGTGCGGCGCCCCTCACCGAGAACGCCGCACACAAGGTGCGGCGGTACAGATCAAAGAAAGCCCCGGTTGGATCATTCCAGCCGGGGCATTCTCGTGTCTATCTGTTGCTCAAGACGACCGGGAAATGGTCGGATGGGGAAATGAGTCCCTGATGCGTGTTGAGCGTCCGGAGGAGGGTATTGCCGGGTAGGGATCTTCCGTCGCCGGGTCGATAGAGGATCCAGTCGATCCGGTTCTCGTCCGTGACCAGGTCGGCTTTCTCCTTCGGCCAGCGCGTCCAGTTGGGGAAGGTGAAGACCGGGCCTTCGCTCCGGGCCGCGAAATCCACGGCATCGTGGAACCCGGCATCCTGGAGGGATTTCCAGATGGTTGAATGGCGCGGACGGTTGAAATCACCGGTCAGGATCACGTCATCCTCACGCTGCGAGACCCGGTCGATCCCTTCGATGAGCGCGGCGATCTGTGCCGGGAGCCCGACGTCCTGATAGGTGAGATGGGTGTTGACCATGACGACGTCCCGGTCGTGCCCGGCGATGTCAAAGCGGCCCCACGTGGCGATGCGGGGAAAGTTCTCGCCTTCGATCATGCTTCCCGCGACCTCGGGCGTCGGGGCCAGCCACCATGTGCCGGAGCCGAGGACAGACACGGAGCGGGTGTCGAAGAAGATGGCGTTGAGCTCGTCCGAGTCGTCTGCGAACCGTCCGGCGCCAATCCAGTCGTAACCGTCGAGCTTCCGCCGGATGTACTCTAGCTGGTGCCTGTAGCCTTCCTGCGTTCCGAGGAGCAGCGGGCGTTCGCCCCGGATCACATCGACGAGTTTCCGTCGACGGACGAGCCAGTGGAGGCGATTTGAGCCATTCTTGAGGTTGTACGTCATGACGGCCCGGCGGTCCGGGCCATCGAAAAGCGTTGAGGTGGCCTCATGTGTTTTGTCTGGACCCATGGTGCCTTTCTTCGCTGTTTGGTATGGACGGCTGCTCAACAGGCCGATGTGCCTAAGAGCGGACTCGTCCGACGCAGATGGTCCACGGGAACGAGCCGGTGAGTTGGACAACATCCAGCTCCCGGGAGACGAACTCGCCGAAACCCTCGCGTGACCAGAAGTTGCGGTGATCCGGATCGCTGCCCTTCGGGTCGATGTCGAGGTTCTTGCCGCGCGCCGCGTTGGCGAGGCAGAAGAACGGCTCGTGCGGGACCGAGAGGACGACGTACTTGCTGGCGACGCGCGCCATCTCGGCGAGCGCCTTGTCGGCCTCGTGCAGGTGCTCCAGGACCTCGAACGCCACGACCACATCGAAGCTGTTGTCCGGCTGCTGAATGTCGTAGATGCTGCCGGTCGTGAAGGTCCCGCGCGGATTCCGGAGCTGCGCGAGCTTCACGGAGTCGTCGAGGAGGTCGAAGCCGGTGATCTGGAGGGCAGGCATCTCGCGGAGGAAGATCTCCGCGACAAAGCCCTCGCCACAACCGGCATCAAGCAGTGTCTCCGGCTGGAGGCCCTTGACGACACTGGTGATCTTCTTGTGGAAGCGGTCGATGAGGGCCCGCTGGATCGGGTTTTCGCTGGTGTGCTTCCGGTAGTTGCTTGTATCGACCTGCGTGGCCGGTTCGTAACGGAATGTCTCGGAGATGCTCATTCGCGAGAGAGTCCTTTCTCGATCAACGGTGTATTACGCGGTGCCTGTCACGTCCTCGCGGGGCAGATCGGGACGATTGCCGTCACGGATGGAGAGCCACAGGCGAACCAGCCCGTAGAGGACGGGGATGGCCGCGAAGAGTGCCATTCGATAGATTACGGCAGCCGCGACAACCTCGCTGCCGGGTGCTCCGGCGATACGGGCGACGACGTACATCATCGCTTCGCGGACAACCGCGCCGCCCGGGATCGGGCTGAGCATACCGACAAGGAGCGGCAACGAGGTCAGGCCGAGGATGAACACGAAGGACGTATCGACGCCCATCGCCTCGACGAGGAACGCCAGGACGATGCCTTGGGTGATCCAGTAAGCCGCGGTCACCAGGATCGACATGAGTGCCTGGCCGGGCCGCTGCATCGGAGACATGAGGATGCGGCGCATGAAATTCGCGAAACGCCGGCGCTGGGATGCGTTCCGCAGCAACCAGATGATCGCGACGAGGACGATAGCGATACCGACGAAGCCCCATTTCGCGTACTGACCAGCGGAGTTGGAAAGCTCGTCGCCGACAGCGGAGGTCGAGCCATCCGCGAGGAAGAGCCAGAGAAGGGTGCCGATCCCGAGAATCAGGACATCGAAGCCGATCTCCCAGAGTGCGATGGTTCCGGTGGCGTGATGGTCGAGACCGAGCGCCCGCTTCGTGAGCGCGGCGCGGGATGGTACGGCGAGGCCGACCGGAGCGGCGTAGTTGATGACGACGGACGTCAGGAACGCTTCGGACGCCTTCGGCAGGTCGCACCAGCCTTGTGCCATCCGGACCAGCAGATGCCAGCGTAGGCAGAGCAGGCTGAGGCTGGCGATGTAGATCGGCGCCGCGATCAGCATGGGACGCAGGCGTGCGCCGCGCATGACCTTGACCATCTCCTGGAGCTGTCCCTGTTGCCAGAGAACGACCAGGGCGACGAGGACGCAGACCAGGAAGATCAGCGGGGTCGGAATACGCGCGATCTTTCGAAGCACGCGCTTTCCTGATGAATCGGCGGGCACCGAGGACTCCGTCATGGGTTCGGGACGGCTCAACTGACGTTCCCGGACGCTGTCGTTGCATCCAGCTCAGGTCGGGTGCCGAGACCGGTCGTCTCGCGCAGTGGGACCGGGCCCTCCTGCTCGGGCGCGTTGTGCCCGTAGGACTGGTACTCGCCAAGGAGGCCAAGCCCGAAGAACTGGGTCCCGATAACGATCAGGAGCACGGAGAGCAGCAGCAGCGGTCGCGTGCCGATCGCCTCATCGAAGACGAACTTCTCCAGCGTCAGCCAGAGGCCGAGCAGGATACCGACCGCCATGAAGACGATGCCCGGCAGGCCGAAGAGGTGCATCGGGCGCTGGCGGTACTGGGTGATGAAGATGACGGTCAGGAGATCGAGGAATCCCTTGGTCAGGCGGGACCAGCCGTACTTGGACGAGCCCCATTTTCGCGCGTGGTGCTGGACGGGGAGCTCGCCGATGCGGAACCCCTCGGCGGCGGCCAGCACCGGCGTGAAGCGGTGCAGCTCGCCGTAGAGACGGATCGCCTGTGTTACCTCGCGGCGATAGGCCTTGAACCCGCAGTTGAAGTCGTGGAGCTGAACGCCGGACGCTTTCCGAACGGTCCAGTTGAAGACCTTGCTTGGCGCGGTCTTGCCGAGCGGGTC
>k87-987799_pt1 | contig 11395 bp, 9 predicted proteins | sample MGYA00084031_6733416 | MGnify analysis MGYA00084031
CCGCGCTGCGCAGCACCTCCGCCGAGGTGAGGTCCTTGGCCGGGCCCTCGACCACGCCGATGCTGGCGCGCACCATCAGCTCGCGCTCCCCGACGGAGACGGGCGTGGACAGCGCGTCCAGGGCGCGCTCGGCCAGCGCCGTCACGGCGGCGGGCGAGGATGGGTTGGTCACCAGGGCCACGAACTCGTCGCCGCCGATGCGGGCGAGCATCTGGCCGGGGCCCGAGGCACAGGCCTGGAGCCGCTCGGCGACCCCGATCAGCAGCTGGTCGCCCATGGCGTGCCCCAGGCTGTCGTTGACCGCCTTGAAACCGTCAAGGTCCAGGTAGCACAAGCCGATCCGGGAGCAGCCGGAGCCGGGGGCGAGGGCCTGTTCGAGCCGCTCGAAGAAGAACGAGCGGTTGGGCAGGTCGGTCAGCGCGTCGTGGGTCGCCTGGTAGCGCAGCCGCAGGTTCAGCAGGCGGCGCTCCGAGATGTCCTCCAGCATCGCCAGCATGTACCGCGGGTTGCCCTCGGCGTCGCGCAGCAGCGAGACCGTCAGGTTGGTCCACAGCACCGTGCCGTCGGGCCGGGCGTAGGGCTTCTCGACCTGGTAGTGGTCCCGCTCGCCGTTCATCAGCTCCCGCTGCATGCGCCACACCTCGGGGGAGTCGTCCGGGTGCGTCCACTCCAGGACGTTGCGGCTGCGGACCCGGCTGGCGCTGCCGAACATGCGGCCCAGGGCGCTGTTGACATCGAGGATGTTGCCCGCCATGTCGGCGATGCCGATACCGAGCGCCGCGTCCTTGAACACCGCCCGGAAGCGGGTCTCGCTCTCGTGGAGCGCGCGGGCGATCTCGGTCTGGGCGTCGAGCGCCGCGCGGGAGAGCGCCTCCTGCTCCTTGCGGGTGCGTTCGCGCAGCGCCTGGGCGAAGCCCTCGGCGAGCGCGTGCTGGAGCCGCACGCACCGGTTGCGGGCCCGGTCCTGGCCGAGCGCGGCGTCGGCTCCGCAGCTGGCCGCCAGGCGGGTGTCGAGGACCTCAAGCACCCGGGGCAGGATCTCGGGTGCGGTGCAGTGGGCCCGCACCAGCTCCTGGCCGACGGCGTGTCCGGGGGAGGGGTCGAACGGGTCGGCGCGCAGCGCTGAGGCGAGGCGCCCGGCGAGCGCCGTGAGCAGGTCCTTGAACTCCGCGCGGGTCATCGAGGTGGCCGTGCCGGGGTAGACCGCGCGGCACCACGTCTCGGCGAAGGCCGCGAGGCGGTCCGGCGTCTCGCCGTGGCAGCCGTCGCCGGGATGCGCGGGCGGCTGGGTTGCGGATGAAGTCACGCCTTGCGCCCTACTCCCGCCAACCCGTTGAAGACCACGGGATCCTCGTCCTCGAGCGGGCTCTCGGGGCGCCACTCGGGGGGCGTGACCAGGCCCGGCTCCACGAGCGTGAAGCCCTCGAAGAAGCGCGCGATGTCGTCGCGGGACCGCAGTTCCAGGGTGGAGCCGCCGCGCCGGTAGACGTCGGTGACGGCGGCGCCCCGCTTGCGCGTGCCGGGATCGGATGCCGCGGCGTGGGTGATGACCAGGTAGCTGCCGGGGGCCAGCGCCTGGCGGTACTCGGCGAGCACCTCGTACGGCCGGTCCTCGTCCCGCATGAAGTGCAGCAGCGCGACCAGCAGCAGGGCCACGGGGCGGTCGAGGTCGAGCAGCCGGGAGACGGGCTCGCTGTCCAGGATGGAGCGGGGCTCGAGGAAGTCACCCGCGACGACGCCGGTGCGGGGATCGTCGCCGAGCACCGATTTGCTGTGGGCGACGGCGACCGGGTCGTTGTCGACGTAGACGACGCGCGCCTGGTCGCTGGCTTCCTGCGCGATCTCGTGGACGTTGCCGAACGTGGGGATGCCGGAGCCGATGTCCAGGAACTGGGTGATGCCCTGGGATATCAGGTACCGCACGGCACGGCGCATGAAGGCGCGATTGGCCTGCATGACCTTGGGGAGCCCGGGGAACACCGCCATGGCCTTCCTGGCGGCCTCCCGGTCCACCTCGAAATTGTGTGAGCCTCCGAGGTAGTAGTCGTACATGCGGGAAACGCTCGGCACGGAAAGATCGATTCCCGGCGGCGCCCAGGCGGGTCGTTCCACGGCGTCTCCAATGTTCCCTGCATATGCGCGAATTGGCCCCCCGGTGCTTGAGGGTACTGATCCACCGCTTGGTCTGGGAAGGAAATGGAGGCGGGGCGTCCGTTTCGTGGGATGCTATCGGGCGGTCTGTCCCGATCATCCCGTCCGCCGGACCGGCGAGAACAAGCCACGACCGCCTGGATTCGGTCACGTGTCAGAGTGAGACGCCTTTTTCCCGCAGGTACGCCACCGGGTCGATGTCGGAGCCGAATGAGGGCGCGGTGCGGATCTCGAAGTGCAGATGCGGGCCGGTGGAGTTACCGGTGGAGCCCGAACGCCCGATCCGCTGCCCGCTGGTGACGGGCTGTCCCTCGGAGACGGAGATCGCCGAGAGGTGAGCATACTGGCTGTACGTGCCGTCCGGGTGCGCGATGATCACCTCGTACCCGTAGGAGCCGGCCCAGCCCGCGGAGACGACCTCGCCCGCGGTCACCGCCCTGACCGACGTGCCGGTGGGCACCGGGAAGTCGGTGCCGGTGTGGTAGCCGAGGGACCAGGAGCCGCCCGTCGCGCGGTACGGCGTGCCGATCGCGGCGTCCACCGGGGCGGTGTAGGCGGCGGACTGGCCGCCGTTGTCCGCCGAGCGCTGTGAGCCGCCGCCCCGCTCGGAGCCGGACGACTCCCGCTCCTGGCCGCGGTCCCGGTCCTGCTCGCGGTCCTGCTCGCGATCACTGTCCCGCTGGCCGGAGCCGCCGCCGTTCTGGGAGGAACGCCGGCTGCCCTGGCTGCTGGCGCTCTCGCCGCGGTCCCGCTCGTCCTCCGCCCCGGACGGGCGCAGGCTGAGCCGCTGGCCCGGGAAGATCAGGTCGGGGTCGGCGCCCACGACCTCCCGGTTGATCTCGTACAGCGACCGCCAGCCGCCCGGGACCCGCTTTTCGGCCGCGATGCCGGACAGCGTGTCGCCGCTGACCACCTCGTAGGTGTCCGGGCCGCCGCCGCTCTGCCGGGGCCGGGCCGTGTCCGAGGCGGGAGCGGACGCCTGCCGCGCCCCGGTGCCGTCCGCGCCGTCGTCCCGGTCCGCTGCCGGTTCGCTGTCCGCCGCCGGGCCGCCGGGGTCGACGTCGGGCGCGGGCCCGCCCCGGGTGAGCCCCGCCACCGACGAGCAGGTCGGCCACGCCTGCGGGCCCTGGCCGGCCAGGACCTCCTCGGCGACCGCGATCTGCTGGTCCCTGGTGGCGAGGTCGGCGCGGGGCGCGTACTGGGTGCCGCCGAACGCCTCCCACGTGCTCTGCTGGAACTGGAGCCCGCCGAAGAAGCCGTTCCCGGTGTTGATGTTCCAGTCGCCGCCGCTCTCGCACTCGGCGACCGCCTCCCAGGTGTCCACGGACGCGGCGCTGGCCGAGCTGGCGCCGATCAGCGGGATGGCCAGCCCCGCGCCGCTGGCCGTCACGCTGAGCGAAGCGCGCGAGACCGCGCTGGGCTTGTAGCGGCGGTGGCGTCCACGAGCGGTCATGCGGGTCCCTCCCCGGGCCGGCTGATCCAGCGTGCCGCACGATGCGGTGTCAACTTATGTCGTGATCATGGGAGTTGTGCGGCGGATCAACCATATGGCCGCGCTCTCGCGCCCCACAAGAGAGCCTGAGTCCCGGCAGGGGGCGCTCAGGGGGCGGGTTGGCGCACCGCCTCGGCGGGCGCGCGCCGGGGCGGGTCGCCCGCGGGCACGGCCCCGGCGCGCACCGGCGGGTCCTCGGGCGCGGAGGGCAGCGCGGGCCGCACCATCAGCAGCACGCCGGCCAGCAGCAGGCTGGCGACGATGCCGTCCATCCAGTAGTGGTGCCCGGTGCTGACCACCGCGACCAGGGTGATCCCCGGGTGCAGCAGCCACAGCCAGCGCCACCTGCTGCGCGTGGCGACGATCAGCCCGATCGCGATCACCAGCGCCCAGCCGACGTGGAGCGAGGGCATGGCCGCGAACTGGTTGGCCATGGAGTCCGGCTCAGGCTTGCCGTAGACGGCGGGCCCGTAGACCACGCCGGTGTCGACCATGCCGGTCGCCCTGAACAGCCGGGGCGGCGCCAGCGGCACCAGCAGGTGGAGGATGAGCGCGGCGCCGGTCAGCCAGGTGAGGACCCACCGGATCCACACGTAGTAGCCGGGCCGCCGCCAGTACATCCAGGCGAGGAACAGCACGGTCGCCGGGAAGTGCACGGTGGCGTAGTAGACGTTGATCGCCCGTATCAGCGGCTCGGCCTGGAGCAGCAGAGTCTGCACGTCCGCCTCGCTGGGCAGCCGGAGCGCCCGCTCCAGGCCCCAGATGAAGTCAGCGTTGTCGTAGGCGTCGGTGAACTGCCCGTTCGCGACGCGCCGGCCGAGCTTGTAGGTCAGGTAGATCACCGAGACCAGCAGCAGCTCTCTGACCAGCGGCGGCCGTCCCGAGGCGGATGGCTGCTCCCGCAGCCGCCGCAGCAGGCCGTGCCACAGCACACCAGCGCTTCGCATACGCAGCATTCCCGAAAGGCAGGATCGACGGACCGCGGCTCGAAGGGCGGACGGATACCCCGCTCATCCGTCCTTCGGTGTCATTCCTCGTGCTTGATTACCGAGTCTACGGCGGGCCGGCGACGGGGCGCATGCCGATTCGGCCGGGATGCGGCCACAGCGGGGGAGCCCTGCGGGCGCGCCCGGTGCAACCGTGAAGCGAACGGGCCCGGGAAACACCTGGGGCACCTGGGCTCAGGCCGCCGGGATCACCCTGGCGGCCGCTTCGGCCAGCTGCTCCGGCGCCGGGCCCACGTCCAGCGCCGCGCCGGCCTCGTCCGCCTGGAGCGGCTCAAGCGTCTCCAGCTGCGAGCGCAGCAGCGCGGGCGGCATGAAGTGCCCCTTGCGCGCCTTCATCCGGGAGCCGATCAGCTCCTCGGAGCCGGTCAGGTGCAGGAAGAAAACCCCGGGCGAGGCCTCACGCAGCTTGTCGCGGTAGACACGCCGGAGCGCCGAGCACGTCACGACGCCGCCGCTGCCGGCCTCGTCGCGCTCCCGCAGCCAGCGCCCTATCGCCTCCAGCCACGGCCAGCGGTCCTCGTCCTGGAGCGGGATGCCGGCGGACATCTTCTCGATGTTCGCCCGGGGGTGGAAGTCGTCCGCTTCCGCGAACGGCACGCGCAGCCGGTCGGCCAGCAGCCGGGCGACGGTCGTCTTGCCGACACCGGAGACGCCCATGACGACGACGGTGGGAGGGGCCGTGAGAGACATGCCCCCACTATCGGTCCAACGATATGACTTCTCCAAATAAACCTGCGGGGCGCGTGGGGAGTCATCTACTACAGTGACGTCAAGCGTGCCCAGGAGGACCCCACGTGACGAGTTCCTCGTCGTCTCCCGCACCCACCCCCTCTGACCAGCCCGCTGGCCAGACCTCCGGCCAGCCCGCCGCGGCAGCCCCGCGCGGCTGGCGGGCGCGGTGGCCGCGGCCGGCGGCCTTCGGCGCCGAGCCCGCGGGGGAGCGCCTGGAGCGCGTGCGGCGCTCGCCGCAGTTCCGCGGCGGGGCCTTCCGCAACGAGCGGCCCACCCGCACCATGACCCCCGGCGCCATGCTGTCGATGCTGCCGCAGCTGCTGCGCCGCGCCGACCGCGTCCGGCGGGCGCCCGCCGCGCCGCCGCCGCTGGTGCGGCCCGCCGCCGCGGCACCCGGCGCCGCCGCCCCGGCGAGCGGCCTGCGGCTGACGTGGCTGGGCCACGCCACCGTCCTCGCCGAGATCGACGGGCACCGCGTCCTGTTCGACCCCGTCTTCGGCACGCGGTGCTCCCCGTTCACCTTCGCCGGGCCGAAGCGGCTGCACCCGGTGCCGGTGCCGCTGGCCGACCTGCTGCCGCTGGACGCCGTCGTCATCTCCCACGACCACTACGACCACCTCGACCTGCCCACCGTCCGGGCGCTGGCCGGCACGGACACCGTCTTCGCCGTGCCGCTGGGCGTCGGCGCCCACCTGGAGCGCTGGGGCGTGCCGCCCGCCCGGCTGCGCGAGCTGGACTGGCACGAATCGGCGCGCGTCGGCGGCCTGACGCTCACGGCCACCCCCGGGCAGCACTTCTGCGGCCGCGGCCTGCGCAACCACGGCAGGACGCTGTGGGCCTCCTGGGTGGTGGCCGGGCCCCGGCACCGCGTCTTCCACAGCGGCGACACCGGCTACTTCCCCGGCTTCGCCGCCATCGGCAGCGACCACGGCCCGTTCGACGCGACGATGATGCAGATCGGGGCCTACGACACCCGGTACTGGCCGGACGTCCACATGACGCCGGAGGAAGGCGTCCGCGCCCACACCGACCTCTCCCAGGGCAGCCCGGCGGGCGTGATGCTGCCGATCCACTGGGGCACCTTCAACCTCGCGCTGCACCCCTGGGAGGAGCCGGCGGAACGCACCGTGCGCGCCGCCGCCGAGGCGGGCGTGGCGGTCGCGCTGCCGCGCCTGGGTGAGTCGTTCGAGCCCGGCGGCGACGTGCCCGCCGCGCCGTGGTGGCAGGCCGTCGCCGTCCGGCCCGCCGCGGGGCCGGCCCGCGCGGACAAGCCGCTCAGCGCGCGCCCCGCCGACGGCTGACGGCGGGAAAACAGCCCCTCACGTGCGCTTGTGCGTGTACAGACACGCCTCTAGGGTGCCGACGAGCCCCGGCCCAACCACAAGAGGTCCGCATGCCCGCAACACCCCTGCGCATCACCGGCGTCGACACCTACGACATACGCTTCCCGACCTCGCGGGAGCTGGACGGGTCCGACGCCATGAACCCCGACCCCGACTACTCCGCCGCCTACGTCATCCTGCGCACCGGCCCCGGCGACGGCCCCGAGGGCCACGGCTTCGCCTTCACCATCGGCCGCGGCAACGACGTCCAGACCGCGGCGATCCAGGCGCTGGCGCCCTACCTGACGGGCCGCGACGCCGACGCGCTGTGCGCCGACCCCGGCGCCCTGTACCGGGAGCTGACCGGCGACAGCCAGCTGCGGTGGCTGGGCCCCGACAAGGGCGTGATGCACATGGCCATCGGCGCCGTGGTGAACGCCGTGTGGGACCTGGCCGCCAAGCGCCAGGGCAAGCCGCTGTGGCGGCTGCTGGCCGACGCCGACCCCGAGTGGCTCGCCGGCCAGGCCGACCTGCGCTACCTCGGCGACGTGCTGACGTACGACCAGGCCGTGGACCTGCTGCGCCGCGGCAAGGACGGCGCCGCCGAGCGCGCCGCCCGCCTCAGGGAGCAGGGCTACCCCGCCTACACCACCTCCCCGGGCTGGCTCGGCTACTCCGACGAGAAGCTCACCCGCCTGGCCACCCAGGCCGTCGCCGACGGCTTCACCCAGATCAAGCTGAAGGTCGGTGCCGACCTCGACGACGACATCCGCCGCTTCCGCGCCGCCCGCAAGGCCGTCGGTCCCGGCGTGCGGATCGCCATGGACGCCAACCAGCGCTGGGAGGTGCCCGAGGCCATCGAGTGGACCCGGGCGCTCGCCGAGTTCGAGCCGTACTGGATCGAGGAGCCCACCAGCCCCGACGACATCCTCGGCCACGCCGCGATCCGCCGCGCCGTCGCACCCGTGAAGGTCGCCACCGGCGAGCACGCCCACGGCCGCGTCATGTTCAAGCAGCTGCTCGCCGCCGGGGCCATCGACGTGCTCCAGCTCGACGCCGCCCGCGTCGGCGGCGTCAACGAGAACCTCGCGATCCTGCTGCTCGCCGCCCGCTTCGGCGTCCCCGTCTGCCCGCACGCCGGCGGGGTCGGCCTGTGCGAGCTGGTCCAGCACCTCGCGATGTTCGACTACGTGGCGCTCAGCGGCACCACCGACAACCGCGTCCTGGAGTACGTCGACCACCTCCACGAGCACTTCACCGACCCGGTGCGGATCCAGGCCGGGCACTACGCCGCCCCCACCGCGCCCGGCTTCTCCGCCGCCCTGCGGCCCGAGGCGCTCACCACGTACGCCTTCCCCGACGGCACGTTCTGGGCCGCCGAGCGTGCCGCCGGAGAAAACGCCGGAGAAAACGCCGGAGGTGACGCATGAGCCGGTTCGTGGGACTCGCCGCCCTCGTCACCGGCGGCGGCTCGGGCATCGGCCTGGCCACCGCCCGCCTGCTCGCCTCCGAAGGCGCCCGCGTCGCCGTGCTGGACCTGCGGCCCGGCGAGCCCGGCGACGGCATCCGCGCCTACGCCGCCGACGTGCGGGACGACGCCTCGGTGCGCGCGGCCGTGCGCCAGGCCGGCGAAGACCTCGGCGGCCTGGACGTCCTCGTCAACAACGCGGGCATCGGCGCCGCCGGCACCGTCGAGGACAACCCGGACGAGGAGTGGCACCGCGTCTTCGACGTCAACGTGCTGGGCATCGTGCGCACCACCCGCGCCGCGCTGCCGCTGCTGCGCGCCTCCCGCCACGCCGCGATCGTCAACACCTGCTCGATCGCGGCCACCGCCGGGCTGCCGCAGCGCGCCCTGTACTCCGCCAGCAAGGGCGCGGTGTACTCCCTCACCCTCGCCATGGCCGCCGACCACCTCGCCGAGGGCATCCGCGTCACCTGCGTCAACCCCGGCACCGCCGACACCCCCTGGGTGGGCAGGCTCCTCGACGCCGCCGACGACCCCGAGGCGGAGCGGGCCGCGCTGGAGGCCCGCCAGCCCATGGGCCGGCTGGTCACCGCCGAGGAGGTCGCCGCCGCCATCGCCTACCTGGCGAGCCCGCAGGCCGGGGCCACCGCCGGCACCGCCCTGGCCGTGGACGGCGGCATGGCCGGCCTGCGGCTGCGTCCCTCCCCGCGCACCTGACCCGACGAACGACCGGACCCACAGGAAGGCGGCACCACCATGCGGTCCCCCCGCGCGCAGGACCGCCGCCCGCTCGGGCGCGGCGGCGTCACGTTCACCCGGCTCTCGCTCGGCGGCGCGCCACTGGGCGGCTACGGCGCCCCCGTCAGCGAGGCCGACGCCCTGGCCGCCGTCGAGGCCGCCTGGCAGGCGGGCATCCGCGGCTTCGACACGGCGCCCCACTACGGCCTGGGCCTGTCTGAGCGGCGCATGGGCCGGGCACTCGCCGGCAAGCCGCGCGGCGAGTACGCCCTGAGCACCAAGGTCGGCCGCCTGCTCGTGCCCGTCGACGAGCCGAGCGGGGACGACGCCGCCGACGGCTTCCCCGGGCTGCCCGCCACCCACCGCCGGGTGTGGGACTTCAGCGCCGACGGGGTGCGCCGCTCCCTGGAGAGCAGCCTGGAGCGCCTGGGACTGGACCGGGTGGACCTCGTGCTCCTCCACGACCCCGACGACCACGAGGAGTGGGCCTTCACCGAGGCGTACCCGGCGCTGGAGCGGCTGCGCGCCGAGGGCACCGTCGGCGCCATCGGCGCCGGCATGAACCAGGCCGCGATGCTCACCCGCTTCGTCCGCGACACCGACGTGGACGCGGTACTGCTCGCCGGCCACTACACCCTGCTCGACCAGGACGGGCTGGCCGAGCTGCTGCCGGCCGCCGCCGAACGCGGCACCGGCGTGATCATCGGCGGCGTCTACAACGGCGGCCTGCTCGCCGACCCCCGCCCCGGCGCCGTCTACAACTACCGCGCCGCCCCCGAGGAGATGGTGCGGCGTGCCCGGCGGCTGAAGGAGGTCACCGCCCGCCACGGCGTGCCGCTGCGCGCCGCCGCGCTGCGGTTCCCGCTGGGCCACCCGGCGGTCAGCAGCGTGCTGGTGGGCGCCCGGTCGGCAGCGGAGGTGCGGGACGCGGTGGACATGTTCCACCACCCCGTGCCCGCCGCGCTGTGGCAGGAGCTGCGCGCCGAGGGCCTGCTGCCGCCGCACGTCCCCGTCCCCGGCTCCGAGGAGGACTGACCGCCATGCCGCGCGTCGACGCCCACCACCACGTCTGGGACCTGTCCGTCCGCGACCAGGACTGGATCACCGGGCCCGCGATGGCGCCGATCCGCCGCGACTTCTCGGTGGCCGACCTGGAGCCCGCGGCCCGGGCCGCCGGCGTCACCGCCACCGTCGTGGTCCAGACGGTCACGGTGCCGGAGGAGACCCCGGAGCTGCTGGCGCTCGCGGCAGACAGCGACCTGGTCGCCAAGGTCGTGGGCTGGGCCGACCTCACCGACCCGGGCATCGCCGACGCCCTCGCCAGGCTGCGCCAGCTGCCGGGCGGCGCGCATCTGGCCGGCATCCGCCACCAGGTGCAGTCCGAGCCCGACCCCGGATGGCTGCTCCGCCCCGACGTGCAGCGCGGCCTGGCGGCCGTCGCCGAGGCCGGGCTCGTCTACGACCTGGTGATCACGGCGGACCAGCTGCCCGCGGCGGTGGCCGCCGCCGAGCGGCGGCCGGAGCTGACGTTCGTGCTGGACCACCTGGGCAAGCCGCCCATCGCCGCGGGCGCCTTCGAGCCCTGGGCCACCAACCTGGCGCGCCTGGCCGCGCTGCCGAACACCGTGGCCAAGCTCTCCGGCCTGGTCACCGAGGCCGACTGGGCTCGCTGGACGACGGCCGGGCTGCGGCCCTACGCCGAGGCGGCGCTGGACACCTTCGGGCCCGGGCGGCTGATGTTCGGCTCCGACTGGCCGGTGTGCACGCTCGCGGCCGGCTACGAGCGCTGGGTCGCCGCCGCCGAGGAACTGACCGCCGGGCTGTCGCCGGACGAACGCGACGCCGTCTTCTCCGCCACCGCCTGCCGCGTCTACGGCCTGGCGGACTAGGGCCGCTTCCCCTGCCGCGGACGGCCTGCTACAGCCACACTCGGGTCGACGGCCGCCCTGGCGGTTTCACCCCCCTGCAACCGCCTTGACGCCGTCCACGCCGTAGCTGCTACCCGTGCGACTCCGGAACCCGGAACAACACCACACCTCTCCACGGCACCTGACACACCATCCACCCGCCTGCTTTTTACGCCGACGACGGCCGCATGGTCCACGCACCCACACGGGCCATCGCATCCAGAACACACCTCACCGTTGCCCTGGTGACGACTACGCCGGAGCCACCAGACGGGCGGCGGGCAGCATGGCAATCCACATCAATTGGACTCCAGGTCATCTTGCAAGGCAGCGAAGTTCTTGCGGGTGAGCAGGGTGTTGGGGTGGTCGGGGCCCAGCACCCGCTCCATGTCGGGCAGTAGTTCTTCGTATACGGCGGCTGCGCCGGCCGTGTCCCCTGCCTCGCCCCGCCAGTAGGCGAGGTTGTGGCGGGTGGTGAGGGTGTGGGGGTGGTCGGGTCCCAGGACCCGCAGCTGGTCTGGCAGCAGCTCCTCCAGCAGGGTCACCGCGCCGGCTGCGTCCCCTGCCTCGCCCCGCCA
>k87-466586_pt1 | contig 11386 bp, 14 predicted proteins | sample MGYA00084031_6733416 | MGnify analysis MGYA00084031
ATGCAAAGTATGTCTCTTATTGGATTATGTAAACAACTGTCAATAGAATGAATGGAGAAAAAAGACGCAAAAAGAAAGATAAAGGAATGTTTGGTACTTCAATTGGTTAGAATGTACAAAGTGTGTAAATCCTTTCGTTTTATGGTACGATAAGGGAAAAATAAGGGGAAGGCTGGGAAGGTATGTGAGAGAGAAAGAAAAGCTTATCGTGCTCGTTGGCCCGACTGCGGTGGGTAAAACCGCACTAAGCATTCGCCTTGCACATCGTTTTCAAGGAGAGATCATCAGCGGAGATTCCATGCAGATCTACAAAGGAATGGACATCGGAACGGCGAAAGTGACTAAAGCGGAAATGGCCGGCATTCCCCATCATTTAATCGATATTAAAGAACCGGATGAATCTTTTTCGGTAGCAGAGTTCCAAAAGCTTGTGAGAAAGAAAATAACGGAAATAACGGAAAGAGGGCGAATCCCTATTCTTGTAGGTGGAACCGGCCTTTATATCCAGTCGGTGATTTATAATTACCAATTTTCAGATGTTCCAGCAGATCCTTCTCTTAGAGCTAAATTGGAACAAGCAGCAAAAGAAAAAGGGGAACTTTTTTTACATCAACAATTAAAAAAAGTGGACCCCAAAAGCGCAGAATCCATTCATCCTCATAATGTACGCCGTGTAATACGTGCTTTAGAAATTTACAAGACCACTGGGAAGCCGATGTCCAACTATCGGTCCGGCCAGCATCCGCAGGAACTTTATCACACTGCCATCGTTGGGTTGACGATGGAACGCAGCAAATTGTATGAGCGCATTAATAAAAGAGTTGATTTAATGATTAGCCGAGGATTGATCGAGGAAGTCAAAGAGTTGAGAAAGAGGGGCATTCGCAACTGTCAATCCGTTCAGGCAATTGGATATAAAGAGATCTATAATTATTTAGATGGAAAAGCAACGATGGAACAAGCGATCGAACAATTAAAAAAGAATTCACGGCGCTACGCTAAACGGCAGTTGACATGGTTCCGAAATAAAATGGATGTTCAATGGTTCGATGTCACCAATGAGCAAGAATATGAGAAAAAATTTCAGGAAATTTCTCAATTTATAGCAGGAAAGCTTCATTTAAAATAGAATAATTAATTTTAGAGATAGAAGAGGAGGACTTTAAATGAAACAAGCGATCAATATTCAGGATCAATTTTTAAATCAATTGCGCAAAGACGGGACTTTGGTCACTGTATTTTTGTTGAACGGGTTTCAACTCCGCGGCTATGTGAAAGGTTTTGATAATTTCACTGTCCTGTTTGAATCCGATGGCAAACAACAGCTTGTTTATAAGCATGCTATTTCCACTTTTGCCCCTCAAAGAAATGTGCAAATTCAATTGGAAGAACAAGAATCTTAATAGGACTGTTGTTTTATAAACTTTTTGGTTCATGGCTCATGTCAAGCGCAATACAGTTTCTCATGACATGAGCCTTTACCATGATGAAAATTTTCAGAACGAGTGTTCATTTATACAACATCTAATGAACGCTTTATAGCGTTTTTTCTTTCCCTATTTCATGACGCATGTACACCCACAAGACAACAACATAAAAATAGGGCGAAGTGGATCCGCCCATGTTTATTGATATGCGAACGTTCCTCCAGCTGGAAAAAATCAACGGTTATCGTTTTCACTCGGAAAGATTAGATCGTTGCTGCGAATCGTCATGAGTTCTCTTTTATCATAATGATGTTCGGTCAAGAGCCTCATGGCCTGTGACCGTATCGACTTTTCAATGATATTGCGAACATATCGGCCGTTTGAAAATTTAGCAGGATGAATCACATTTTTCAGATGGGCCAAATGCTCTCTTAATGTTCGTTCCGCTTCTTGGCTTAGCTGATATTCTTTTTCACGAAGAATCTTTGCGCCAATTTCCATAAGCTGATCAACTGTATAATCCGGAAAATGAAAAACAAGCGGAAAACGGGATTCAAGTCCGGGATTGAGTGTCAAAAAATAATCCATTTCTCTGGAGTAGCCAGCTAAGATTAAGATAAAATCATGCTGTTTGTCCTCCATATGTTTGACAAGCGTGTCTATCGCTTCTTTTCCAAAATCTTTTTCTCCACCTCTTCCAAGTGAATAGGCTTCATCAATAAATAAAATCCCACCCATCGCCTTCTTGATAAGATCACGTGTTTTTTGAGCTGTATGGCCTATATACTCGCCGACAAGATCGGCCCGTTCCGCTTCAATCAGGTGGCCTTTTGAAAGTACATTCATCTTATGAAATAATTTCCCGATGAGTCTGGCCGCCGTCGTTTTCCCTGTTCCCGGGTTTCCTTTAAACATCATGTGGAGAACCTGTTTCCCGGTTTTCAGACCAAACATTTCTCTTTTTTTATTAATATAGATCCAAGCATAGATTTCTTTTATCATTTTTTTCATTTCCTCAAGGCCGACAAGTTCATTCATTTCTTCTTCAATTTCCTTTAAAATCATATGTTCTTGAGCGAATGATTCCGGCATCCATTCCTTTTGAAGATGTTCCGGTTCTTTTTGCCTCACCTTGGAATTAAATACAATGTTTATTTGACCATTATTTTTTAAGCGAATGGGTTGTTCCAAAGCATTCACCTCACTATATCAAACATGAACCATTAGGCAAAACTCATTAGCGAGGTCTTTTCCTCTGCTAATCGTTCTTTTTGCTCGCTTTCTTTTATGACAAAAAAGGGTTTATTACTGGAAAAGGTAACGTGGTGGGAACTATTGGTTTTTTCTTATTTCGACAAGTTGCGCTCGTTTTTTTGCGTTCATTAGACTTCTTGTCAAAATTTGCGCTTTCCCAAGAAATAAATTTCCCTTTACTATCATCTTATTCATGGTGATAGCCTTTCATTAAATAAAAATAAAAAAGGACAAAACACATTCTTATTGTAAAGAAGGAAGTTACGGTATAATCCTTATTGTTAGTTGGAAGTATTCATCGTTTTTGTTATTATGGTAAAACAAACGACGTCTTCACAATGGCCCTTATCTTTCGTTTATGGACAGCAAATTATTGGTGAAATAAAGAGGGTAATCAGCTTACCGAAAATCCTGGCGTTTCTGGCTTTTGGAAAAAGAAATTATCCAAATGGTAATAAACTCCATTCTGCGAAGAATATAGAAACGGAACTTCTAAGATTGAAATAGTGCTGGGGAGTTCAGGAAAGAGGGTTTTGTTTTGACAAAAAGAAAAGAAAAAGCAATTTTGGTTGGCTGCCTTTTAGACGGCGATGAAGAGTCATTTTATTATTCACTTGAAGAACTTGCTTCTTTAACCAAAACCGCTGGCGGGGAAGTGATTTGTACAATCACTCAAAAAAGGGATCGAATGGATTCCAGTACCTATATAGGGAAAGGCAAGCTGGAGGAACTGAAGCATCTTGTAGAAGAAAGCGAACCTGACCTAGTCATATTTAATGATGAATTATCGCCTAGCCAAATTTGCCACTTATCCGACGCTCTACGCATTCGAATTATTGACCGCACCCAGCTCATTTTGGATATTTTTGCACGCAGAGCCCGGTCAAAAGAAGGCAAGCTGCAAGTTGAATTAGCACAATTGCAATATTTATTGCCTCGGCTTACTGGTCGAGGAGCAGAATTTTCGAGACTTGGCGGTGGAATTGGAACAAGAGGACCGGGGGAAACGAAATTGGAGAGCGATCGCCGGCACATTCGCCGCCGCATTCATGATATAAAACAACAATTGCAATCGGTTGTTCAACATCGTGAACGATACCGGTCGCGCCGCAAAAAGAATCACACCTTTCGAATTGCGCTTGTAGGTTATACGAACGCAGGAAAATCAACATTATTCAATCGTTTAACGGCAGGAAACTCGCTGGAGGAAAACCAATTATTTGCGACATTAGATCCTTTGACAAAAAAAGTTGCGCTTCCAAGCGGATTTACCGCTCTTTTATCTGATACAGTAGGGTTTATTCAAGATCTTCCCACCACGCTGATTGCGGCATTTCGGTCAACGTTGGAAGAAGTCCGGGAAGCAGATTTATTGCTGCATATTGTGGACAGCTCCCATCCCGATTACCTCCAGCATGAAGAAACAGTGAATAAGCTCTTGTCACAGCTGAATATGGATGAATTGCCAAGACTTTTAGTTTATAATAAAATTGATCAAAAATGTTCGGGATTTGTTCCTGTGTCAAAAGATGACCACATCATGATCAGCGCTTTAAGCGCAGAAGATCGTGCCCGTTTAAAAATAAAAATAGAGCAAGTGATCAAAAGATTGATGATCCCGTATCGAGCTGAGATTCCCGCTGACAAAGGAAAATTGCTTGCGAGAATCAAGACAGAAACGATTTTACATCGATTATCGTTTCATCAGGAGAACCATTCCTATTCGGCAATTGGATATGTGATGAAGAATCATCCGTTATACGGAATTTTAGAACAATATCAGCAACAATAGAAGGAGAGCAGCATGTTTGATTTATTAAAACACGGAAGCAGAATAAAACCATTAGTGGAAGAGATTGAAGAACAAATAAATCCTGTGCATCAAGAGATCGATAGACTAGTTGACAAAAACCAATTTAAAGTATTAAAGAGTTTTCAGAAACATCAAGTAGGGGACTTTCATTTGCAGTCTTCTACCGGATATGGTTATGATGACTCAGGCCGGGATACATTAGAAAAAATTTACGCGGATGTTTTTGGCGGGGAAGCGGCGCTTGTTCGACCGCAAATTATATCCGGAACGCATGCAATTACCATCGCCTTGTTTGGCATTTTGCGGCCTGGCGATGAACTTTTGTATATTACAGGAAAACCGTACGATACTTTAGAAGAAATTGTCGGTATTAGAGGTACTGGGAACGGTTCATTGCGGGAATTTGGCATTGGTTATCACTGCGTTCCTTTAACGAAAGACGGGAAGGTTGATTTTGAAAAAGTGAAATCAGCGATCAACCAGAATACAAAAATGATTGCCATCCAACGCTCAAGAGGCTATGATGTAAGGCCGTCTTTTACGATACAGGAGATCCGGGAAATGATTGATTTTGTTAAAAAAATCAAGCCGGATGCGGTAGTTTTTGTAGATAACTGCTACGGCGAATTTGTGGAAGAACTGGAACCTTGCCACGTTGGAGCAGATCTAATGGCGGGTTCTCTGATCAAAAATCCGGGCGGCGGCTTGGCCAAAACCGGAGGATATCTTTGCGGAAAGAAAGAATATGTTGAAGCGTGTTCTTACCGGATGACCTCGCCCGGTATCGGAGCGGAAGCGGGAGCGACTTTAAACGCTCTTCATGAAATGTATCAAGGGTTCTTTTTAGCGCCGCACATCGTCGGACAAGCTTTAAAAGGAGCTGTTTTTACAGCAGCTCTTCTGGAGCGGTTGGGAATGAACACCACTCCCAAATGGGACTCGTTTCGAACCGATTTGATTCAAACCGTACAGTTTGAAGACCGCGAAAAAATGATTGCTTTCTGTCAAGCGATCCAATTTGCTTCACCAATCAATTCCTTTGCGACTCCGCATCCAAGCTATATGCCAGGTTATGAGGATGATGTGATTATGGCGGCGGGAACGTTTATCCAAGGTTCCAGTATTGAGTTGACGGCGGATGGGCCTTTAAGACCACCGTATGTTGCCTATGTTCAGGGCGGTTTAACGTATTCGCATGTTAAAATTGCCATCTGCAGCGCAATTGATTATTTGCTGGAAAAAGGCTTGTTGGAATAAGAATAGATATAATAAAATAAAAAGATAGCCAGCCGTTTGTCGATTACGGTGGACAAGGCTGGCTATTGGACTCATTCTTTTTGTTTGAAAAATAATAAAGTAAAAATGATTTTCAATTCTCCACAAAAAATATATGTTAGAATAAATAACATATATTGAAAAATAAATTGACATCAATTATAATGAATGTAGCCAATCGAAATGAAAGGGGGAATATCGATGGGGGGTAATGAAATTCGTCGTTCGATGCCGTTGTTTCCAATTGGAATTGTGATGAAGCTAACCGATTTAACAGCTCGTCAAATCCGATATTACGAAGAACACCAATTGATTTCTCCCGCAAGAACTGAAGGAAATCATCGCCTTTTTTCTCTGAATGACATCGACAAGCTGCTGGAGATCAAAGATTTGCTTGATCAAGGAGTTAATATGGCAGGCATCAAAAAGATATTTGCCGTGAAACAAGAGCAGAAAGGACAGCAAATAGAAAAATCGGAAGGAACTGAGAAGAAAGAACTTTCCGATACAGAATTGCGGGAGCTTTTGCGCAATGAAATTTTGCTTGCTGGCCGGTTTCATCGACCGTCGATCCGCCAAGGAGATATTTCCCGATTTTTTCATTAAAAATAGGCATTAAAGCAATTGCTAATATTTATAGAGAGAGGAAGTTGGACGAATGGGGAAATACACAAAAGAAGACATATTGAGAATGGCAAAAGAAGAAAACGTGAAATTTATCCGTCTGCAATTTACGGATATTTTAGGAACCATTAAAAATGTGGAAATTCCGATTAGCCAGCTGAAAAAAGCGTTGGATAATAAAATGATGTTTGATGGTTCGTCCATTGAAGGATTTGTCCGCATTGAGGAATCCGATATGTACCTTTATCCGGATCTTGACACATGGGTGATTTTCCCATGGACTGCGGGAAAAGGAAAAGTTGCTCGCTTAATTTGCGACATCTATAATCCAGATGGAACTCCTTTTGCCGGCGACCCTCGCGCCAATTTAAAACGAGTATTACAAGAAATGCGCGAGCTTGGTTTTACGAGTTTCAACCTTGGACCAGAACCAGAATTTTTCCTGTTTAAATTGGATGAAAATCGGGAGCCAACGTTGGAACTAAACGATAACGGAGGTTACTTTGATTTAGCGCCAACCGACCTTGGAGAAAACTGCCGCCGAGATATTGTTTTGGAACTGGAAGAAATGGGATTTGAAATTGAGGCTTCCCACCATGAAGTGGCGCCGGGGCAACACGAAATCGATTTTAAATATGCGGATGCCGTTTCGGCTTGCGACAATATCCAAACCTTTAAGCTCGTTGTCAAAACAATTGCTAGAAAGCATGGCCTTCATGCCACTTTCATGCCGAAACCGTTATTCGGTGTAAATGGTTCGGGAATGCATTGCAACTTGTCTTTGTTCAAAGGAAATGAAAATGCATTTTATGATCCAAATGGCTCTCTTGAATTGAGCGAAACAGCTTACCAATTTATTGCTGGAATTATTAAACATGCTACGAATTTTACTGCAGTTACAAACCCAACCGTCAACTCTTATAAACGGCTTGTACCAGGATATGAAGCACCTTGTTATGTCGCTTGGTCCGCAAAGAATCGCAGTCCATTGATCCGGATTCCTGCTTCCCGTGGATTAAGCACACGGATTGAAGTTCGCAGCGTGGATCCGTCAGCAAACCCATATTTGGCGATGGCTGCATTATTAAGCGCTGGATTAGACGGAATCAAAAATCAATTAACTCCGCCTGCTCCTGTAGACCGGAACATTTATGTAATGAACAAACAAGAACGTTTGGAAGCTGGTATTATCGATCTCCCAGCTACATTATTTGCAGCACTCGAAAACTTGAAAACCGATGACGTGATCAAAGAAGCATTAGGCGACCATATCCTTGAACATTTCATAGAAGCAAAAGAAATCGAATGGGATATGTTCCGCACTCAAGTGCATCCGTGGGAACGCGAACAATATATGCAAATGTATTAATTGATATATCAACATTATCTATGTGGCCATATTGGTGGTCGTTGATGTCCTCAGCATTAATGGCCACAATTTGGCCGCATTTTTTTCTATTTTTATCCCTTTGCAAGGTTCTCATATAAGCTCTCCATGTGGTTTTCGAATTTTTGTAAAGAATCTTGTTCCATTTTCTTTGATATGTGTGAATACACATCGGCAGTAATCTGCATACTACCGTGTCCAAGTCGTTCTTGAACATATTTCATGTCGACTCCAGCTTCTAAAAGAAGTACAGCATGGGTGTGACGTAAAGAATGTATAGGTAAAGATGGAAGTCCGGATGCCTTCAAAACTCTATGAAAGGCATTATGCAGGCTTGACTTTGGCATATAATTTCCATCATTCCTGCGCAAAACAAAATTCAGATCATGCTTGTATTCCTCTTTTAACGCTAATTTGTTTTGATTTTGATACTTTTTATGAAAATGTAGATCGTTAGCCAATGACTGGCTAATGGTTAAGATTCTTTTGGAGCTATAAGTTTTTCTATCGCCAAACAATTCATCTTTACTTTTTGCTTGGAAGTCCTATGATTTATTGATATTAATAGTTCTTTCTTTCAAATCTTCATCTGTCCATTGCAGAGCTTCAGCTTCTCCTTTTCTCATTCCAGTTTCAATCAACACTATAGCCATATTTATATTCTTCTTGGAGGAAAATCGGAATATCTTTAAATTCGATAAATTGTATGTCTTTCTTTTTTCTTTCCCCTTTTATTGTCACGCCTACACAAGGATTCTTTTCTATCTTATTTAACATTACTGCTCATTTCCATTGCTCCGTACATAGTACTGTGAACAATTTCATGCCGGTTCTGCTTATACAGCCGAGCGGCGGCTTATCTGACATAGACGCGAACGGCGACCATTTTGCCTTTTGTGACAGTACATTGTCATATGGCGGGTTACGATTTTAAAGTAATACATTAGGATTTTTATGGAGCAGGCAGAGCGATTCAAGCACATACTTATATTCAAGTGCAGTCAGTAGATATTAACGATAATGGCGACGTCGTTATTGGTGTAATCTGGAAAGGCAGAGGCGCTAAAAACGTTCATAAATTTACGGCAAATTGTACAAATATTTGGAGCGGGTCGGTTTCTTATGGTTCGGTCGCTAATAAATCGATGACACATTTGCCGGCGGAGCGTCTGTTATTGACACATCTAATCAAATTGAAATCTTTAATTCGAGCGGTCAAGTTTCGAGTATTTAGTCCGGAAATGGGAACTGTTCAATGTTTAACGCCGGACATCGACGGATATATTTATGCATTGTTAGGGATACCTACAACAACAATGAAAGGAAAAAGGTAGAGAGAATTTAATTACACTGTAAAGCAGACGAACACCAACCAAAAAGTAAGTATTTTTATGTTCAAACGGGGAAACCCGTCTTTTATTTTGATATTGTAATGGAGTTGTACAGAAAATTCTCCGAATCTTTTAAGGAAATGTTTTCACGGCTGTCTTGTCTATAACATAGGGTAAAATGACAACATTTTAATTGAGGAGGATGTTTTTATCAATGTATAAAAATATATACAACGCTAACCAAAATCCTATGTATAGACAGCGGATTTCTATACAACAAGCAAAACAAATCGCTCTACAAAGAATACCTGGGCGTGTTCTACATGCAAATATGGATATGGAAAACGGTACATTAGTGTATGAAATCTTCATACTGACACCACATAACAGAATATATGAGGTAGAGGTAATCGCGAGAACAGGAAGAATTAAAAAGATTGAAGAAGAAAATGATTTTGATTAATACAATACCTTCTTGAACAACGATAGACAAGTTTAATAAGAAAATGATGAAGTCAACAGATACTCTGTTGACTTTTATGACGCAGTGCGGCGATTACACGGAGCAAACATAACACCTTTAGAAGGTGTTTTTTTATAATTTCATTTTGGAGGGTTGCAAATATGAAAAGAACATATAAAGTTATATCAACATGTTTAGATGCTGTTGTTGGTTTATGGGGATGGTCACCATTGTTCCCGCCATTTACAGCGGTTATGGATTATTTTGTTTTTGGGCATAAACTACATGCCTTGACATTCATAGGTATGATACTCATCATAATGGGGATGATTCTGATCAACATTCAGAAAACTCTCCATCAATCGGAAAAAATGTAGAGAACAAAAGAGAGCCGGCCTGCAAAATGGGAATTCTCTTCTTGTCCTCGGCAATTTAACGGTGCCAGCCGCACGTTTTAAAATAGTGAAAAGAAAACGACATATCCTACAAGACAACCCAATCATGCTGGCAATTTTGTTAGTCTGGGATATAACCGTATTCCATTGAGTCGGAGGTAGTACGATAGCCGTTTTAGAAGGATTGGGACTGAAAATTAGTTAAGGGAAAATTTGAAATAGCTTCCCAAGGAGGGAAGGTATCATACAGTTTTTTACGGTTCAATGTAGTAATTGGAAACTGGATATTTGCCCAATCATGCTTCCGAAATTGGTGTCGTCCCTAATATAATGGTTGACTTTCTTGCTGAGCTCACGAACAAGATATTGAAATAAAAGATTGACATGCAACGAAAATGTTTTCTATAGTAAAACATGAAACGTAAGGTTTTATATTCAGAATACGGAGGTTCTACAATGCTAGAAAATCATCATAGCAAAGTTCCTGACATTCGAAAAACGGCCGTATTGAATGCGCCGATTCAGAAAGTGTGGGAAGCGGTAGCAACATCAGAAGGCATCGCTGCATGGTTTATGCCCAATAGTTTTGAGCCGATGGTTGGACATGAATTCACATTGCAGTCCCCTTTTGGACCATCACCTTGTAAAGTTCTCGAAGTGGACCCGCCTAATCGTCTTACCTTTTCGTGGGATACGTTTGGTTGGCGCGTTTCTTTCGAATTAAAGGAAGTAAATGGAAAAACGGAATTTACACTTATTCATACCGGCTGGGGAGAGCCAGACGAAATTATTCAAGAACGAGGACCGAAAGAAACACATTCAGTTATAAGAAATCGAATGGACAAGGGTTGGGAATCTATCGTTAATGAGAAACTCCGCAAAGTCGTTGAGTCTTAATTTTGTCTGCACAGAAACATATTATTTTTCAAACCATTGCGAATCTTACTCTACGTCAAAGACTTAATCTTCTCACTGATCAAGAATTGTTTGTAAGCATGATAACCGGTTACTTTCCTATGAGTCGTACAGCTTTACGCATCCTACTGGAATCGAAAATTGAAAGTGCAGTGAAAATGGGAAGGGAGAAGCTGTACAAGTTTTTGAAAGAGGGCCTGTTTATCCTTTTTCGAGCCATTTTGAGACTACAAGATTTTGATGCCTCAACACTAACAGCACCTAAATCCATCTATTGACAAATTGTTGATAGGAAAAATGAAGAATTTTCACACTAGCCATTTTATAAGGGCAGGAAGTGATCATTAGAGTTGAACAAGACGTATCCAAAAGACCAATCTATTGCGGTCTTTTTTTTATTGTTTTTGGCAATTAAAAAATGCATCAAATGGCAAATAAGGTTATTCATTTCTTTGTATAAAATTCCATTGCTATGTCGCTTGACATCGAGCCTCTGTGGGTA
>k87-315437_pt1 | contig 11377 bp, 10 predicted proteins | sample MGYA00084031_6733416 | MGnify analysis MGYA00084031
AAGATGAAGATGACGAATACGAAGAAGAGGAAGAGGACGAAGAAGAGGAAGAGGACGAAGAAGAGGAAGAGGACGAAGAAGAGGAAGTCGAAGAAGAAGAAGAGGAAGAGGACGAGGACGAAGAAGAGGTTGCAGAAGAAATAAAAGAGTATGGTCTTACAAATAGAGATTATGAAAATGATGTTGTAGAAAATCGTTCATATCGATTGGATAAGAATATCAGCGGGTTAAGAAAAATACTTTTGCCAATGGTTAATACTCAAGTGCTTGTGGAAACATCCTCTGGAGATATTTCAGGTACTTTATTAGCAGTCATGAAGGATTATATTGTAGTCGGTTATACGGTCTACATTCCTTTAAACAAAATAGAAGTCGTGACACAATTATAAAGGAGGGGCACATATGTATGAAAAGCAATTAATTGACGAATTGTTGCGTCAGGTAGGATCTGATATTGAGGTTAGTACAGATACTGTAGAAGTGGAAGGTTTGTTAGAGGAAATAAACAGTAATATTGTAACATTAGTCGAACCTTTAGAATATGGATCAAGGGGATATCGTTATATTCCTATCGAAGCTATAAATTTTATACGAGTTCTTTGAATATGACCTAGTAGGACACCCCTTGTCTTAATAGGCTTCTGAAGCTAAGTAGATGAGGGGATCTCACATTATAAAGGTGAGGTAGTCAAGTATACTATAAAATCATTCCATTTGGATTGATTTTTTTTTGTAATACTTTCATCATGCTGTCGGACATTGTAAACAGAAAAATCTTTGTACAAAATCCTTCCCGTTTTTAATAAATTGTATAATACAGAAACGTCCTCATACAATCTCCCATCCTCAAACGAAATAACTGGAAATCCACCGATGCCCTTTAATTTATCTGTCCGATAAATTCTTGGTCCTAAAGGATGAGGATATGTAAATAATTCTGTATGTGAATCAATTTGTTTCCCTATACGTGACTTTTTATATTTTATTAAAGAAGGAGTGACTTCCTTCCATATTTTTAAATTTCCGTACAATACTGATACATCGTTTGGTAAAGAAAGCAATAGGTTTAAAAGAGTTGTAACAGCATCAGGATCAAGCCAATCGTCCCCGTCTACTTCTAATATGAAATCCGAGTTAATCTTTGGCAATATGGAATTTAGTGCTCTTGCCTTTCCACCATTTTCTTTATGAAGAAATGTAATATTATCCCTTTCAGTTGACCATTTTGCTAAGATATCATGTGTTCTGTCAGTTGAGCCATCATCGATTACATATATATGCTGGAATGGTTCATGTTGCAAAAGACATGATAAAAGTGCTGTTTCGATATACTTTTCCATATTATAAGTGGACATCATTACTGAGAGAGAAATTGGAGTATCTATTTTTTTCGTTTTTAAGGTAAATTTTTCGAGATACTTCCATTTATGCATATTTGCAGTATCTATTTTTTTCCTTAGTTGCCTTACTCCTTCGTAATGAGAAGATGCTTGTAAATTTTGGTTTAAAAGCCACGCTACAAAGCACGCTTCATTAAAAGGAACAAATTTAGAGGAGAGTAAAGGGTATTTTTTTAATAAAGAAGCACTGACTATAAATGGTCTTTTAATTGATAGGTTTCTAACAGTTATCTGGCTAGTCATGATAAATTTCTTCTCCTTGTAAGAAAGGGAGGAATGATATATTTCGGTTGTTAGGATTTCATCTGAATACATAAACATTATATAGTCAGAGGTACTATTAACAAGTTGATTTATTTGTTCTCCAATATCTGTCATGACGATTACTCGACTATTTAAAGTCAAGGGCGTGCTTACATGAATCTTCTTGTAATGAAAGATTGTTACTTTACCTATGTGGTGTTTTAGATAATCTAAGGAGTCAATTGCCCTATTTATTCGTGATTCGTTGCTGTAATCAATAAAGAAAATATCGATTGAGCTCATTAATTTCACTCCTAAGTAACAAAATCTTTTTGATTATAATTATATATTCATCCTTCGACATTTCTAGAAGCACATTTTTAATTAGGTATAAAAGGAGAAGCACGGTAACTAGTTATTTTTCATATCTTATAAAATGAGATAATGAAAAAGGAGATTAATAAACATGTCAAATAATTCCAATGGTTATCTAACTGCTGAAGAACTTTCAATACAAAATCACCTTTGTATGCTGCCTTTTGGAGATGCATCAGATGACTATTCAACTGATTGGACGAAGGAAGAGTTAAAATATTATCAACATTATATTGTTGAAGGAAATCCAATTGATACAATGTTCAAGGCATTTATTTTTAATCCAATACGAGTTAGAGAAAATTATTTCATTCATTCAATGCATACTGGATTAGGAAAGCTTGCGAGAAATAATGATTGGTTGCAAATTATCGAGAGGCTCTTTATGGATGATGTGAACTTGGACGCACTTCATCAAAATACAAAATATGGGGAGAAAACAGACGTTTGGATAACGATTCCATATCCAAATCCACTACAAGAAAGATTTGGTCATGTATTTGGAAATAACCTTAATTTTGTAAATGATGCAGATCGAATAAAAGCGGTTCAGTGGTGGATTGATTGTTTTATGATGAGATGGGAAGAGAAAACAAATCTGCATGATAAGCTTGTGTTAAGAGGATTTGCATGGCAGCGTGAATCTATTAACTCAGGTGATGAGGCGCTTGTTAAAGCTTCTAATGAATACATTCATAAGCACCAATTATTATCAATCTGGCCGTTTAATTATGGCTCATCAGGCTGTTTAACGTGGAAAGAATTTGGTTATGATGCAGCAACCGCAAATCCTAACTATTATGGTAATACAGAGGTAGATACTAATTGGATTACCAATACTTCAGTCTTTGCTAAACATTATCATACTGGTATGCAAATTAATTACGGGAAGGGTGCAACATATAATAGTACCCATATTTATGATTATTTAAATTTAGGGCTAACAAATGAATTTATCGAAAACTGTTTATTGCTTTATCAATTCCATGACCAAACAATGAAACAGATTTATGAAGAGGACTTTACGGCATATATTCAAATTTATTCATTTATTAAGAATATTTATCAGGAATTTAGATATCCAGGAATAACGTACTAAAGCTTGTTTTAAATGATTCCTGATTTTAAATATTGATTTCTGTAATAATAACTATTCTATTTTCAATAAAGAAAAATTAATGAAGGAAAGGGTTTCGTTTTTGGTATTCTTTATAAGAAATTAGAGAAATGACGTATAGTGTTATACGTCATTTCTTTAGTTTGTATTGTTGTTAATGTACATTGTTGAAACCAAATGGACCCTGAATTTCATTATGATTTAAATATAATTGCTATATTAATGTTCAGCAGCATATTGAAAAAGTAATCAAACAGAAGGCACAATTTAGCTCAACCTGGCGCTCAGAGAGTAATTGTAAAGGTTTGGAGTGATATTGAAAATTATCTAGTTAAGGTATCAAATCAAATTGAACCACAAGGATTAGATGATTTTACATGAGTACTTTATTTATTTGCTTTTACGTTATTGATTTCCATGTCTATTTTATCTTTATTGGATGTAACTCATGATTAAGTTTCCTGGTTTTAGAACAGACACCAAAAAGTAAACCATATATATACTTGAGATTTATCTATCTTATGTTGTTTAAAAATGTAATAAATAATGATGTAGGAGATAAATTATGGATTATTTTATTGGTCTCAGCATTCTATATAATATTAGTTTGATAAGTGTTGTCAGGGTCATTACAGGCTTTGTGAGAACTGTAGAACAATGTTATGCAGTTTCCGTAATAACTACACGTAGTGGAGCTTATTTGATACTAGGGACGAATAAGAAGCCGGTATTATCATTGATTGCTGAATGATTTCAAATAACTCAGAATATAGAGGTATAATTTTTGTCATTTTCTTGCTGGTATTCAAGACTTAATGATGTCGTTATTAATAGATCTATTGATTGGAGTACTTGTAACAGGGCATGGGATTGAGATAAAAAATCAGATATTTTTTATAAAAAAGCTCTCGGTTTTTAAAAATAGACTAGAGAGCTTATATTATTTAAATATATAGTTGTAAGATCTGTCATTTTGTAATTAGCTTTAGGCTTTTTAAAATGGATAGAAATATATTTTTTTATTCCATTTTCCAACATGCAAACTAATGAAGGGGAAAATAAAAGACATGTGTCCGGTGATACTTTGAACACATGTCCTGCAGTATAAAGCTTTTTAACTTTATAATTTTCAATGAACTAAGCCTTCCTACATATATTAAATTCTATAATTTTAGGATGAATGTTTAGAAAAGCATGTTTTACTATTAAAGATTTTTATAAATGTTAATTAATTGTTCTGTAATAATACGGTGATCGTGGTACTTTTCTACATATCCTCTTCCTAATATTCCTAAATTTTGTCTTAAAAGAGGTTGTTCTAATAAAATCTTTACATTTTCGTATAACGTATCTGGATTTGCATTTACTATTGGCAGAACACTCGGGAAAGTGGAAACTAAATCAGGTCGAATATAGGTGACAACAGGTTTTCCTAAGGCCATCGATTCAACGCTCAATAGTCCGTATGAGCCACAAAGGATTTGGTCGATAATGATATCGGCTTTTTCATATAATTCAATAACTTCATCATGGCTCATTTTTTCAATTCTTTGGTAGTCAAAATCATAATTCTCTCTTAATTTATTAATTACTTCTTCGATATAAACAGTTCCTTTAAAGTCAGGATTTGTTGGAGCGTGTAGCAGTAATGGCTTCTTTTTGTGTATTGGAGGGTAGAATGGTTTAAAATGCTGTAAATTAATCGCTATTGGAACGACATGGACTTTATCATAATAATTTTTTACATATTCATAAACCTCATAATCCTGAACAATTGCCTGTTTAATATAAGGAGTTATTTTCGTCAACCTCTCATGAATCACTTCATTTGCTGGTGAATCTCCGGTATAGACATAAGGGTTATTCTCTTTTGCTTGTTCATGGAATCGTACATCATTTCCCCAATGATGCATAATCATCTTTTTTTGTTTATTAAAGATGAGTGGAAGATCCTCATAGTTTTTGTCAAGTGTTGTACAGTAATGAAAATGAAAGACATCAAAAGAATCGATGATTTCATCCTTCAATTTTTTAATTTCTTCTTCACTCGTATTAATTAGGTTATCCTTGTAACCAAGATAAGAATGATAAGTGTTATATCCTGTTGATTCGAAGCCTTTTTGCTTTAATCCGTCACTTAATATACCCATTTGTCCAGCTATTTCGGTTGTACCGTGGAATACTTTCATGAACTTTCACCTCGAGTTAGCCATTGATATGTTTTTGTTAAGCCTAAAATTAAGCTGTGATGACACTCCCACCCCAGCTTTTTTAAATTTGAATGGTCGAGACATCTACGTTGAACAACATCGACGGATCTTTTTGGAAGGAATGATAACTTTAATTCTTGATTTCCACAAACTTTATTAATTTCCGTTGCAAGATCGAGAACTGACGTTTCTTTTTCTGTGCTAACATTGTAGACATGACCAATTGACTGATCGTTTGTTGCGACTAGCAATATTGCATTTAGGGCATCTTCAATATAAGTAAAATCTCTCGTCTGTGTTCCGTCACCAAAAACATGCATAGACTGATTGTGCATTGCAGCTTCAAAAAATTTAGCCACAACACCGCAATATGGGTTACTGATCAATTGGCCAGGGCCGTATACATTTGATAATCGGAGAATTGTAACTGGTAATTTGTACATATAATGGAATACATGGCAATAATGTTCGGTCGAAAATTTGCTAGCAGAGTAAGGTAATTTCGTATTGTGATAGGTTTCAGGAGTAGGTAAAATAGTGGCATCTCCATATACTGATGCAGTAGAAGTGTAAACAAATCGCTTTAAATTACGGGAAAGTTGCTCTGTTTTTTGTAATAACAATAGGCCACCGTATAGGTTTGTTTCGAAATCATCTTGAATATTATTGTAAGATAAAACTAGGTTTTTACATGCTAAATGAAAAACATATTCGACTTCAGGAAGTACATGCTCTAAAGTTTCTTCATCTGTAATACTTGCGTGAAAAAACGAGATATTAGTTGCATTTGGAATCGATGATTTATTCCCTGTCGAAAGGTCGTCAATAATATAAATATGCTCAGCAACAGGTATCATTTCTTTGACTAACTGAGAACCTAAAAAACCTGCACCACCTGTAATTAAAATTTTTCCGAATTTCATGTTGGACCACCTTTAGATTTCATATTCATTGTATTAAAATTTTCTAATGGGAGGTTTTGACTTTTCCCTGTTAGTGTAGAATTGTATAAAGCGAAAATGGTTTCTAATGCTTTTTTTCCTTCCTCGCCAGAAATTAGAACTTGTTGATTAGGAGTTTGGATAGATTCGATAAAATTATTATACATATATAATTGTTCATTTTGGTCGCTCGTTAATTGCTCCAACTCATTCAAGCTTGTTACTTCATCTTTAATGAACCATCTTGAAATTGAATTTAATGATGGTCCTTCGATGGAAATACAGCCTTTTTCACCATAAATTGATAAGTGATATCCTAAATTATTGGGCTGTGTAATGATATTTGCTTCAATGATTCCTTTTGCTTGATTTGCAAAGGTAAGGATTCCGAGTGCGATGTCTTCTGTTTCTTTTGTTTGAGAAAACCTTGAGATATCACCATATACATTTTTTACATCGCCTAAAAACCATTGTAATAAGTCGATTACATGTATACCTTGGTTGATTAACATACCACCGTCTTTACCCCAGTCACCTCGCCATGCTGCACCTGCATAATATTCTGGAGAGCGGTTAAGGCGAATTGAAGCAACTCCTAAATAAGGTCTGCCGATTTTCCCTTCATCTATTACTTCTTTAATCTTTTGCATAATAGGTCTGAATCGCATTTGATGACAAATCATTAATTGAAGGTTTTTTGCCTTTGCTAGTTGGATGATGTCATCTGCTTCTTTTAATGAAAGTGTCATTGGTTTTTCAAGGATCACATGCTTTCCGGCAATTAGTGAGATTTTTGCCATTTCGGCATGTAAACCAGAAATTGTACAAATAACGACAGCATCAACTTCTTCACTTTCAACCATATCTGTATAGGTAGTATATTGTTTTATTGTTTCATGAGTATTAGATGCATTTTTATAATAAGTAATTGCATCGTTCATTCTTTCTATTTGTATATCGCTTACTGCTACAAGTTTAGCATTTTGACAATGAGCGATAGCGTCAAGATGACGCTTTGAAATAAATCCGCATCCAATAATGCCAAATCTAATGGTCACTGCTGTTTTCCACCTCTCTACGTAATACCTTAACGACATGATCTTGGTCGCTTTCAAGTAAGAAAGGAGACATCGGTAGCGCGAATAATGTTTCAGATAATTTTTCGGAAACTGGAAAATCACCTTTTTTATAACCTAAATGTGCATAGACATTTTGTAGATGAAGACATAATGGATAATATACTCCTGTATGAATCTCTTCTTTTGTTAACCTTTCGATAAATTGATCCCGTTTTTCAGAGCCTACACAATATAAATGATAAATGTGAGAACGGTCGTTTTTTTCGACTGGAAGAGTTAAAGTAGCATTTGATAGTGCTTGATTATAACGTAATGCTAGTTCTCTTCTTTTATCATTCCAGCTATCTATTTTGTTTAAAAGTATGAGTAAAATAGCTGCATGAATTTCATCTAATCGACTATTGTAACCAATTGTGTCATGGTAATATTTCTTTGATGTTCCATGTGTACGTAAACTGCGAATTTTTTTAGAAAGTTCTAAATCAGAGGTAGTGATTATACCTCCATCACCTAATGTACCGAGGTTTTTGGTCGGGAAAAATGAAAAGCAAGCTGCATCACCTAATGAGCCGACTGCTCTGTCTTTATACGTAGCACCAAATGCTTGGCATGCATCTTCAATGACGATAAGCTGATATTTTTTAGCTAAATCCATAATTTCATCCATATCTGCTGATTGACCAAATATATGAACAGGAATAATCGCTTTTGTTGCACTCGTAATTTTTTCTTCAATTTTAGCAGGTGAAATAGTATAGGTTACAGGATCTACGTCAGCAAAAATTGGTGTTGCACCAACTCTTGAGATAGCTTCTGCACTTGCAAAGAAAGTAAATGGACTCGTAATGACTTCATCACCGTTGCCAATTCCATATGCTTCTAGAGTCAAAACTAATGCATCTGTTCCATTTCCAACTGCAACAGCATCTAAAACACCAAGCTTAGTTGCAATACTTTTTTCTAATTCTCTAACTTTTGGACCGAGTATATATTGTCCACTATCAAGAATGTGTTCTATTTCTTGTAATATTTCAGATTTAACAGATTGAAATTGCTTCTTTAAGTCAATTAGTTGAATCATAATGTCCTCCTTTGGTCAACTTCCTAAGTTGTCGTCACATTAACGTATGAGAGTCATAGTTTTGTCGTAACGGCAAGTAAACTAATTAACCTCTTTATTTTCAACAAAAAACCACCATTTGAATGGCAGCTTTAATTTTTTCCATGATTTTGTTTAATGAGTAATGTTCAATTTTTTTTCTAAAAGAATTTTATTTTGTATAATTCTCTCATCTTTAGGACGATAAGAAAGAGCTTTTTCATTATGTTCGTAGGACTTTTTGAAGTCACCTAATCGGTAATAACAAACACACATTTGTAAATGAGGATACCAAGTATAATAAGCGGGATAGCTAAAGCTCCATTTATCCTCAGGTGGAATTAGCTCGGTGGCTAAGTTATACCAATAAATAGCAGAGTGAAAATCCTGTTTTCTTTGAAAATAGTACCCTAGTCTACTACAAGTCTCTGCCCTTGGCGTTTTTGAAAATTCAAATGACTGGAATAAGCTTTTTAATTCATTCTCAAAGTCTCCAAGATATCGATAACAGTCAGCTTTATTTATACAAGCATAAACTTTATCTTCTATCCAGCCTTCTTTTATTGCAATATTTTCGTTATAGCTCTCGATCGCTTTCTCGTAATGACCATTTTCTCTAAGCTCATTTCCATAGTAGAAATAGTCTCTTGCTGAAAACACGTCACCTCTATCAAGCTTGGTTTGATATATGTTCAGGTTGCGTCCAACTGAATGTTTTATTTTTTTGTGAGTGACTGAGATATCAGAATTAATAATTTTCCCGTATACCTCAAGATACTGGTGACAATCTCCTTTCCAGACAAAATTCTTTTCGCGTTTTACTAATCGATTTCTTCTATAACGGATTGTAACATTTCCATATTCATCGGTACCTGCGTCATAATACATAGATACAGAATCAACAGAAGGGTCAAGAGTTTCCTTTAGTTCTAATAGCTTCTTTTGGTCTGCCTCTAATAGGACATCATCCGCATCTAGATATAGGATGTAATCTTTCGTAGCATATTTAAACGATTCATTTCTAGCTGCAGCAAAATTGCCAATCCACTCAAAATAAAAGACTCTATCAGTATATTGTTTTGCAATTTCAACAGTACGGTCTGTAGAACCAGTATCGACGATATTGATTTCATCTACTATGTCTTTAACAGTATCAAGACATCGAGCAAGTACTTCTTCTTCATTTTTAACAATCATACAGAGACTAATTGTTACCAATAGTTATACACTCCTTTAGATGTAAGTAGCATGCTTCTATAGTTTACTTTTGTTAAGGTCGAAATGTATGGACTGATTCCTACTTTTCGAAAAAAGGGCTTAATCATAAGAATGAAACAAATAGAGGGAGGGATCTTAAATAACGAACAAAATAGTCTTATTGCCGTATTAGTTTTGCAAATCTGTTTTTCTAAATATTAAAGTGCGTAGGATGTGCATCTCTTAATTTAGCTATTAAGGTTCATTAGTCGGACGCATATAAATCTATTTATTGTTATTTTATTAGCTTAATGGTTCCTTTAAGGTTAGTTGTTTCATAAGTATGTAAGGTGAGAGGGTAAAAGGAATGATAGGAGTGGAATAATGGAGAAAATATTTAGCAGTATCTTAGATAAAATTAATAATAATGATATTATGCTTGCTGAGGAAACCTTAAATAAATTTCAACAGCATCTTATAAATATAGGGGATTATTATTTTTTTCAAGCGCTTTTAAATATTAAGAAGGAAAACTATACGAATGCATGGTTATGGTCTTGGAGGGGAAAGGGATTATTTCCTGAAATGCAAGAATTAAATGAAATTTATGCAGTGATTGATGAACATCTTTATAAAGGGAAAAATACGCAAAATGAAATAAAATGGAAAGGGAAATCTATTCGTTTGAATCTTGAATTCATTAACAAGCTTTCAAAAGCAACTAATCCACGAGTGTTACAAGGTTCAATGGAAATTGCAAACCAAATGAACACGTTGTCTAAAGGATTGCAGCTGCTGGATGTAAAAGCACACACAATTAATTATTATCCTTACTATTTAGGTTATCAATCTAATTATGAATGGAATTTAATTGGGCAAAGAAGCGATCCAGCAATCAACTCTAAATTAAGAAAACTAACAAAAGAATTAATTTTGAATTATGATATTTTTCATTTTCACTGGGGAACAACCTTAACTTTAGACTGGTCTGATTTAGAAATATTAAACGAATCTCAGAAGTCGTTAATTATGCAGCATTGGGGGAGCGATGTTCGTCTATTTTCAGAGGCAAAGAAGTTAAATCCTTATGCATTAGTAAAAAATCATAATGAAGATGATTTAAAATGGAGATTAAGTAAACTCTCTGAACATATTAAACATTGTGTTGTTTTTGACGAAGAATTGTATCATTATGTAAATAATTTTTATGAAAAGACAACTATCATTCCATCTATGATTGATACAGAACAATATAAACCCAAAATTGACCAAGTGAAAAATTCACGGCCAGTAATAGCTCATGCCCCAACATCACCATATATAAAAGGTACAAAACATATATTAAAAGCAATTGAAACCTTAAAGGAGCAATATGAATTTGAATTTATTTTAGTACAAGGTAAATCCCATAAAGAGGCAATGGAAATTTATCAAAAGGCAGATTTAATAATTGACCAGCTTCATATTGGTAGTTATGGTCTTTTTGCCGTAGAAGCAATGGCGCTTGGAAAACCAGTTATATGCTGGATTAGCGATTTTATGAAAGAAAAATATCCTAAAGAACTCCCCATCATCATTGCAAACCCAGATACAATCAAAGAATGTATTGAATATAGCTTGAAAAATCTAGATATGCTATCTGAAATAGGAAAAAAGGGAAGAAAATATGTAGAAATACATCATGACATGATAACGAATAGTCAAATGATGTTAAAG
>k87-809517_pt1 | contig 11364 bp, 11 predicted proteins | sample MGYA00084031_6733416 | MGnify analysis MGYA00084031
GACCTGCTGCGTCCGTGGGCGCACTGGATCACACCCGAGATCGAGGCCAAGCGGTTCGACACCCGGTTCTTCGTCGCCGCGCTGCCGTCCGGCCAGCGAACCCGCGACGTGGGAGGCGAGGCCGACAAGGTGGCGTGGATGCGTCCGGCAGACGCGCTGGACGCCGCCCGCCGCCGCGAGATCCGGCTGATGCCGCCCACCTACACCACCCTCGCCGAACTGGCCGAATACAGCACTGTTTCGGACATCCTTGCCGCCGAGCGGCGCATCACCGCCATCATGCCCGTTGCCGTCGAAGTGGACGGTGAGCTGCGTCTGATGGTCCCCGATCCCGGTCAGCGGCGGAGGTGACGTGAGCGGCCTGCGCATTCCCATCGAAGGCCCGGATGGCGCCGGTACGGCCCGGGCGGTCAACGTCCTGGCGCCGAACCCCTCGCCGATGACCCTGGACGGCACGAACACGTGGGTGCTCGCCGAACCGGACGCCCAGGCCGTGATCGTGGTGGACCCCGGGCCCGACGACGAGGCCCACCTGCGGCGGGTGGCCGAGCGGGTGGGGGAGCGACGGGTGGCGCAGGTACTCCTCACCCACGGCCACCCCGATCACAGCGGTGGGGCGGCGCGTTTCGCCCGCATGGTGGGCGCACCGGTAAGCGCTCTCGACCCGCGGCACCGCCTCGGCTCGGAGGGCCTGTCCGACGGAGACGTGATCACGGTGGCCGGCTTGGAGGTGCGGGTGATCGCCACTCCGGGCCACTCGTTCGACTCGCTGTGCTTCTGGCTGCCGCAGGACGCGGCGATCCTCACCGGCGACACCGTGCTCGGGCGCGGCACGACCGTGATCGCCTCCGACGGTCATCTGGGCGACTACCTGCACAGTCTCGACCGGCTGCGGGACACGGCCGAGAAGGCGGAGGCGCGGGCGCTGCTACCGGGGCACGGTCCCGTGCTGCCCGATCCGATCGGTGCCCTGGACGGGTACATCGCCCACCGGCGCGAGCGGCTGGACCAGATCCGGCGCGCGCGTGAGGCCGGCGCGCGGACTCCTCGCGAGATCGTGGAGATCGTCTACGCCGGGGTGGACCGCTCGCTGTGGCCGGCCGCGGAGATGTCGGTCCGTGCCCAGCTGGACTACCTGGACCGGTTGTAGAGCCGCTCCATGTCCAAGATGACCACGGCCCGCCCTTCGATGCGCAGCCAGCCGCGCTGCGCGAAGTCGGCCAGCGCCTTGTTCACCGTCTCCCGGGAGGCGCCGACGAGCTGAGCCAGCTCCTCCTGGGTGAGGTCGTGGTGCACCCGCATGCCGTCCTCGGCGCGGTGGCCGAACTTCTCGGCCAGGTCGAGCAGGGCTTTGGCGACACGGCCGGGCACGTCGGTGAACACGAGATCGGCCAGCACGTCGTTGGTGCGGCGGAGTCGCTGCGCCAGAGCACGCAGCAGGTGCAGCGCGACCTCCGGGCGGCCGGTGAGCCAGGGACGCAGGTCGTCGTGGCCCAGCCCGGCCAGCCGCGCGTCGGTGAGCCCGGTGGCGGTCGCGGTGCGAGGACGGGGGTCGAAAAGGGAGAGCTCGCCGAACATCTCGCCGGGCCCGAGCACGCTGAGGAGGTTCTCTCGGCCATCGGGCGCGGTACGGGACAGCTTGATCTTGCCCTCGAGCACGACGTAGAGCCGGTCGCCGGTCTCTCCCTCGCGGAAGAGGGTCTGTCCCTTCGAGATCTTTACCTCGGTGACGCTCGTGCGCAGGGCCGCGGCTCCCTCTCGATCGAGCGCGGCGAACAGGGGTGCCTTGCCCAGCACGTCGTCGGTGTTCACTTCGCCTCCATGACTAAGGTCGCGCCCCTCGGCCGGGGCGGGCCGGGTGCGCGGATCCATACGCAGACATTGTGACGCACCCCACCCGGTGGGTCGTGAAGGGCTGCCCGCGTAGGCTGTTCTGGTGCCCCGCGATACAGCGACCCCGACGGGAGAGACCCGGCTCGCCCTGGTGCGCCGTGCCAGGAAGATGGACCGGATCCTGGCGGAGACGTATCCCGACGCCCATTGCGAGCTGGACTTCAACAGTCCGCTCGAGCTCCTGGTCGCCACGATTCTCTCCGCCCAGTGTACGGACAAAAGGGTAAATATGGTGACGCCGGTGTTGTTTGCGAAATACCGGACCGCGGAGGATTATGCGGCGGCGGACCGCACCGAGCTGGAAGAGCTGATCCGCCCCACCGGCTTCTACCGCGCCAAGGCCAACAACATCATCGGCATGGCCCAGGCCCTGTGCGAACGCTACGGCGGCGAGGTGCCGGACAGGCTGGAGGACCTCGTCACGCTGCCGGGCGTCGGCCGTAAGACGGCCAACGTCGTGCTCGGCAACGCCTTCGGCGTACCGGGCATCACCGTCGATACGCACTTCGGGCGGCTCGCCAGGCGCTTCGGATGGACCGACCAGACCGACCCGGACAAGGTCGAGCGGGAGGTCGGCGAACTGATCCCCAAGCGTGAGTGGACGATGATGTCTCACCGGCTGATCTGGCACGGCCGCCGCATCTGCCATGCCCGCAGACCGGCCTGCGGCGTCTGCCCGCTGGCCGCGCTGTGCCCCGCGTACGGCACCGGCCCGACCGACGCCGCCGCGGCCGCCAAGCTGGTCCGTCCAGGCCCCTTCTCGTGAGCGACGTGGCACCTCTGGAACCCGCGTAATCCGAAGACCCCCGGCGGTCGCCTCCCGAATGGCTGCTCCGCCTGGCCGAACGCGCCGCCACCCGCCCCGTGCCCGCCCTGATGCGCCCGCCCGCCGGCAGAGGGCGACGGGCCGCGGTGCTGCTGCTGTTCGGCGAAGGCCCCTTCGGCCCGGACATCCTGCTCATCCAGCGCAGCATGCTCGGCCGTCGGCACGCCGGCCAGCCCGCCTTCCCCGGCGGCGGGGTGGACCCCGGCGACGGCGGTCCGATCGGCGCCGCGCTGCGCGAGGCGGAGGAGGAGACCGGTCTCGACCCCTCGGGCGTGCACGTGATCGGCACCATGCCGGAGCTGTACATCCGGCACAGCGACAACCGCGTGACGCCGGTGCTCGGCTGGTGGCACACGCCCAGCGCGGTGCACGCCGCCTCCCCGCGCGAGGTCGACGCGGTCGAACGCGTGCCGATCGCCGAACTGGCCGACCCCGCCAACCGGCTGCTGCTGCGGCACCCGAGCGGCCACACCGGGCCCGCCTTCCGCGTCCGCGGACTGCTCGTGTGGGGATTCACCGCGGGCGTACTCGACAGCCTGCTGCCTCTCGGCGGTTTCGAGCGCCCGTGGGACCGCGGCCGCGTCGAAGACCTGCCCCCCGACGCCGTCCAACCCCGCCGCGCGTGACCAGCCCGGCGCCGGAACGTTCCGGACGACAACGCACGATCAGTCGGTGAGACCCTCGCCGCAGGTCAGAGCCAGGCCCAGCGCCGCCCACTCGGCGACGTCGGCGTCGCTGTCCTTCGCCAGGCGAGACAGCGCGTCGAGCCCGTCGCGATCGGGCGGGCAGCCCAGCACGTTGGGCAGCGCGTAGGCCGCGCCGTACCGCACGCGCGGATCCTCGTGCGCCGACAGCTCGATCACCGACGGCAGCGCCCGCGGATCCTTGAGATGGCCGAAGGCGATCAGCACCGAGTAGAGCACCATCGGATCACGCTCGTCGGCCGCGATGGCGCGCAGGACCGGCACACTCCTGCCCGCGAACGGCAGCCCCGGGCGGCCCAGCTGGCCGAGGATGTCCACCCCGAGGATGCGCTCGTTAGCGGTGTCGCTCGAGCACAACCGCTTAGCTTCGTCGAAGGTCTCCTGGTCTCCCCTCTTCTGCAGCAGGGAGATGGCGCGCCATCGGGTCGCGCCGTCGGGATCCGCGTCCGCCAGAGCGGACTGGATCAGTTCCCGCACCGTTCCCCCGATCGATGCCATACGGTAACGATAACCATGCGGAGCGTAACATGGTGACGGGCTCGCCCGGTGTGTCCGTACGAGTCGCCGAACGGCACGACGGGCGGGGCGGGTGGCGGCGAACGGCGTGTCGCGGCCCGCGGATGGCGCTTCACCGCCGCTCGGGAGGCGATGTGGACGACTCGGTATGGGCGAAGAGGTGCACGGCGAGGGCCGACGCTGGATACGGTTAAGCTGTGCGCGGCGATCTCCTCGACCTCATCCTCATCGGGCTTGCGATTGCCTTCGGTATCTCGGGCTACCGCCAGGGGTTCATCATCGGCGCGCTCAGCTTCGTCGGGTTCGTGGGGGGAGCCTTCCTCGGAGTGGCCATCGCCCCACCGATCGCTAAAGCGGTGGTCGACGGCGAAACGGAGCGGGCCCTGCTCGCCATCGTGATCGTGTTCCTGTCCGCCACCATCGGCCAGTTCGCCTCCTCCACGATCGGCGCGGTGGTGCGAAGCCATGTGACCTGGGAGCCGGCCAAGGTGGCCGACGCGGTGGGCGGCACGTTCGCCAGCGCGCTGTCGGTGCTGGTGGTCGTCTGGCTGATCGGCGGCCTGCTGGCGCACGGCCCGTTCCCGCCGCTGAGCCAGCAGGTCAACAACTCGCTGCTGCTGGCGACCGTCGACCAGACCCTCCCCGAGGCGGCCAAGGACTGGCGGCGCAGGTTCAAGGAGTTCGTCGACACCTCCGAATTCCCGCAGGTGTTCGAGGCCATCGGCGGCGCCACCTTCGTCGACGTGCCGCCGCCCGACGCGGGCGTGCTCAAGGGGGAACGGCTGCGCCGGGCGCGTCAGGGCATCGTCAAGGTGCAGGGCACCGCGCCGAGCTGCCGCAAGCGCATCGAGGGCACCGGCTTCGTCTACGCCGACGGCCGCGTGATGACCAACGCCCACGTCGTCGCCGGCGTCTCCCGCGACCTGCGGGTCACCGACTACGAGGGCGAGTCCCACGCCGCCCGCGTGGTGCTCTACAACCCCGACCGTGACGTCGCCGTCCTCCACGTGCCCGGCCTCAACCTGCCCGTGCTCCGCTTCGACGGAACCGCGGAGAAAGGCCAGGACGCGATCATCGCGGGTTATCCGCGGGGCAAGGGCTTCACCCCGTTGCCCGCCCGTGTCCGCACCAAGCAGGAGGCCGAGGGCTACGAGATCTACAACCGCAAGAAGGTCGTCCGCGAGGTGTACGCGATCCGCGGACTGGTCCAGCCGGGCAACTCCGGCGGACCTCTGCTCGGCACCGACGGCCGCGTCCTCGGAGTGATCTTCGCCGCGGCGACCGACCAGCCGGAGACCGGCTACGTCCTCACCGCCAAAGAGGTCAAGCCCGACGCCGAGGCCGGTATCCGCGCCACCGAACGCGTCAGCACCCAGCAGTGCGACTGACCGCCTCGGGGATACCGCCGTCCCGGCGGGACGGCGGTGGACACCCGGCCGCGGGCCGCGTCAGGCGAGCGTCTCGCGGATGCGCGTGATGGCCACCGACGGCGTCACCTCGTCGGCCTCGGCGGCGAGATCCTGCGCCCGGCGCACGGTACGCGCGAGATCCATCCCATACGGCTTGCCCGCCTGCGGCCTGCCGTACGGGGTGACCCGGGTCGCGCCGCGGGTGAGCAGCACGGCGGCGCCGCGCCGGTTGCCGCGCTGCAGATGGGTCAGCCCCACGCAGATCTGGGCCAGCCCCTGCCACAGGTCGCGTTCCTCCGGCGGGCCGTGCTTCCAGCGCGCCTCCAGCACCTCGTGGGCGTGGAAGGGGCGCTCCTCGGCCAGCAGCCGCACCGCCTCCGCAACCGCCTCCGCGCCGTCGGGCGCGTAGTCGTCCGGCACCCGCGGTACGCCCTCGGCGTCCCGCGGCAGCGGTCGGCCGTACTCGTCGCGCGGCCGGGCGTTGCGGGGCCGCCCCTCGGCGTCTCTGTCACGCGTCACATCGGTCATCGCTCGGGCTCGTCATCCGAAAGCCAGCCGATCAGCTCGGCATCGAACCGCTCGGGCTGTTCCTCCTGCGGGAAATGGCCTACCCCATCCATGATGCGCCACCGGTACGGCGCAGCCACGTAACGACCCGACCCCTGCGCGGTACGGGGCAGCATGCAGGTGTCGAGCGCGCCGTGCACCTGCAGCGTCGGCACCTCGATGGGCGGGCGCAGGCTGCGCGCGTAGCGGGCGCCGTCCGGGCGGAGCTGGGAGCGGCCGAGCCAGCGGTAGTACTCCATCGCGCAGTGGGCGACACCGGGGATGCGGAAGGCGTCGCGGTAGGTCCGGGTGACCTCCTCACCCGGCCAGCCGGGACCGGACCACCGCTCCAGCAGCGTGCCGACCCACGCTCCTTCGCGGGAGGTGAGCCGGATCTCCGGGTAGAAGGGGAGCTGGAAGGCCAGCGCGTGCGCGCTCGCGCGGAGCTGACCCGGCGAGCCGCGCAGCAGCACGCCCCGCAGGCGCAGCGGATGGGGGGCGGCGACGGCGACCAGGCGGCGCACGCTCTTGGGGTCGGTGGCCGCCATGGTCCAGGCGAGCAGCCCTCCGAGGGCGTGGCCGACCACGATCGCGCCCGACTCGCCCAGCGCCTTGATCAAGCCCACGACGTCCTGCGCGAGAGTGGGCAGGTCGTAGCCGCGCGGCGGTTTGTCGCTCGCGCCGTACCCGCGCAGGTCGACCGCTGCCGCGCGGTAGCCGGCCGCGGGCAGGGAGACGAGCTGGTGCCGCCAGGTCCACCAGAACTGGGGGAAACCGTGCAGCAGCAGGACCAGCGGGCCCTCTCCGGCCTCCACCACGTGGAAGCGCGTGCCGCCGGCGTGGACGCCGCGGTGCGTCCACGGCCCATCGATCGTGACAAGTGACTCGTCAGGACGCATCGGATATCGTCTCACGCCGTTTTCCGATCTCTCCGGCGGATGGGGGGCCGGAGGTGACGGCGGCCTCGCCGTCCTCCAGTTCGTCGCCGGGACCAGCGCCGGTGAGGTTCCTGATGCTGCGGGCCGTCCGCTTCATGCCGGACAGTCCCTTGAGCTTACGCGTGCCGAACAGCGCCAGCAGCCCCGCCACCAGAGCGTAGAAGAGCGTGACGATCGCGAACGCGGCCCACGGCCACACGCCGAGCGCCACCAGGCCGAAGGCGATGGCGAAGGACGCCAGGATCAAGCACAGGTGCAGAATGAAGGCCGCAGCGGCGAACATCCCCACCGCGGTGCCCGCACGCTTGGCGTTGAAGGTGAACTCGGCCTTAGCGAGTTCGATCTCCGAACGCACCAGCGTGGAGATGTGGTCGCTAGCCCGGGCGACCAGCTCGCCCAAGGACTCGTCCTGCGGCTCCGCGGCCGGGTTGTGCGGCATGCAGGATCTCCTATCGTTAGCCGGGGACGATGTCAATCATCGTGTGCCGGTCATGCACCACCATCACATCTACCCGGTTTGGCGAGATCATGTTGATCGGGGGTGGGGTACGGCCCCGCGACCGGCGCAAGCGCAGACGAGACGCGGGCGCGGCCCCGGTGCCGGAGCCGCGCCCGCGTGACGTGATGGTCGGACGCCGAACCCGCTAGTCCTCGCTCTTGGCGGAGGACATCTTCTCGGCGATGAGCTTCATCACCGAGCTGTCGGTCAGCGTGGTGACGTCACCGAGCGAACGGTTCTCCGCCACGGCGCGCAGCAGCCGCCGCATGATCTTGCCGGAGCGGGTCTTCGGCAGCTCGGGCACCACGAGGATCTGCCGCGGCTTGGCGATCGGGCCGAGTGTCTTGGCGACGTGGTTGCGCAGCTCGGTCGCGATGCCCGCGTCCTCGTGGGCGTTGCCGCGCAGGATCACGAACGCCACGATGGCCTGGCCGGTGACCGGGTCGGTGGCGCCCACGACCGCCGCCTCGGCGACCTTGGGGTGGGACACCAGCGCCGACTCCACCTCGGTGGTGGAGATGTTGTGCCCGGAGACCAGCATGACGTCGTCGACCCGGCCGAGCAGCCACAGGTCGCCGTCCTCGTCGCGCTTGGCGCCGTCGCCCGGGAAGTACATGCCGTCAAAGCGCGACCAGTACGTGTCGATGTAACGCTGGTCGTCGCCCCAGACCGTGCGGAGCATCGCCGGCCACGGCTCGCGGATGACGAGGAAACCGCCGCCGCCCGGCGGGACGCTGTTGCCCTGGTCGTCCACCACGTCGGCGGCGATGCCCGGCAGCGGGCGCATCGCGGCGCCCGGCTTGGCGTGGGTGACGCCCGGCAGCGGGCTGATCATGATGGCGCCGGTCTCGGTCTGCCACCAGGTGTCCACGACCGGGCAGCGGTTGCCGCCGATGTGCTCGCGGTACCAGACGTACGCCTCGGGGTTGATCGGCTCGCCGACGCTGCCCAGGATCCGCAGCGAGGACATGTCGAACTTCGCGGGGATGTCGTCGCCCCACTTCATGAAGGTCCGGATCGCGGTGGGCGCGGTGTAGCAGATGGTGACCTTGTACTTCTGGATGATCTCCCACCACCGGCCGCGGTGCGGCGTGTCCGGGGTGCCCTCGTACATCACGCTGGTCGCACCGTTGGCGAGCGGACCGTACACGATGTAGGAGTGCCCGGTGACCCAGCCGATGTCGGCCGTGCACCAGTAGATGTCGGTCTCCGGTTTGAGGTCGAACACCGCGTGGTGGGTCCAGGCGACCTGCGTGAGGTAGCCGCCCGTGGTGTGCAGGATGCCCTTCGGCCTGCCCGTCGTGCCGCTGGTGTAGAGGATGTAGAGCGGGTCCTCGGCGTCGTGCGGCTCGGCGGTGTGCACGTCGGACTGCTTGTCCACGACCTCGTGCCACCACAGGTCGCGATCGTTCCAGGCGATCTCCTGGCCGGTGCGGCGCACGACGAGCACGCGCTCCACACCGGGGCATTGGGACACCGCCTCGTCCACGGTCGGCTTGAGCGCGTTGGGCGCACCGCGACGGAAGCCGCCGTCGGCGGTGATGACCAGCTTGGCGTCGGCGTCGTCGATGCGGCTCTTCAGCGCCGTTGCGGAGAATCCGCCGAACACGACCGAGTGGATCGCGCCGATGCGCGCGCAGGCCAGCATCGCGATCGGCAGCTCGGGGATCATCGGCAGGTAGATCGCCACGCGGTCGCCCTTGCCGACGCCCAGCTCCGTCAGCGCGTTCGCGGCCTTGCACACCTCCCGCTGCAGATCGGCGTAGGTGATGGTGCGACTGTCGCCTTCGGGCTCGCCCTCCCAGTAGTAGGCGACCTTGTCGCCGTGACCGGCCTCCACGTGACGGTCGATGCAGTTGTAGGCGACGTTGAGCTTGCCGCCGACGAACCACTTGGCGAAGGGCGGATTCCACTCCAGCGTGGTGTCCCAGCGCTTGGCCCACGTCAGGCGGTCGGCCGCGCGCTCCCAGAAGGCGAGACGGTCGGCGTCCGCCTCGTCGTACGCGGCGGCCGTCACGTTGGCGGCGGCGGCCAGGTCTGCCGGAGGCGCGAACCGCCTGGTCTCCTGCAACAGATTGGACAGCGTCTCGGTTGATTGCGTGGTCTCGCTGGACCGATCGGCGCTGTTAGGGCCGTGACCAGGGGTTTCCGGGGCCACCATGGTACTCCTCTTCACATGGCCTGATGCGGTGTCTATGTCTACGGGCTCTGGTCCGTCGATGAGGTCTGTACGGGTCCACTTCACCAGGCGACAGGGGCCTGGGACAAGGCTCCAGACAGGTCGATGCCGCGGTTCGCTTCCTCCCCTCCTCCGACTAAGGGTGTATTCCCGAAATATAGGAATGAAGCGGCTGGTGGAGATCGAGGCGCGCGTAGCTTGCGGTCAACGGTCAGAAGGCATCGATGAACGGTCACCGGCGCGGGGCCGTACCCGTTTTCCGCCGTGAACGGCGGACGGATGCGGGGCGGAGCGGCCCGGGCCCCGCGGCGGGGCGGAGCCGGATCGGACGCCGGGCCGGACCACGGGGACGGCGCGCGGCACGGATAGAGTCGGGCCCTGTGAAGGACCCGTTGGCCGTGCTCGCCGAGCTGCCCGGCGTGCCCGAGGCCGTCAAAGAGGCCAGAGAGGCGGTCGACCGCCTTTACCGCCATCGTGTGCTGCGCCGCAGGTCCGCCGAGGTGTCCGCGGAATCCGCGCTGCGCGGGGCGCGGGCCTCGGCCGAGATCTCCGGTGTCGGCGTGCCGCTGGAGCGGCTTCGCGCCGGGGAGGTGCGCGACCCCGTCGTGCAGGGCGCGCTGCGCGTGTCTGCCGAGCTGGGCGGCCTGGGTGCCACCTGGCGCACGGCTCCACGGCAGGTGCTGGCCCGGCTGCACGCGCTGGCCGCCGCCGGCCAGGTGAACGAGGAGCGGCTGGGGCGGCCGCGCGGCGAGGGGGACCCCGTCGACGACCCTCTCGACCTGGGTGAGCCGCCCGGCCCGCAGGAGACGGCGGCGCGGCTGAACGGTCTGGTCTCATTGGTGACGGGGCGGACGACCGCGCCCGCCCTCGTGCTGGGCGCGATTGTGCACGCCGAGCTGGCGGTGTTGCGGCCGTTCGGCGTGGCCGACGGCGTGGTCGCACGGGCCGCGGAGCGGCTCACGCTGGTGGAGTTCGGCCTCGACCCCAAGTCGCTGGCGGTCGTCGAGATCGGGCACCTCGGCCCGCCGTACCGGGAAGGGCTACGGGCCTACCAGACCGGAACGTCGCAGGGGGTGGGGCGGTGGATCCTGCACTGCGCGTCAGCGGTCGTCCAGGGCGTCCGTGAGGCCACGGCCGTCTGCGAGGCGCTCCAGCGAGGGTAGGGCGCGGGAGCGGCGGCCGCGGGTGGATCAGGCGGCGATGGGCCGTTGACCGGACTTCCCGCTGTTTTAGGGCGATCTCCCGGCAAAGCGGACGGCGTCCCTGGTCTGGGACGCCGTCGCTCGTGCGCCATGCCGGGTTACCAAGCGTGCACCTCAAATCCGTCGGAGCGGGTCAAGCCCGTCACGACGCGCCTCCCGCGGCTGATCGCGCGTGGGTGCCCGGCTGGCGCACCCGGACAATCCGTCCGTGAATCCTTTCTACGTCGGATCCTTCCTGGTGGGAACCCCCGTGGCCAAGACCTTTACCGGGAGTAGGCGCACCGCTATGGAAAACCCGCGATTGTCCACTGATCAGTAGAGGACTAATAAAAACGGCCAAAGTAGTAAGAAGAGTGGGATGAGGATCCCGCGGTTCCCGAGCCGATGATCACTCTGCGTGATCGGAAGGGTGGCGTTACGGACGGCTCGAATATCGTCACCGAATGTGACTGATCTGTCGCGTGTAAAAACAGTTGTGGAATTTAGACAGTGCTTCTCGACGAAACTCAACCGGATCGGGCAGCATACAAAGGTATCTCCCTGAGGTGGTGGGATGTGCATGGCGGACCGCGCCGGTTCCCCATGCCATCTCCAAGGACCTTCCTCCGATACGGGACCGGCTCTTCCCCCCCAGAGCCGGACCGGATGGCGA
>k87-1300142_pt1 | contig 11359 bp, 9 predicted proteins | sample MGYA00084031_6733416 | MGnify analysis MGYA00084031
CCCAGAGAACTGGATTCAGCAGCTTTTTCAGCGAACCTCCGGTAGTGCATCAGGCCCCGGCGTGTCGCTGAAAAAGGGTGAATCTCTGGCTCCTCTCGGGAGAGGCCGACGCCTCCAACATACGGGATTTCAGCAAATTTGAGGAACTTTCCCTATGAATCTGTGGACTGTCATAGGTTGCCTCTATCTTTGGACGGGATGTCTGCAGTAGGTACCCTCCAAAGAGGAGGCGTATGGGATGCGATTGCGGCTGAAGATACACACATCAGCTTTGTCGCTTCCGTGGGAGCAGGTTCTCAAGCCTGGACGGAGCTTGATCTATGGTCTTTTGGAGCGAGGTGCTCCCGAGGTAGGAGCACGCCTCCATTCCGAGGGAATGCCTCCATACGGAATGGTCCCTTTTGGTCACAGTGCCCCGGTTTTTCCCTTGACTCGGCGCCAGAAAGGCGTCTATGCCACCGGCGGTCCTGGCTGGCTGGAGCTGGGCAGTCCGCTTCCTGAGATCGTTGAAGGGCTGGCAAAAGGGCTGGCGGGCCGCGACGTACTGGACTGGGGTGGAATCGCGTTCCGGTTGGACTCAATGAGCGCAATGGAACCTCCGGAATTTCCGGATGGGCGGGCTCGGTGGCGAACCACTACCCCGGTGGTCTTGAAAGGCTCGGGGCGCAACGACGACGGAGTACGGGGCAAACGTGAAGCCTGGGTGCTCCCGGGTGAACCTGAGTTCGCTGAATACTTCACGCAGAACCTGCGTCGCAAAGCTGAAACGCTGGGGCTTGACCAGGACGTGTCCCTGGAAGCGATCACGTGGGTGGGGGCGAAACGGTCGTTCGCGGTCGCAGGCGGCCTCAAACCAGGGGCGCGGGTAGAAGTCGAACTCCGCGGTGCTCCCGAAACGCTCCAAAGCTTGTGGAGCTGGGGACTGGGTCAGGCAAACTCCGCGGGATTCGGATGGGTGGCCGGATGACCACCACGCCCTCTCCCGAAGAAAGCACGCTGTCGATCCGGTTGACTGCCCACCCCATGCAGCGAGCAGGAGCGTTCGCCCTGGCCTTGTTGGCAGCAGAGGGGCGGCTCCGTGCCATGAAGCACCCTGAAGAGTTGACCCCAGAAGAAATCAGGTTCGCCAACGATGTGATGACCGCAGACCTGGAAGCCACCGTCGACGCGGCAGACTCCGAACAACCGGGTGGCTTCTGGCTGAGTATCAGCTACATGTTTTGGCCGAACTGTCCTATCAACCCCACTAACCGTAAAAAGCTGAGGCGCGAGGAGCTTCGGGACAAGCTTCACCAGTGGCGGGACCTACCCGACACCGAAACCTTATTAGAGGCCCCTTGCGTGCTGTGCGGACGCCGCGCCTGCGGCTGGTACGGAAAAGTTGACATCCCCCTCGCCGCCAGCGCCTCTTACCGCAACACCACTGTTCCTGGCCATGAAGGACTTGCACTGTGCCGGGGGTGCCTCCTCAGCTTCTACGCAGTTCCTTACGCCTGTGAGATCGGCGGCGGACGTGCGGCTTTAGTGCACACCTGGGACGACCGTTTCCTTGCCTACGTCACTGGACGTCAGGCGAGACGCATGCTCGGAAAGGCATCACTGACCTCTGCTGCGACCTCTTCCTCACTCCCCAACTCACGTCAATGCCGGGTCGTCGAGGCACTTCGGGGATACGAAGAAGACCTCACCGACGGCGTAGAGCTGTTGGTGTTTACAAACAGCAACAAAGAACAAGAACTCACCGTCCAGTCCTTGGAGCAGCCTCTAGCTGAATGGATTCGTGAATCTGCGCACGGTCCACACACCGTGGGATGGAATTACCTGTGTCGCGCGCATCACACGGAGAAAACCCCAGGCATCTTTCGGTTGGCTGGGAATCTTTTCGACAAGCCGCACCACGTGGTTTCCTCAGCTGTTTCTTATACGAGCCGTATCACTGAAGAAACTGAACGCGTTCCCGGTGAAATCCTGGCACTAGCTGAAACCTGCTTCTCCTACGCATCGAAGGTACTGATGCTCTCTGAAACCGAATCGCACGAAATCCGCAAGCTCGCGCACAAGATCGCTGAAGAAGTCAGCGGCGACCTCTCCGAACTGAAGAAATACCTGCAGGCACAGAAACAGCCGAAGACGCTGCGCGAATGGCTTCACCGGAAAGCCGTCGACACCACGCTGCGTTCACGGACCAGGGAACCGTTCGTCACCGAACAGCAGTGGTTGCTCCTGTTCGACTCGGAAGAACGCAACTACCTGCACCGTGACCTGCTGTTCCTTGGCGTTCTAGCAAAAGTGCATGAACTGTCCCCCGCCTGGCGTGACGACCCCAATGCACGCCAGGAGTTGGAAGAAGTCATCGATTCCAACGGAACCGACGTCGACGAGGAGTGACAATGACTTACCTGGTAGGCAAGATCGCCCTGGACATCACTGCTGGTGCGCCCAACAACGGCCGTAGCTTCGACAACGTTGCCTACACCAAGAAGTTGTCCATCAACGGGAAAACCCACCCGTACGTGTCCGCGCAGGCGTTCCGGCGGTGGCTGCGCGACTCGCTTCCCCCCTCAGAAGCCCGCTCCCCAGTCCACCGATCCGTTAAAGGGAAGCGCCAGCAAGCCTACACCAAGGGACGTCCCGATCTGTACCTGGACGACGACCTGTTCGGGTTCATGGTCGCAGAGAAGAAAAATAGCTACCAGCGGGACACGGTGCTCGCCACCGGGACCCTCGTCTCCGTGGCCCCTGCCAAACCCGAGAAAGACTTCGGGGCGATGAGCCGCGGCTTCCCCGCCGATGCCGACCCGGTCCTCCATGAACACGAGCACTACACCGCGGAACTCGCCGGGGACGTGCTTCTTGACCTGCCCAGAATCGGGGTGTTTGAACTAGAAGGTGGCCTGCGCCGTGCCCTGTCCCCCGCAGCTTCTTCCGAGGCTCTGGCCGCAGGCGCTGAGGAAGTGCAGTTCCGCGGCGTGACATCGCTGCGGTTGGACATCACTGAACGCCGCCGCCGCGCCGCAGTGCTGCTCCGCACCCTCGCCGAAGTGCGAGGTGGAGCGAAGAAAGCACTCCACTACGGCGACCGTGCTCCCGCACTGGTGCTGCTCGCCCCGTTGAAAGGAGGCAACAACCCGTTCACCCGGGTGCTGGCCGCCACCCCACGCGGAGTCGTCTTCGACGTCGACACCTTCCGGGAAGAGAAAGAAGCCTGGGCTGACGAACTTGACGGTCCCATCCGGATCGGTTGGGCCCCCGGTTTCCTCGGCAAGCAGCGAGAAGACGTCCGCAGCAAACTCACCCATGAAATCGAAGCGGGCGAGGTCATTCTCAACCACCCGCGACCGCTGCTGAAAGAGCTGGCGGCAAGCATCGAAGCAGGTGAGTACGACCACTGGTTTGAGGACGAGCCACGGTGACAGAAGCCCTGGAAATCACGGTCACCGCACCGATCGTGTCTTTCCGTAACCCCCTGTATGCCGCCGTTCAAGTCACCCTGCCTTGCCCGCCCCCTTCAACGGTTGCGGGTCTTCTCGCCTCCATGGTCGGCGGCTGGGATGCCATGCCTCGCACTACATCCTTCGCAATGGCATTCCACGCGCGAGGCCGAGGAACTGACCTAGAAACCTTCCATCCCCTTGAAGTGGGGAAAGGGCAGGCCTCTCCCAATCCTAAAGAGCGGGAGTTCCTCACCGCAGCCACACTTACCGTGTGGCTCACCGACCATCTCGACCTGTGGGAGAAAGCGGTGCGTCGACCAGTGTGGCCCTTGCGGTTCGGCCGCAGCCAAGACCTGGCTTCAGCCCGAGCCCGACGCATTGTCCTCGGCTCCCAACCAGGTCGTCAAGGGTACGCTCTCGTCCCCGACAGCGTGTCCCAGGCCGGAACCAGGCTGCGGCTTCCTGCGGCGATCAGCCGTGACCGTGCCCGCACCACGTGGGCTGGATACCGCTACGCCGCTTCAGGAAGTGACTACCTGCTCACCACCGGCTGTTCTACTCCGGAAGGCCAAGCAGTGGTGCTGCTGGAAGACGTTCACCCTGACCTTGTCGTGGAGCACACTGCATGAACCCGCTGCAACGGGTCTGGGCGAAAAGCGCTCCCCCCGGAACCACACGGGGGGAGCTGCTCACCGACCACCTTGACGCCACCCTCGACGCCTTAGAACTGCTGCGGAGTCGGGTAGGGCGCATTGCTGGGCTGCCCGAACGTTTCTGGACGTGGGCGACCCTCGCATGCCTATTCCATGACACAGGGAAAATCCCCGACGGCTTCCAACGCATGGTCGGCAACCCCCGTCCCGCCCAGCCATGGGGTTTGCGGCACGAAATCTACTCGCTGGGATTTGTCGACCATGTCCTCACCCATCTCAGCGAAGACGAGCGGCGATGGGTTGGGCTGGGCGTACTCACTCACCACCGCCCGCTGACCGGCGGCGCTCAATCCATCAAAAAACAGAAGAACTCCCTCCGCACCCCCAAGGAGATAGCGGACACTTTTGGACCGGTAGACGAGCAGACAGCTAACTCCCTCGCAACCTGGCTTGCCCAGCGCTGCCACGCCCCCACACCGCAACCCGTCACCACAGACGACCTAGGCAAAGCGATCCACCGCCTCCTCAACGATATCCTCGACTATTGGGCCGACGAAAGCCCCGACGACGACGCGGGGCTATGCGCGGTACTGCTGCAAGGAGCGGTCACCCTCGCCGACCACGTCGCCTCCGCCCACACCGCCCTGCTCACTGAGCACCCACTCAATAGCGAATACCCGGAACGGCTCCGCAAACGCCTAGCCCGCAAAGGCGCCACCCTCTTCCCCCACCAAGAAGCAGCTGCCCACACCACCGGGCACCTCCTGCTGCGTGCCCCCACCGGCTCGGGAAAAACCGAAGCCTCCCTACTGTGGGCACTCACCCAACTAGACCAAATGCGCGCCGCCACTCAAGGACAGCCCCGCCTGTTCTATACCCTCCCCTACCTGGCCTCCATCAACGCGACAGCCAACCGGCTAGGCGAACGCGACTTGGCAGACCCCAGCCTCGAACGTATCGGTGTCACACACTCCCGAGCCGCCGACTACTACCTGCGCCGCGCCATCAACGACGATCCAGGCACCGACCCGCTGGAACACGCTTCCCGAGCAGTAGCCAAAGCCAACGCCAGTCGCCTGTTCCGTGAACTTGTCCGCGTCACCACCCCATATCAGTTGATGCGTGCTGCCATCGCTGGCCCCGTCCACTCGTCCACGCTCCTCGACTCCGCAAACTCGATATTCGTCTTCGACGAGCTCCACGCCTACGACACCCACCGTCTCGGCATCATCCTGGCCATGATGGGCCTGTGGGCGCGCATCGGTGGACGCATCGGCGTCATCTCAGCAACCCTGCCCGACGTCCTAGCAGAACTGGCCGAAAACGCCCTAGGCGCACCCCTCACCGAAGTGGACCCGGACAAAGAGCAAGATTGGCCGCTCCGCCACCGGCTCCACCTCGACGAATCCCACTTGACCAGCCCGGAAAGTATCGACGCCATCACCGGGCACCTCACTCAAGGGCGCAGCGTGCTAGTGGTGGCGAACAACGTCGCTGACGCCCAACACATCTACGAGAGCCTCAAACCCGTCGCCACACGCCTGTACGGCGACGACGGCGCAATCCTGCTGCACGCACGATTCCGTGCCAAAGACCGCAGCCGGATCGAAGAACGCATTCTGAAACGCTACGGCACCCACAAAGACCACCAGCCAGGCCTGGTTGTCGCTACCCAAGTTGTAGAAGTCACCCTGGACCTGGACTTCGACGTCCTGCACACCTCGGCAGCACCCCTGGAAGCCCTCATCCAACGCTTCGGCCGAGTCAACCGAGTCAATGGACGCGGCCACCCGGCACCGGTCATCGTGCACCGTCCCGCCTACGCTCCCCGCAGCAAAAGCGGGGGTGACGAATACGCCGACAAGGTGTACGCGGCCGAACCCACCCGCCTCGGATGGGACATCCTTGCCCGCCATGACGGCCAGCCGCTCGACGAGCGCCTGTTCACCAAATGGCTCAACGAGATCTACTCCAGTCCGTGGGGTCAGCAATGGCGCAGAGACGTCGAACGGGTGCGCACCGATTTCAGCCGTCGATTCCTTGCGTTTGACCCACCGTTCGACGACCGCAGCGACCTCGAAGCAGCATTCGACCAGATGTTTGACGGTGCGGAAGGGATCCTGTCCACCGATCTCGACCACTACTGGGAGGAGATCCGCAAAGGCCGTGACGCACACAGCCGCAAAGCAGCCCGTCTCCTCGCATCCGGCTACCTCATCCCGCTCCCCGGCTATGCCCGTCACCTAGGCCGGTGGGACAAAGAACTCCGGCTCATCGTGGTTGACGCCGACTACACCGAAGAAAAAGGGCTTGGAGCCGTCAGACAGGACGGCCGAACACATTACGTGATGGGTGAAGTACTGTGATCAACGCTGATGATGTAGGCGGCGTCCACATCAAGTACCTGTACCACTGTCCACGCCAACTGTGGCTGTATGCCAGAGGGTTCCGGCCTGAAGCACTTAGCGAAGCAGTGCAGATGGGCGAAGCCGTTCACGCCACCTCTTATCGCAGGGCTACTCCTATCGACTTGGGCTCAGCCCGGCTCGACGACCTTGACGGCGACCTGTGGGTTCACGAAATCAAATCCGCTTCCAAGCCCTCCGTAGCCGATGAAGCGCAAGCCATCCACTACTGCTATCGGCTCCATAAAGTCGGAGTAGCAGCCCGCGGAGCCGTTCTTCACTACCCCAAAACCCGTCGTACCAAGCGCATTACCTACACACCCGCCCACAAGGCCCGCGCCGAAGAAGACATCGCAAACGTCCTGGACACCGTAGCTTCCCCAACCTCTCCTGAACGTCTCGAGCGCTCTGCATGCCGAGGGTGCAGCTATCAGGACTACTGCTGGAGTGACTGACCGATGCCTACTGCTGCCCGCACCTACTGGCTGACTTCCAGCTGCCGTATCCGCCGCAAAGACCAATCTTTGGTTATTGAACGCGACTACAGCGATCCTGTGCACATCCCTATCACCGATGTCCGCGACATCATCGCTTGCAAACCCGTTGACATCAATACCTCGGTCGTCAGCCTGCTCAACCAGCACCACATCAACGTGCACCTGCTCGGCTATTACGGCGACTATGTAGGCACCCTCACCCCTGCGGACACCTCCACTTCAGGAGAGACCGTATTAGCCCAGGCCCAGCTCGCTATGGACGAGCAGAAGCGGCTTGCCATCGCCCGTGACATTGTGCTGGCCACCGCTTTCAACGTTCGTCGAGTTCTCGATCGCACCCTGCTCAAAGCGCCCTACGAGGTGCTGAAAGAAAAGGTCAAAGCCGCCACTAGTCCCGCAGAACTCATGGGCATAGAGGGAAACTTCCGCAGATCAGCGTGGGAAGTGTTAGACACCAAGCTTCCTGAATGGCTTCAACTTCACGGCCGAAGTCGACGCCCTCCCCGCAATGCGGGAAACGCTTTCATCAGCTATGTCAACGGCATTGTGTACGCCCGTACACTGACCGCGCTCCGTCTCACCCCGCTGCACAGCGGCATAGCGTTCTTGCATAGCACAATGGAACGCCAGCGTCATTCTCTTGCCTTGGATATAGCTGAACTCTTCAAACCTCTCTTCGCTGAGCGGGTGCTTCTTCGCATGGCAAACCGCGGCCAGTTGAAATCCCACCACTTCCACCGCGACTCCAACCAAGCCATGCTCAGCGATGAAGGACGCAAGCTTGTGGTACAGACAATTCGCGACGAATTCGCTACAACCGTCACCCACCGCCAGCTCAAACGCCTTGTTGTCTACGACGAGCTCATCTACCTTGAGGCGCTCCGGCTCACCCGAACCTGCCTCGAAGGCGCTCCTTACAAACCTTTTCGTATCTGGTGGTGACCACGAATGCATGTCATTGTTGTCTACGACACCGCCCAGGAGCGCAACCCGAAGATTCTGCGGACCTGTCGCCGCTACCTGCACCACGTGCAGCGGAGTGTCTTTGAGGGGCAGCTCTCCCCAGCCCAGTTGCGTCGCTTCCAAAGCGATGTGAGCAACTTCCTCGACCACGGGTATGACCATGTCATCATTTACACGCTTCCTCCTGGCGCGCAGCTTCAACGCCACACCATCGGAGTAGACAGACCTGGCCCAAGTGACATCCTGTGAATCATTGCCACGAACCCCGTTTTTCAGCGACACGCCGGGGTCTGATGCACTACCGGAGGTTCGCTGAAAAAAGCTGCCGAATCCAATCCTCCGTGTTGGGTGTGACCAGCGACTTTACTCTCGGGTTCCTCATCGCCCCTAAGAGGGGCAGCAACGTCCCACACGCTCCCGGACCGGCCACCGCTCTGGGTTCCTCATCGCCCCTAAGAGGGGCAGCAACAGCGCGGCCCGGGCCTCACCCCGGAGCCGAGCGGAGGTTCCTCATCGCCCCTAAGAGGGGCAGCAACGCCGTCACCCCATGCCACCGGGCAGCCCCAGATTGCAGGTTCCTCATCGCCCCTAAGAGGGGCAGCAACATGCTGGACAGGTCGGCGACCAGCCGCTGCAATCCGGGTTCCTCATCGCCCCTAAGAGGGGCAGCAACTCCAGGACGCTGGTGGGGTAGGTCAGGGTGTGGCCGGTTCCTCATCGCCCCTAAGAGGGGCAGCAACATGGCTGCCAGACGGGTTCGGGCGTCCATCACTGGTTCCTCATCGCCCCTAAGAGGGGCAGCAACCGGGAGATCATCGGCTGGTCGCGCAAGAGCCGCGCGGTTCCTCATCGCCCCTAAGAGGGGCAGCAACACACAGCGCCATGCGATCAGAGAGCAGACCAATCAGGTTCCTCATCGCCCCTAAGAGGGGCAGCAACTAACCCGGTGACAAATACGCCCCGAAAGTTGAGAGTTCCTCATCGCCCCTAAGAGGGGCAGCAACACTTCCCTCCTGCGCATTGCTCAGCTGGGGCGGGCGGTTCCTCATCGCCCCTAAGAGGGGCAGCAACACCGGGGCAGGGCACTGGACCGGTGGATTGACCAGGGTTCCTCATCGCCCCTAAGAGGGGCAGCAACCGAAGCCGCTGATCCAGGCCCCCCACGTTCTCCGTAGTTCCTCATCGCCCCTAAGAGGGGCAGCAACGTGCGGGGATGGGGGCGCGACGGTCGCGCCCCCGGGGTTCCTCATCGCCCCTAAGAGGGGCAGCAACCGGCATATTCGTTGATGATGTCGGGGAGTTCCCCGGTTCCTCATCGCCCCTAAGAGGGGCAGCAACACAGCCCAAACCCAGCAGCCGCAGCCCTCCAAAAACGTTCCTCATCGCCCCTAAGAGGGGCAGCAACCTCAGCGCGCTCACGCGCGGTAGCGCGGAACAGCAGCGTTCCTCATCGCCCCTAAGAGGGGCAGCAACTCAACCTCTACTCCGCGTAGAGCATTCCGCCGCTCGTTCCTCATCGCCCCTAAGAGGGGCAGCAACAAGCGCTGCAGCCTAGGAACCGGTCCCGACGCTGGTTCCTCATCGCCCCTAAGAGGGGCAGCAACATCCCGCCGGGATGGGCCGCATCCAGCGCCGCCAGTTCCTCATCGCCCCTAAGAGGGGCAGCAACCTGTCCAGTGTTGGCGTATCGGCACCGACATCACCCCGGTTCCTCATCGCCCCTAAGAGGGGCAGCAACACGATTTTTGCACCGTACCAGCAGCTCCCCGCGAGGGTTCCTCATCGCCCCTAAGAGGGGCAGCAACCGTCCTGGCGGGTGCCGGGGCGGCCACACGGCCGGTTCCTCATCGCCCCTAAGAGGGGCAGCAACTCCGCCTTCGCCGCACTGGGCGGCCCATAGAACTTCAGTTCCTCATCGCCCCTAAGAGGGGCAGCAACGTGAGGACGCGGGCGCCGCGCTCGGTGGCGGTGCAGTTCCTCATCGCCCCTAAGAGGGGCAGCAACTGGTGGCGTTTCCGCAGGGAACGCGCCGAGCTGGTGGTTCCTCATCGCCCCTAAGAGGGGCAGCAACTCCTGCTGCGGCCCGGTCGGTGGGGTTGGGTGCGCGGGTTCCTCATCGCCCCTAAGAGGGGCAGCAACGTGCGCCAGGCGTTATTAAGAACACTGAGGAAAACGTTCCTCATCGCCCCTAAGAGGGGCAGCAACCCCATGCCCACCGCGAGGATGGCCAGGGATTGTGCGTGTTCCTCATCGCCCCTAAGAGGGGCAGCAACATCACCCCGGGCAGCTGTTCAGCATCCGCGATGACGTTCCTCATCGCCCCTAAGAGGGGCAGCAACACTTCCAGGGTACGCACGAGGTGCCACGCCAGCGCGGTTCCTCATCGCCCCTAAGAGGGGCAGCAACTGCTCTGAGTCAGGCACCGGTTGGGGATACCGCGCGTTCCTCATCGCCCCTAAGAGGGGCAGCAACGTTGACCGATCAGCGGGTCATCGGCGCGGTGATACGTTCCTCATCGCCCCTAAGAGGGGCAGCAACACGAACACCACCACCGGCACCGCCCGCTCCTGGCGGGTTCCTCATCGCCCCTAAGAGGGGCAGCAACTGCAGGACGGCCCTGACCGGCGCGGGTGGCAAATAGTTCCTCATCGCCCCTAAGAGGGGCAGCAACAAGTACATTTGGGTGTGTGGGCGCGGGTCCTCAAATGTTCCTCATCGCCCCTAAGAGGGGCAGCAACTAGGCGGACGCGAGCTCAGCGCGCCGCCCCTGGAGGTTCCTCATCGCCCCTAAGAGGGGCAGCAACCATCGGGCCGCTGTGTGGTGATGACGAGGATGATCCGTTCCTCATCGCCCCTAAGAGGGGCAGCAACACGACGACGACGACTGGTTTGAATCCTTGTTTCAGGTTCCTCATCGCCCCTAAGAGGGGCAGCAACTGGGGTGGGGTGCGGCTGTTGTTCGCGAGATCGATGGTTCCTCATCGCCCCTAAGAGGGGCAGCAACAAGATGGCGACGAGCGGCCGCAACCCGAGTTCGCGTTCCTCATCGCCCCTAAGAGGGGCAGCAACATCAGCAGCGCGTCGCCCTCGTCAGGCGCGGGACCGGGTTCCTCATCGCCCCTAAGAGGGGCAGCAACGCGGCCTCCTCCAGCAGCACGTGGATGAAGACGAGCGTTCCTCATCGCCCCTAAGAGGGGCAGCAACTCATCCCGGGTGTGGGAGGGGTCCGCCCAGAACGCGAGTTCCTCATCGCCCCTAAGAGGAGCAGCAACACGAGCGCCACCACCCTCGTCGTCGACGAGCCACCGGTTCCTCATCGCCCCTAAGAGGGGCAGCAACTGGTCTCTGACAGGCCGGTGTGCTGGGCAATCTCACGTTCCTCATCGCCCCTAAGAGGGGCAGCAACC
>k87-422732_pt1 | contig 11356 bp, 8 predicted proteins | sample MGYA00084031_6733416 | MGnify analysis MGYA00084031
CGGTGCCTGTTCAGGAACGGCGTCATGCTCCGGATGGGATCACTCGAGCGTGCCGAGCGTGACCTCCACCTCGTGGCGCTCGCCGTCCCGCACGTAGGTGAGCGTCGCATCGGCACCCGCCGCCAGCGCGCGCACCTGCGCCGTGAGATCCGTCGAGCTCGTGATCGGCACGCCCTCGAACTCCGTGACGATGTCGCCCTCGCGCAGGCCCGCCGCATCCGCCGCACCACCGGGCACGACCTCCGCGATCAGGGCGCCCTCGATGTCAGCGTCCTCGTACAGCGCGGAGCTCGTGACGCTCGCGCCGAGCAGGCCGTGGCTGGCCGAGCCGTTCTCGATGATCTCGTCGGTGACACGCTCGACGACGTTCGACGGGATCGCGAAGCCGATGCCCACCGATCCGGCCTCACTCGACGTGCTGCCGCCGGCGGTCGCGATGGCGACGTTGATGCCGATGAGCTCGCCCTTGGCGTTCACGAGAGCGCCGCCCGAGTTGCCGGGGTTGATGGCGGCGTCGGTCTGGATCACCGCGATCGAAAGCGACTCGCCGGAGCTCTGCTGCTCGCTCTCGTCCTGGCCGGGGATGTCGAAGAACCAGGGTGAGCGGCCCTGCTCCTGATCCTCGGTCTCGTCACCGTCCGGAGCGGCCGACGACTGGATCTGGATGCTGCGGTTGAGCGCGCTCACGATGCCCGTCGTGACGGTGTTCGGCAGACCGAGCGGCGCGCCGATCGCAACCGTGGTGTCGCCGACGTTCAGCTTCGACGAGTCGGCGAAGTCGATCGGCGTGAGGTCCTCGGCGTCCTGGAGCTTGATGACCGCGAGGTCGTAGATCGGGTCGGTGCCGACGATCTCTGCATCGTAGATGCGGCCGTCGGCGTCGGTGACGCGAACGGTCGCGTCCGCCGCGGCACCGCCGAGCGTGACGACGTGCGTGTTCGTCACGACGTAGCCGTCCTCGGTGAGGACGACTCCGGTGCCGCTGCCCGACTCCTGTCCGCTCGTGACGGAGATCGTCACGGTGCTCGGCATCGCTTCCGCGGCGACCGCCGTGGCCTCGTTGACCGAGCCCGGGTTGTTCACCGTGATCGTCGACGGGCTGGAGTCGCCGGCGGTGGCCTGCGGCGCCCACATCTGCACGCCCGCGTACGTGCCGCCGAGGCCGGAGGCCCCGCCGACGAGCGCCGCCGCGACGAGCAGGCCGGCCATGCGACCGGCGCGGCGCGGCTTGCGCTCGGCCGTCTCGGTCCGCTCGCCGTCGCCCTGCCCCGTTCCGGCCGCAAGATACGGCGGCAGCGGCTCGGTCGGCCGCATCTCCGCCTGCGGCATGGGGGCGCGCTGCGCGGCGTCGGCGGCCGACAGCGTGGGACGGGGCGGGATCACGCCCGGCACGAAGGCGTCGGACGATCCGTTCGGCGCCGATGCGGAGCCGCCGTTCGCGGCGGGAACCTGGTTGTCCATCGGATGCTCCTTCTGACGATTCCCCTCCAGCGTGACGCCGGAACCTTTGGGAAACCTATGCCGACGTTCTGACGTGCCGGTGAATGACGCGGGGCCTCGAAGGTAGCCTGGGACGATGCGAACCGTACCCGGTGCCTGGCGGCGGACGGCCGCCGGAGCAGGACTCCTCGGCGACGACGGCTCGATCGCTGCCACCATCTTCGCAGAGATGTCGGCCCTCGCGGCCCGAACGGGCGCGATCAATCTCGGCCAGGGGTTCCCCGACGAGGACGGCCCCGCCGAGGTGCTCGAGGCGGCGCGCGCGGCCATCGCTGCGGGCGACAATCAGTACCCTCCGGGCCGCGGCATCCCCGACTTGCTCGAGGCGATCGCCGAGCACCAGCGCCGCTTCTATGGGCTCGAGCTCGACCCCGCCACGCAGGTGCTCGTGACGGCCGGTGCGACGGAGGCGCTCGCGAGCGCGCTCCTGGCCCTCATCGACGGGCCCGACGACGAGGTCGTCGTCTTCGAGCCCTACTACGACTCGTACGCCGCGTGCGTCGCGCTCGCGGGCGCGACGCTGCGCACCGTTCCGCTGCGGGCACCCGACTTCCAGCCCGACCTCGACGCGCTCGCCGATGCGGTCACCGATCGCACGCGGGTCATTCTCGTGAACGATCCGCACAACCCGACCGGTGCGGTGTTCTCCGCGGACACGCGCGCCGAGATCGCCAGGCTCGCGGACCGCCACGACGCCGTGATCGTCACCGACGAGGTATACGAGCACCTCGTCTTCGACGCGCCGCACGTGCCCATCGCGACGATCCCGCAGGCGCGCGAGCGCACGCTCACGATCTCCTCGGCAGGCAAGACGTTCCGCACGACGGGGTGGAAGATCGGCTGGATCACGGGCCCGGCGGATCTCGTCACGGCGGCGCTCACGGTGAAGCAGTTCCTCACCTACGTGAACGGCTCGCCGTTCCAGCCTGCGATCGCCGCTGGGCTTCGGCTGCCGGACGAGTTCTTCCACGGGATCGCCGACGATATGCGCCGCAAGAAGGACGCGCTCGGCGCCGGCCTGCGTGCGGCCGGCTTCGAGGTGTTCGAGCCGCAGGGCTCGTACTTCACGGTGGCCGACGCCGCACCGCTCGGCGCGACCGACGCCGCCGCGTTCTGCCGCGAGCTGCCCGAGCGGGCGGGCGTCGTGGGGGTGCCGCTGACGGCGTTCGTCACCCGCGAGCACCGCGCCGACTACGCGACGTTCGTGCGCTTCGCCGCGTGCAAGCGACTCGAGGTGCTCGAGGACGCCGCACTCCGGCTCGCGGGCCTGCGCTCGGATCAACCGGCGGGCGCGACCCGGTAGCGCCGCAACGCGAGGGCAGGGTTGACCGCCCGGGTCCGAGCGATCGCGTCGGCGTCGAGCCACGCGACCGCGAGGCCCGGCTCCGATCCGAGCCCAGCGAGCACGACCCCCTGCGGATCGAGCACGGCCGAGCGGCCGACGCCAATGGGCGCCGGGTGATCCGCCGCCGCCACGAAGACGGTGTTCTCGATCGCCCGCGCCGCCAGCAGCGTCGTCCAGTGCAGCTCCTTGAGCGGCCCGCGCACCCACTCGGCCGGCACGAGCAGCACATCGGCGCCGGCGTCGACGAGCGTGCGCGCCGCCTCCGGGAAGCGCAGGTCGTAGCAGGTCATGAGCGCGAGGCGCAGGGCGCCGACCTGGAACGTCTGCGGCGCATCGAGCGCTCCGGCCTCGATCCAGTCGGACTCCCGCTGGCCGAACGCGTCGTAGAGGTGCTGCTTGCGGTACACCGCGATGACGCCGGAGGCGTCGACGGCGACGGCGGCGTTGCGGACACGGCCCGCGTCGCCGGACTCGACGAGCCCCGCGACGATCGTCAGCTCAAGCTCGCGCGCCAGCTCCGAAAGCCGCGTCGTGAACGGGCCATCGACCGGCTCCGCGTGGGTGGCGAGGCTGTCGTCCATCGGGTTCACGAAGTAGCTCGAGTACTCCGGGAACAGCACCACGCCCGCTCCCCTGGCCCGAGCCTGGCGCGCCAGCTGCTCGATCTCGGAGAGGTTCCCCGCCTTGTCCGCGGTCGGCGCGAACTGCGCCACCGCGATCCCGATCGTCTCGCTCACGATCCTCCTTCTGCGCGCCGGGCCCGCACCACCAGCGGCACGAGGACCCACAGCACCACCACGAACAGCGCCAGCACGGAGCCGGCGGTCCACGCCGCCGCGTCGCCCACCACGACGTCGAACACAAAGCCCACGACGCCCACCAGCAACGCCGACACGATCACGAGTGCCGTCATGAGCGCAACGTGCCCATACGTGACGATGACGCCCTTCAGTCCTCCCCGAAAGAGGATCCGGTGCAGCGCGACGGGCGCGAGGGCGATGACCGCGCTGAGGCCCGCGAGCACGATGAGCACGAGGTAGAAGATCCGCTGCCCGTCGGCGAGCTCCGCGAACGCGGGCTGGAACGCCAACGCAAGCAGGAAGCCGGTCAGGATCTGGGTGCCGGTCTGCAGCACGCGCAGCTCCTGCAGCAGCTCGATCCAGTTGCGGTCGTAGCGCTCGGCGGGCGTCTCGTCGCGCTCGCTGACCGCGTCATCGTCAGGATCGAGGGCCATGCGCCCATCCTCTCGCCCGCGCGCCCGCCCGGCAAACCGGCTTGCCGCGCCGCGGAGCGGAGGTGAGCCGGTTGAACGACGGGTGAACCGGATGGGCGAGGCGCCGGACCAGCGCCGATCAGGACATGGCGTGAGACATTCTCGGAATGCACGAAGGCCCGGATCCTTGCGGATCCGGGCCTTCGTCTCTTGTTGCGGGGGCAGGATTTGAACCTGCGGCCTCCGGGTTATGAGCCCGGCGAGCTACCGAACTGCTCCACCCCGCGTCACAAGAGTTAACTTTAGCACGGGTTCTCCGAAGGCGCGAATCGGCTCAGCCGTCGCCCTCTCCCGAGGCCGCGTCGCCCTGCAGCTCGAGAAGTCGCTGCACGGCGTCCATGAGCCGCTCATCGGCCTCGGCGTAGGCGACCTGGTCGTCGGCCGCGAGCGCCGCCGACTTCGCGTCGATGGCGGCCTGCGCGTCCGCGAGCGCCTGCTCGAGGGCCTGTGCGTCCGTCGGCTCGGTCGGCTCGGTCGGCGTGCTCCCCTCGTCCACCGGCTCTGTCGGCTCGATGTTCTCGTCGCCCGTCTCGGAACCCGAGTCGCCGCCGAAGATCACGTCGAGCGCGGCGCTCAGCGTGTCCTCGAACGCGATCTGGTCGCCGAAGGAGACGAACACCTTCCGCAGCAGGGGGTATGACGTGCCGGCCGTCGACTGCACGTAGACCGGCTGCATGTAGAGGAACCCGCCGCCCACCGGCACGGTGAGCAGGTTGCCGAGCACGAGCTCCGAGTCGCCCAGCTGCAGCACGTTGCGCTCGTCGGCGATCTCCGGATCGGAGTCGAAGTTGTTCTGCACCTGTCCGGGACCCGACACGGTGCTGTCGGCCGAGACCTCCAGCAGCCGCAGCGTGCCGTAGTCCTCGCGTTTCACCCCGGGTTCGGAGCCCGCGTCCGAGTCGACGGCCAGGTACCCCATAAGCACGTCACGACTGTTCTCACCTGTTCCCGGCGGGATGAACGTGGTGAACATCGAGTACGCCGGCTCCTCCTGCCCAGGCATCTGCATGGTCAGGTAGTACGGCGGCTGCTTCATGTCGGGATCCTGCGGATCCGCCGGCGTCGCCCACACGTCGTCGCGCTGGTAGAAGCTGTTGGCGTCGTCGACGTGGTAGACGCCGAGCATCGCGCGCTGCACCTTGAACAGGTCGGTCGGGTAGCGCACGTGGCTCATGAGCTCGCCGCTCATCTCGCTGATCGGCTTCACCGTCGACGGGTAGACCTTCTGCCACGTCTGCAGGACCGGATCGTCCTCGTCCCACGCGTACAGCGTCACGCTGCCGTCGTAGGCGTCGACCGTGGCCTTCACCGAGTTGCGGATGTAGTTGATCTCGTCGATGCGCACCTGGGGCTGCGGCACGTTCGAGTCGCTGATCGCCTCCGACAGGCTCACGCTCGACGAATACGGGTACGACGAGCTCGTCGTGTAGCCGTCGACGATCCACACGATCCGCCCGTCGACGACGCTCGGGTACGGGTCGGAGTCGATCGTGAGATACGGCGCGACCTTCTGCACGCGCGTGACCGGATGGCGGTCGTAGAGGATCTGGGACTCCTCATTGACGTACTGCGAGAGGAAGATCTCCTCCGACTGGAACTTCAGCGCGTAGACGATCTTGTTCAGCAGGTTGCCGACGCTCGGTCCGCCGTCGCCCGTGAAGGTCGTCTTCGTCTCGCCGGCGCCCTCCTCACCGCGCGGATAGTCGAGCTCGAGCGGCTCCGCTCCCTCCGGCGCGCCGACGATCGAGTACTGCGGCGAGTTCTCGCCGAAGTACACGCGCGGCTCGTAGTCCAACTCGGTGAGGAAGCCCTGCGATGGGATGCCGCTCTCGAGGAAGACCGGCTGGCCCTCGCTCGTGCGCTCATTGCCCTTCGCGGCGACGAGGCCATAGCCGTGGGTGTAGACCATCGTCGTGTTCTGCCACGACGGGCTCTCCAGCTGCGACTGGTTCAGCTCGCGGACCGCGACGACGGTGTCCTGCACCTCGCCGTCGACCGTGTAGCGGTCGACGTCGAGCGACGGCTCGAAGCGGTAGTACTGGCGGTACTGCTGCAGCTGGCGCACCGTGGGGCTGATAACCCCCGGATCCATGAGGCGCAGCGACGCGGTCGTCTCGGCGTCATCGCGCAGCTGGCCCGCCTCGGTGGCGGTCTCCGCGGTGTACTCGGTCGTCGTGATGTCGTCGATGCCATAGGCCTCGCGCGTCATGTCGACGTTGCGCTGATAGAAGTCGCGTTCCATCGCGTACTGGTTCGGCTGCACCTGGATCGTGTTGACCACCCACGGGTAGCCGATGCCGACGACGAGCGATGTGACCAGCAGCAGCGCCGTGCCGGCGATCGGCAGTCGCCAGCGGCCGATGACCGCCGTCACGAGGAAGAGGATGGCGACCACCACGGCCGCGATCGCGAGGATCGTCAGCCCGGGGATCTGCGCGTTCACGCCGGTGTAGCCCGGGCCCGTGATCCGATCGTTCGCGGCGACGAGCATCACGTAGCGGTCCAGCCAGAGGCTGAGGGCCTGCACGAGGATGTAGACGGCCGCGGTGACCGCGATCTGGATGCGGGCCGGCTTCGAGATGCGCAGCTCGCCCTGGCCGACGCGCACGGATCCGTAGAGGTAGGACACGACCGCGGTCATCACGAGGCTGATCAGCACGGCCGCCGAGGCGAAGCCGACGACGCCCGCGTAGAACGGCATCGCGAACATGTAGAACCCAGTGTCCATGCCGAACTCGGGGTCGACCTGGCCCGTCGGCACGCCGTTCAGCCAGAGCGCTGCGGACTCCCATTGCGCTGCGGCGGCGAAGCCGGCGAAGAAGCCGAAGAAGACGGGGATGCCCCACATCGCGAGGCGGCGCAGCGGCTCGATGACCTCCTGGTACCGGTCGAGCTGCGAGCTCAGCCGCGCGTAGACGGGCCGCAGCCGGTACGCCAGGAAGATCGAGACCCAGATCGGAGCGGCCATCCCGAGGAAGCCGATGACGAACATCACGGCGCGTGCGCCCCACTGCGTCAGGAGCACACCCTGATAGCCGAGCTGCTCGAACCAGAGGAAGTCGGCGTAGAGCGTCGCGAAGACGAAGAACGCCCCGACAAGCGCGGCGATCACGATGAGCGAGATCGTCACGATCCGTCGGAGCGGACTGGGAGATGTGGCTGGCGTCGGCGCTGAGGTCGATGTCACCCTGCCATCCTAGGCGCGCGCATCTATGGCTGGGCTGGGATCAGCCCGTCGTGCACGCCGGCAGCCCATCGACATCGCCGTGGGCGATCGCATCGACCGCGGTCAGCGCGTCGGCCAGGGTGTCGACGGAGACCACCCGCAGGCCGTCCGGCACGTGACCCGTCACCTCGTCGCAGTTCTCCTGGGGCGCGAGGAACCAGTCTGCGCCGGCGTCGCGGGCGCCGTAGAGCTTCTGCCGGATGCCGCCGATCGGGCCGACGTCGCCGTCGCCGGCGATCGTGCCGGTGCCGGCGATGTCCTCGCCGCCGGTGGCCTCGCCCGGCGTGAGCACGTCGACGATCCCGAGCGCGAACATCATGCCGGCGCTCGGCCCGCCGACGTTGTCGAGCTGGATCGTGACGTCGAACGGGAAGTCCTCGTACTGGGTCATGAGGGTCACACCGATCGCCCACGACTCGGCGCCGTCGATGACCGCGCGCGTCGGCTCGATCGTCACCGTCTCCTCGGCGCCGTCGCGCCGGATCGTGACCTCGATCAGCTCGCCGTCGGCGGCCTGGATCCGCTCCCGCAGCTCGGCGACGTCGGCGACGGCCTCTCCGTCCGCGGCGAGGATCGCGTCTCCCGGGCGCAGCAGCCCCTGCGCCGGCGAGTCGTCGACGAGGTCGACCACCTCGATGCTCGCGTCGATGTCGTAGCCGAGCGCCCGCAGCGCCGCTGCCGTCGCCTCGGCCTGCGAGTCGACCATGAGCGCGGCGTTCTGCTCCTCGCGCTGCTCGCTCGTCGTGCCCTCGGGGAACACGGTGTCGAGCGGCACGACCGCCTTCGATCCGTCGAGCCAGGCCGCAGCCAGCTCGATCCACCGCGGCGTGTACTCGCGGTTGCCGACGACCTGCACGGTCGTCAGGTCGAGGCTCCCAGACGTCTCATACGTCTCGGTCCCCTCGATCGCGATGAGCGGAACGTCCTCCCCGTCGGCATTCTCGGCCGATCCGATGGTGTTGTAGACCGGGCCCGGGCGCTGGATCACGTAGTTCGACGGCATCAGCGTGAGCACGAAGAGCGCCGCGAGCGCGACACCGAGCGCGACGGTGCCGATCAGCGTTCGCCGCGGCATCGCGGGGGTCCGGCGCCGGCGCGGCGGCTGCTCCGGCTCGCCGATCCGCTCCCCTGGCTCGCCGATCACAGTCACGCGCGTCACATCTCCTCGCATGTCGCCGGCGCCGTTCGCGCCGGGCGTAAGGCGGAAGGCCCCCGCCGGGCCGCCGGAACCGGACGGCCCGACTAGCGTAGAACGCATACCTTCTGGCGCGCTGACAGCAGCGCTCATGAAAGGCGGCAGACGTGTCCCAGGAAGACGACCCCCGACCCGACGACGACCTGCCCGAGTTCCTGCGGCAGCTCTTCTCCGGCGCCGGCATGCAGCCGGGGGCGATGCCGCTGGACCCCGAGCAGCTGCGGCGCCTCTCCGAGGCGTTCGGCGGCAACGGGGCCGGGGCACCGTTCGACCCCGCGATGCTGCAGCAGCTTATGCAGGGCATGCAGCGGGCATTCGCGGCCGGCGGCGACGACGGCATCGCGTGGGATGCGACCAAGCGCGGTGCCCTGCACATCGCCAACCAGGACGGGCGCGGCGTGACGACGGGACAGAAGGCGGATCTCGACCAGGCCTTCGCGCTCGCGGATCTGTGGCTCAGCGAGGCGACCGCGATCTCCCAGCTCACCGATACGCCGCGCGCGATCACGCGCGGCGACTGGGTCGAGCTGACGCTCCCCGTGTGGCAGGAGCTCGCCGCTCCCGTCGCAACGAGCATCGCCGACGCGCTCATCCAGGCGATGCAGGGCGAGACGCCCGAGGAGATGCGCGACGTCGTCGAGGGCGCTGGACGACTCATGCGCGGCATCGGCGGGCAGCTGTTCGCCGCCCAGTTCGGCCAGGTGCTCGGCCGGCTCTCGCTCGAGGTGGTCTCCGGCGGCGACGTCGGCGTGCCGGTGATGCCCGCGGGCACCGCCGCGATCCTGCCCCAGAACTTCGCCGATCTCGGTCGCGGCCTCGAGATCCCCGACGACCAGCTCGCCATCTACGTCGCAGCCCGCGAGCTCGCGCACGCCCGCCTCTTCCGGCACGCGAAGTGGCTGCGCCTGCAGGTGATCGCGCAGGTGACCGAGTACGCGCGCGGCGTGGACGTCGACGTCGAGCGGCTCGAAGAGCTCGCCTCGCGCTTCGACCCGTCGAACCCCGACGAGCTGCGGGAGGCGCTCGAGAGCGGCGCGTTGCTGCCGCAGCAGTCCGAAGCGCAGCGACGCGCGCTCACGCGCCTGGAGAACCTTCTCGCGCTCATCGAGGGCTGGGTCGATGTCGTCACGGCCGACGCGACGAACCGCATGCCGGACCTCGAGCGCATCGCGGAGACGATCCGCCGCCGCCGCGCCGCGGGGGGCCCGGCGGAGGACGCGCTGGCGGCGCTCGTGGGACTGCAGCTGCGGCCGCGCCGACTGCGGGAGGCCGCCGCCATGTGGCGCGCGGTGACCGACGCCGTCGGTGTCGCCGCGCGCGACGCGCTGTGGGACTACCCCGACCTCATGCCCGAGGCGGGCGACATCGACGACCCGTCGGGCCTGATCGCGCGGCTCGAGGCCAAGGCCCGCGGCGACGAGCCCGAGCCGGACGAGATGGACGCGGCGCTCGCGCAGCTGCTTGCCGAGGCCGAGGGCGACGATGACGCCGACGAGGCGCCGGAGGGGCCGCGGCCGGTCTGATCCGGGCGGCGATCGCCGAGCCACGGGGCTGGGTGTCCGCCGCGCGCGGCGATCGCTCGCTCCCACCCGGCGCTCGGCGTCGGTGGCGCGTCTCGCGCTGTGGATAAGGGGGTCTGCGGCTCCGCGGCGCGACACAATCGCGGCATGACCCTGCTGCGACTGGATCCCGAGTGCATGCCCCTCTGGCGCGACGGCACGACGCTGCAGTTCGGCACGAGGGCCGTCGCGGCGCTGCGCGACCCCGCGCCGTGGCAGGAGCGCGTCATCGCGCAGCTCGAGCGGGGCGTCGAAGCCGCGCACCTGGAGGCGGTCGCCGCCGCCCACCGTGTCCCGTCCGGCGCGGTCGCCGAGCTGCTGGAGCTGCTCGCGCCGGCGCTGCGCACGGTCGATCCGAAACCCGAGGCGGCCGTCGTCGCGGCGGACGGGGTGCCCGCGCGCCTTGTCGGTGACCTCATCGAGGGACTGGAAGGCAGCGGGTGGGATGCGACGTGGTGCGCGCCGGGCGAGGCGCCGAGCCGCGTGCGCGACGGGCGCGACGCGCCGCTGCCGGTGGTGCTGCTCGCGGCGCACGCGCTCCCGCCGCACCTGTGGACACCGCTGCTGCGCGACGATGTGCCACACCTGCCCGTGGTCTTCTCGGGCGGCGGCGCGACGGTCGGCCCGCTCGTGCTGCCGGGGCGCACCGCCTGCCTGAGCTGCCTCGCGGCGCACGAGCGCGAGCGCGATCCGGCGTGGCCAACGCTCGTCACGCAGCTGCTTGCCCGCCCCGCGCCCGAGGTGCCGCTGCCGCTCGCGATGGAGGCCACCTCGCTCGCGGCGCGCCTGCTCGCGGAGATGCGCGCGGCTGATCCGCACGCCTCGGAGCGGTCGCGATCTGTCAGGATCGGCGACCGGACGCGCCGGCTGTGGCGCTCGCATCGACCGCACGCAGAATGCCTGTGCCGTTCCGCGCTGCTGACGGGGGTCCGGCGATCTCCGTCAGGAAGCGCGACGGCTGCCGAGGCGTCCGTCCCGAGCCCCGCGCCCACGACAGCGACAGCGTTCGCGCGGCCCGCGTGATGCCGACGTACGCCAGGCGCCGCTCCTCGTCGATCTGCTCGAGCCCCGTCGCATACGAGATCGGCAGAAGCCCCTCGGCGAGGCCGACGAGGTGCACGTGCGGCCACTCGAGACCCTTGGCCGCGTGGATCGTCGCGAGGGTGACGGTGCGCAGCGCCGGCTCGTGCTGGTCCTTCGCCCGCGCGAGCAGGCCGTCGGTGAAGGTGCGCAGGCTCGTGCCCTCCGGCGCCTCCTC
>k87-631020_pt1 | contig 11349 bp, 10 predicted proteins | sample MGYA00084031_6733416 | MGnify analysis MGYA00084031
CGACCGGTTCCGCCGTAGGGTCGGGGCATGACAGACCGCAGCGGCGACGTCCGCAGGCTCCTGGCCGCGCACCTGCCCGGTCGCCGGGCGGGATCGGTGTCGCCGCTCGGCGAGGGCGAGGACCACGTCGCCTACGAGGTCGACGGCGAGCTGATCGTCCGTTTCGGCAAGGGCTCCGGCGCCGAGGGTCCGGCCAGGGGCGCGGAGGAGGAGGCCCGTCTGCTGAGGGCCGTGGCGGGGCTGTCGCCGCTCCCGGTGCCCGAGCCGTGCTTCACGGCGGCCCAGGAGGACTGCCTGGCCTACCGCAGGCTGCCGGGCGTGCCGCTGATCGACCTCTCCCCCTGGGAGCGCCCCGGGCGGAACGGCCGGATCGGCGCGGTGCTCGGCGCTCTGCTCCGCGCGCTGCACGCCGCCCGGCCCGAGACGGTCGCCGGACTGGTGGGGACCGACGAACAGCCCCGGGACCTGTGGCTGCGGGAGGCGGCCGAGGCGCGCGCCGCCGTCGGCGACCGGGTCCCCGGCCCGCACCGCGCGGCCGTGGCGGAGTTCCTGGGCGCCCCGCCGCCGACCGTGCGGCGCGCGCCGGTGTTCTCGCACAACGACCTGGGGATCGAGCACGTCCTCGTCGATCCGGCGACGGAGGCGGTGACCGGGATCATCGACTGGAGCGACGCCGCGTTCACCGACCCGGGATACGACTTCGGCCTGCTGTACCGGGATCTGGGGCCTTGCGCCCTGGAGGCGGCGCTGGACGCCTACCGGGCCGAGGGTCGCGACCGGCGGGAGCTGAGGACCCTGGCGGTCTTCTACGCCAGGTGCACGGCCCTCACCGACATGGCCTACGGGCTCGACGCCGGCCGCGCCGCCTACCTCGCCAAGGGGCTGGCCGCGCTGCGGTGGCTGTTCCCGGGCCGGCTCCCCTGATCACGCCCGCGGGAACGGACGGGCCCGCCCCGTCGGCGGCGGTCCACTGAGCGGGACGGGCCCCGTCCGGGTCGGGAGGGCGCGCCTATTCTCCGCTCCGCAGGGTCCACTCCCCTCCCGCGGAGGCAGTCCATGGCCACCACCCCCCGGCCCGTTGCGGGCGCCGCCGAGCAGACCCACCCCGACGACCCCCGCGCCGATCTGCGCTGGGGGACGATCGACGCGATGCTGGCCGACGCCGCCCGGCGGCTGGGGCCGGCGGAGGCGATCGTGGACGGCGGCCTGCGGATGAGCTACGCCGATCTGGACGCCGAGGCGACCGCCCTGGCGCGGGCCTTCCTGGCGGCCGGGCTGGCCAAGGGGGACCGGGTGGCGATCTGGGCGCCCAACTCGGCCCGCTGGGTCGTCGCCGCGCTCGGGCTGCAGCGCGCCGGCGGGGTGCTCGTTCCGCTCAACACCCGGTTCACCGGCGAGGAGGCGGCGTTCGTGCTCGGCAAGAGCCGGGCCCGTTTCCTGTGCACGGTGACCGAGTTCCTCGGCCGGGACTATCCGGCGTCGCTGGCGCGGGCCGTCGGCGGGCCCGCCGGGGACCGGCCGTATGCGGGCCTGCCCGACCTGGAGCAGGTCGTCGCGCTGGAGGGGGACGCGCGCGACGGGCTGGTGTCGTGGGAGGCGTTCCGTGCGGCGGGAGCGGACGTCGCCGAGGCCGACGCGGTGCGGCGGGCCGCCGAGGTGGGGCCGCAGGACCTGTCCGACCTGCTGTTCACCTCCGGCACCACCGGCAGGCCCAAGGGCGCGATGTGCACCCACGCCCAGACGCTGCGCGCGTACGCGGTGTGGGGGAAGGTGGTGGGCCTGCGCGAGGGCGACCGCTACCTGATCGTCAACCCGTTCTTCCACAGCTTCGGCTACAAGGCCGGATGGCTGGTGTCGCTGATGACGGGGGCGACGATCCTGCCCGCCCGGACGCTGGACGTCCCCCGGGTGCTGGAGACCGTCCGCGAGGAGCGCGTCACCGTCCTGCCCGGGACGCCCACGCTGTATCAGACGATGCTGGAGCACCCGGACTTCACCTCCGAGGGCGTGGCGAGCCTGCGGCTGGCGGTGACCGGGGCCGCCAACGTGCCGCCCACGCTGCTGTACCGGATCCGGGAGGCGCTGGGCTTCGAGCACGTCGTCACCGGCTACGGACTCACCGAGTCCTGCGGGATCGTGTCGATGTGCCGCTACGACGACCCCCTCGACGTGGTGGCGACCACCGCCGGGCGTCCGCTGCCGGGCCTGGAGGTCACGGCGGTGGACGGCGACGGCGAGCCGGTGCCGCCGGGCCGTGCGGGGGAGATCCGGGTCCGCGGCTACACGGTGATGAAGGGCTATTTCGACGAGGACGCCGAGACGAACGCCGTCGTCGACGCCGACGGCTGGCTGCACACCGGTGACGTGGGGGTGATCGACGCCGCCGGGCGGATCAGGATCACCGACCGGATCAAGGACATGTACATCGTCGGCGGCTTCAACGCCTACCCCGCCGAGATCGAGAACGTCCTCGCGCGGCATCCCGCGGTCGCCCGGGTCGCGGTCGTCGGGGTTCCCGACGAGCGGATGGGCGAGATCGGCGCGGCGTTCGTGGTGCCGCACCGCGACGCGCGGCTCGATCCGGCGGAGCTCATCGCCTGGAGCCGCGACCGCATGGCCAACTACAAGGTGCCCGGCCATGTCCACATCGTGGACGAGCTCCCGGTGAACGCCGCCGGCAAGGTCCTCAAGCACGTCCTCCGGGAGCGTCACGCGGCCATGGCGGGGTCCGGGTGAGGTCGCCCCGCACCCCTCACCGGTCCCGTCGGCGGGCGCCGGGCCCCCGGCGGCGGGAGCGGTCCCGCACGCCGGCCCGCCGACCCCGGGGCGGGGTCGGGTCCCCTCCCCTGTTCCCAGCAGACATCGATGATCAGGAAAGGCATCAGGAGGTCATATGGCCCTGCCCGCGCACTCCCCCTCCAGCGGCGTGATCGTCACCGGCGGGGCCTCCGGGATCGGGGCGGCGTGCGCCCGGGCCCTGGCCGAGGCGGGACGGCCGGTCGCGCTGTGGGACCTGGTCGACGCCGCCGACGTGGCCGAGCGGATCTCCGCCGACACCGGCTCGCCCGCCGTCGCCGTCACCGTCGACGTCACCGACGCGGCCGCGTTCCCGGCCGCGATCGAGCGCAGCCGGGAGACGCTCGGCTCGATCGGCGGTCTGGTGCACGCCGCCGGCATCGTCGAACCGCTCGCGACGGGCGACCTCGACGAGGCCCGCTGGGACGCGGTGCAGCACGTCAACCTGCGCGCCCACGCCCTGCTGGTGCAGGCGCTGCTGGAGGATCTGCGCGCGACGCCGGGCTCGGCGGTGGTGGGGATCTCCTCCATCGAGGCGCTCGTGGGGCAGATGTTCCTGCCCGCCTACTGCGCCTCCAAGGCCGGCCTGCTCGGCCTCACCCGGTCCCTGGCGCATCACCTGGCCGCCGACGGCATCCGGGTGAACGCGGTCTGTCCCGGTTACATCGACACGCCGATGACGCGGAGGAATGCGCCGGCGGAGCTGCGGGCCGAACTCGCCGCCCGGTCCCCGATCGGCAGGCTCGGCCGTCCCGAGGAGGTCGCCGCGGCGGTCCGCTTCCTCATGAGCGACGAGGCCTCGTTCATCACCGGCGCCCACCTGACGGTCGACGGCGGGGCCACCGCCGTCGACCGCTGAGGGCGGCGCGTCCGGTCAAGCCGCCCGCCGCACCGGAGCGATCCGCCTCTCCTCGTCGGATTCTCCTCACCCGGCGCGGCGTGCGCCGGGTGGGGCCGTCTCGACCGTCTCGCGCCGACGCGGGCGGGCAGGGGCGGACGCTCAGTCGCCGAGGGCGCGGTCGAGGCGCTCCAGCCGCTTGACCGCGGTGGCCTCGTGGGCGGGCATCAGATCGGCCCGGGAGATCCGCACGACGTGCGGGGCCACGGCGCGCACGCCCTCGTCGGTGTCGATGCGCTGCCAGGTCACCGTCTTGAGGAACGAGGCCACCGAGAGGCCGCCGGTGTAGCGCGCGGCGCCGGCGGTCGGCAGCACATGGTTGGTGCCGATGGCCTTGTCGCTGAACGCGACGGTGGCGCGCCGCCCCACGAACAGCGACCCGTAGTTGCGCAGGTTCTTCAGGTACCACTCGTCGCGGTCGGTGTGCACCTCCAGGTGCTCGGCCGCCAGCAGATCGCTCAGCCGGACCGCCTCCTCGTGGTCGGCGGCCAGCAGGACGAAGCCGTAGTCGCGCCAGGCGACGCGCGGCACCTCGTCGCCGCCGACCTTCGCCAGCTCGTCCAGCTGCCGATCGATCTCGGCGAGCACCGCCTCGCCCAGCGCACGGCTGGTGGTGATCAGGGCGGCGGGCGAGGTCGGGCCGTGCTCGGCCTGGCCGAGCAGGTCGGCGGCCACCAGCTCGGGGTCGGCGGTCTCGTCGGCGATCACCGCCACCTCCGACGGTCCGGCGATCATGTCGATGCCGACCCGTCCGTACAGTTGCCGCTTGGCCTCGGCGACATAGGCGTTGCCGGGGCCGACCAGCTTGTCGACCGGCTCCGCGCCCTCCAGCAGGCCGAACGCCATCGCGGCCACGGCCTGCACGCCGCCCAGGCAGTAGACGGCGTCGGCGCCGGAGGCGGTGAGGCTGTAGAGGGTCGGGGGGTGCACCCCCCGTCCGCCGCGCGGCGGGGTGCACGCGATGACCCGGTCGACGCCGGCGACCTTGGGGACCTTCACGGTCATGAACGGGCTGGCCAGCATCGGCACGCGACCCGCGGGGGCGTAGGCGCCGACCCGGGCCAGCGGGATCTGCCGCTGCCCGAGGACCACGCCGGGCAGCGTCTGGGCCTCGAAATCGGTGAGGGTGGCCAGCTGGCGGGCCGCGAAGCCGGCGACCTGCTCGATGGCGAAGTCGATGCTCTCCCGCAGCGCGGGGTCCAGGCCCGCCGCGGCCCGCTCCGCCTCCTCGGCGGTGACCAGGAACGAGTCGGGGTCCCAGTCGTCCAGCTCGCGCGAGTAGCGGCGGACGGCGGTCATCCCCTCCCGTTCGATCGTCAGCAGCATCTCGCTCACCCGGTCCCGCACCTGCGGATCGACGGCGCTGGAGGCGATCTTGAGGGGCCGCTTAAGCAGGGTGACGTCACCCTCGGGAACTCGCACGGTGGACTCCTTGTGGCACGGAACTCAGCAGGGCGGCATGCCTGTCGTCGCAGGTCAGCCCTCTTTCGGCAGTCGGGGTTGGAGGCTACTGGGAACCGTTCCACAGGGGTAGCCTTACCTTCCTTAAACTCCGAAAGGATTTTCCTTATGACCTTGATCCAGCTGCTGTACTTCGTCTGCGCGGCGGAGTGCGGGTCGTTCTCCGCGGCGGCCGAGCGGCTGCGGCTGGCGACGCCGTCGGTGTCGGAGCAGATCCGCCGGCTGGAGCGGCACCTGGGCGCCCCGCTGTTCGAGCGCGGCCGCACGCTGCAGCTCACCGACGCCGGCCGGGCGCTGCTGCCCCAGGCCCGCGCCACGTTGCGGGCGGCCGAGGACGCCGAGCGCGCGGTGGCCGACGTGCGCGGGCTCAACGGCGGGCTGGCGAGCTTCGGGTTGTTCCGCAACGCGGACTACTACCTGGTGGGGCCGCTGGTCGAGGCGTTCGTGCGCGAGCATCCGCGGGTACGGCTGCGGCTGCCGGGCCAGAACAGCGCCGAGGTCGCGGACGCGGTGCGGGCCGGACGGCTGGAGGCGGGCCTGGTGGTGCTGCCGATCGATGACGAGGGCCTGACGGTCACCTCGCTGATGCGCGACGAGGTGCTGTACGTCAGCGCCGATCCCGGGCGCGCGGCCGAGCCGGTGCCGCTGGGGCTGCTGGCCGAGCGGCGGCTGATCCTCTACGACGCCGCCTGGGCGGACGTGGACCCCACTCGGCGGCAACTGGCGACCCGGCTGCAGAGCCGGGGGCTGACGCTGACGCCGTTCATCGAGGTCGAGCGGGTGGAGGGGGCGCTGGAGCTGGTCGCCCGAGGGCTCGGCGACACCATCGCGGCGAGCACCGTGCTGCGCACCCGCGCGCCGGACCTGCACGCCGCTCCCCTGGCCGAGCCGCTCCACGACGAGATCGCGGTGGTCCGTCGACGCGGCTCGACGCTGTCCGCGGCGACCGCGGAGTTCATCCGGCTGGCCCGCGCCCGGCTGCACCGGTTGGCCCGCGGCAATCCGCACGCTCAAGTGACGAATCCCCGCGCCGCCGATGGAGGGCGCGGAAAGCCCTGTGGCTCCGAATGATTCGCACACCCATAGGGTGATCCTGTGGATCTCTCAGGAACATTCCATGTTGTCCTTTGTTTCCTTCGGCTCATAGCCTTCCGGCCAAGCCGTTCGAAGTGAGGCAGCGCACATCGCCCAGCCTCCCGGCCGGGCGGCCCCTGGCCGACCGCCGCCGCGATCGGCGGCGGAGGACGCTTCGCGCGCCCGCACCGAAGGAAGGTGGGTGAGATCCACGTGTCGGACCCGCTCCTGCAAGCCAGCGGGATCTACAAGAGCTACGGGCATGTCGAGGTGCTCAAAGGCGTCGACTTCACCGTCGAACGCGGTGAGGTCACGGCGCTGATCGGCGACAACGGCGCCGGCAAGAGCACCCTGGTGAAGATCCTGTCCGGCGCCCTGCGGCCGGACCGCGGGGAGATCCGGGTGGCGGGCCGGCCGGTCTCCTTCGACTCGCCGCAGGACGCCCATGCGCTGGGCATCGAGACGGTGTACCAGGACCTGGCGCTGGCCCCCGAGCTCGGCAGCGCCGAGAACGTCTTCGCCGGCCGCGAGCTGCTCAAGCCGGGGCTGCTGGGCCGGCTCGGCGTGCTGGACCGCAAGACGATGCGGCGGCGCACGCAGCAGGCGTTCATCGAGATGAGCACCGACGTCAAGGACATCGACGCACCGGTGGCGGCGCTGTCGGGCGGGCAGCGGCAGAGCGTGGCCATCTGCCGGTCGGTGATGTGGGCCGACAAGGTGATCTTCATGGACGAGCCGACCGCCGCGCTCGGCGTCCGGCAGACCGGCCGGGTCCTGCAGCTGATCCGGCGGGTCGCCGACAAGGGCATCGCGGTCGTGCTGATCAGCCACAACATGCCCGAGGTGCTGCAGGTCGCCGACCGCGTCCAGGTGCTGCGCCTGGGCCGCCGCGTCGCGGAGTTCCGCGCCGCCGACACCACCGTCGAGGAGCTGGTCGGCGCGATGACCGGCGCCCTGGAAGGGAAGGCCGCATGAGCGACGTGCGAACCGCCGCGCCCGCCGGCACCGCGTCCGAGCCGGCCGGCGCCGTTCCCCCGGCGGCCCCCCGTTCGCCGGTGCGCCGTTTCCTGTCCTCCTCGCCCGCCTACATGGGCCTGGTCCTGCTGCTGCTGGTGGCGTTGTTCTCGGCGTTGCGGCCGGACGCGTTCCCCACCGCCGCCACCGGCCGCAACATCTCGCTGGACATCTCGGTGCTGCTGGTCATGGCGGTCGGCATGACCTATGTGATGGTGGCCGGCGGCTTCGATCTGTCGATCGGTTCGGTGCTGGTCTTCTCCGGCGTGGTCATGGCCAAGACCATGATCGCGATCGGCGGGGACGGTCCGCTGGTGGTGGCCGCCGGGATCGCCGCCTCCGTCGGGGCGGGGGTCGCCTGGGGGCTGCTCAACGGAGTGTGCATCGCGGTGCTCAAGGTGCCCGCTCTGATCACCACGCTCGGCACGATGGGGGCCGCGTTGGGCGCCGCCCAGCTGATGACCGACGGCAACGACATCACCGACGTGCCGTCGGCGCTGCTGACGATCACCGCGTCCCGGCCGCTGGGGTTCAGCTGGCTGGTCTACGTGGCGGCGGCGGTGGCGCTGGTCGGCGGGCTGGTCCTGGCGTTCACCCGGTTCGGCCGGCACACCTACCTGATCGGCTCCAACGAGGAGTCCGCCCGCCGTGCCGGGATCGACGTCGACCGGCACCTGATCAAGCTGTACGCCATCAGCGGCGGGCTGGCCGGGGTGGCCGGCGCGCTGTCGCTGATCCGGTTCGCCACCACCACCATCTCCGGCCACGCCACCGATGCGCTGCAGGTCATCACCGGCGTGGTGCTCGGCGGCACCAGCCTGTACGGCGGCGTCGGCACCGTGCTCGGCACCGTGGTCGGCATCTTCATCCCCGCCGTGCTGCAGAACGGCTTCGTCATCACCCACGTTCAGCCCTACTGGCAGCAGGTCGTCATCGGCTTCGTGCTGATCGCGGCCGTCTACGTCGATCGTCTCAAGCGCCGTCGGCGCGAGCGCAGCTAGGAGTTCCCAATGAAGCGCACCCTCCCCCTCCGTGCGGCGGCCGCGATCGGCGTCGCCGCCCTAGCCCTGACCGCCTGCGGATCCGGTGACGGCGGCCCTGGCGGCGACCGGAAGAGGATCGTGTACGTCCCCGCCGTGACCGGCATCCCGTTCTACAACACCGTCGCCTGCGGCGCCAAGCACAAGGCCAAGGAGCTGGGCGTCACCCTGGACGTGCAGGGGCCGCCGGAATTCGACCCGGCCAAGCAGTCGGCGATCGTCAACGCCCTGGTCGGGGACCGGCCGGACGCGATCATGATCTCGGTGGCCGACGCCAAGGCGCTGATCCCGCCGCTGAAGCTGGCCAAGGACGCCGGCATCAAGATCATCGGCATCGACGGCGACGTCGACGACCGGTCGATCATGACCACCAACATCATCTCCAACAACGTCCAGGGCGGGCGGCTGGCCGCCGCCGAGATGGCCAAGCTGACCGGCGGCAAGGGCGAGATCATGGGGCTCAACAACGACCCGGGCAACCCGCTCGGCGAGGCCAGGGAGCAGGGCTTCGTCGACGAGCTCAAAAAGTACCCGGGCATGAAGTACATCGGCACCCAGTACAGCAAGAACGAAACCGCCAAGGCCGCGTCCATCGCCTCCAGCGCCAGCTCCTCCAACCCGCGGTTGGCCGGCATTTACGCCATGTCGACCACCAACTCCGAGGGCGCCGTGACGGGGCTGCGGGAGTCGGGCAGGACCGGCAAGGTCAAGTTGGTCGGCTTCGACATCTCCGGCCCCATCGAGAACGCGCTGCGGGCCCGGCAGATGGACGGCACGATCGTCCAGCATCCCTACCGCGAGGGCGAGATGGGGGTCCAGTCCGCGATGGACGCGCTGGCGGGCAAGCCGGTGCCGCGCGATCAGAGCGCCGACTTCGTGTTCGCCACGCCCGACAACCTCGACACCCCGAAGGTCCAGCAGTACGTGTACAAGACGGAGTGCGCCGAGTGAACACCGACAAGGATCCGTCCGCCGGGACCGCCGAGCCGGGAACCGGGGCCGACCGCGCACCGAGGTACGCCCCGCAGGTCTCCTCCACCGGCAGGATCATGCCGCCGGACCTGTCGATCTCCGTCCCGGTGGGACGCGGCGCCACCCTGCCGGACGGGGACTACAGCCGGCGCAAGCAGTCGATGCGCGGATTCGAGGACGAGTACACCGACATCGTCGACTACATCGTCCGGATCACCCACCGCATCTGGGAAGACCAGGACATCGGCTACATCTACGACACCTACGCCCCCGGCTGCCGGGTCTACGACGACAGCGGGCCGCGGCACGGCATCGAGGAGATGGTGGCCGGGACGATCCAGTCCATCGCCGCCTTCCCCGCCATGCGGCACTACGCCGACGACGTGATCTGGGCGGGCGACGACGAACAGGGCTTCGTCACCTCGCACCGGGCGCTGAACATCGGCGATCACACCGGCCACTGGCGTTGGGGGCCGCCCACCCACCGGCGGCTCAACACCTGGGTGATCGCCAACTGCGTGGTCAAGGACAACCAGATCCACGAGGAGTGGGTGCTCTACAACACCGCCGCCAAGCTCCAGCAGCTGGGGCTGGACGTGGCCGCCTGCGCCCGCGAGTACGGCAACTCCCGCGCCCTCCGGCCGTTCACCGCGCCGGAGATCACCGAGGTGCAGCGGCTGGAGGGCGGGCGCAAGCCCTCCCTCCTGCCCGAGCCGGACACCGGCGGCGTGTTCGACGTGGAGGCGTGGGCGCACGCCCTGTTCCACAACACCTACAACCGCCGCGACCTCAGCGCGATCGACCGCTTCTACGCGCCGAACGTCCGCTGGTACGGCGCCACCAACCGGCAGGGCTACGGCAGGGCGCAGGTGCGGGCGATGGCGCGCGGGCTGCTGTCCACGTTCCCCGACCTCGGCGTCCATGTGGACGAGGTCTACTGGATGGGCAACCCGGACGAGGGTCACCGGGTCAGCGTCCGCTGGGCGGGCGCCGGCACCCACAAGGGCTACACCCTCTACGGCGCGCCGACCGGGCGGCAGGTGCACCTTTGGGGCATCTCCCAGCTGTACCTCGAACACGGCCGGATCGTCGAGGAGTGGGCGCTGTTCAACGAGTTCGACGTGATGGCCCAGCTGCTGCGGGACGAACCCGCGGCGATGCTCTGACCCTCCGGCCCCGTGGGACGCGCGCGCCGCCGGGCCGCGCGTCCCACGGTCCATTTCACGGAAAGGCGGAGATCCCCGTGATCCGCGTGGCCTGTCTCCAGCTCGCACCCGTGCTGGGGGACGTGGCGGGCAACGTCGAACGCGCCCGGGCCGCGATCCGCGCCGCCGTCGCCGACGGCGCGCACATCGTCGTGCTCCCCGAACTGGCGACGTCCGGATACCTGTTCACCGATGCGGCGGAGGCCCGCCGGGCCGCCCTCGCTCCCGAGGATCCGCTCCTGGCGACGTGGGCCGCGGAGGCGGGACGCGGCGACGCCGTGGTCGTCGGCGGGTTCTGCGAGCTCGGCGACGACGGCCTGCTCTACAACAGCGCCGTCGTCATGGACGGTTCGGGCGTGCGCGCCGTCTACCGCAAGACGCACCTGTGGGACCGGGAGAAGCTGCTGTTCTCGCCCGGGACCGCGCGGCCGCCGGTGGTCGACGCCCCCTACGGCCGCATCGGCGTGCTGATCTGCTACGACCTGGAGTTTCCGGAGATGCCGCGCGCCTTGGCGCTGCGCGGCGCCGACCTCCTCGCCGTTCCGACCAACTGGCCGGTGGTGCCCCGCCCGGACGGCGAGCATCCGCCCGAAGTGGTCGCCGCGATGGCCGCGGCCAGGGCGAACCGGGTCTTCATCGCCTGCTGCGACCGCTCCGGCACCGAACGCGGAGAACGCTGGACGCGGGGCAGCGCCGTCGTCGACACCTGCGGCTGGGTGCGCGCGGCCTGCGATGAGGAGAACGGCCGGGCGACCGCCGACCTCGACCTGAACGAGGCGCGGGCCAAACGCCTGACCGCCCTCAGCCACGCCCTGGCCGACCGCCGGCCGGAGCTCTATGCCGACCTGCTCTCCGATGCGCCCCCGCAGCCGTCCCCCTGACCGGTCAG